>Ga0310696_10006073_pt1 | contig 14411 bp, 37 predicted proteins | sample AusTroGonzalo_MG_4_FD_203885 | JGI IMG/M metagenome (GOLD analysis project Ga0310696, IMG submission 203885) | Bovine rumen microbial communities from tropical cattle in Woodstock, Queensland, Australia - Gonzalo_02 (v2) (version 2) | ecosystem: Host-associated > Mammals > Digestive system >...
GAATATATATATAACCCCTCCAAGGGTTAAAAAAATACATTCACAAATATTTGTGTTTCAATGATTTAAAAAAAATTTGTAAAAAAGCAAAAAAAAATTGCTCTAATGCTTGGAATATTGAAAAAAGCACTACCTTTGCCCTTGTGTTCTTTTACATACTCTTTAGACCACACACTTTGATTTTTAATCAGCAACAAACACAAAAAAAACAAAAGATATGAGCAGTTTTACGATTGACAAACGCGAGTATGTGAAGGCCGCCGGCCTCATGTATGGGATAGAAGAATCAAAAGGACGGGAAGCGCACAAATATTTTATGCGCAACGTCCGCCAGAGGTTCGAAGAATGTTACCGGTTGAATGCCGAATCCGTAGCCGAGCAATATGATGAAGAACCGGAACGGGACGAGAACGCCTATGACGAAGAGTTTGAAAGGTTCAGGGAGGCTGGGCGGAAGGTGTGGTCAATGGCGTCACCGGCCACAATGTCGCGGCGGATGCTAACAGACTGTTTGATGAAATTTTTCCAATCAGTGAGGTATCAGATTGAAAATGAAGATATGGAAACGCACGTGGCGGCATTCTTCTTCGACTGCATAAGCCATCTATGCCGGTTAGACCACATAGAAGGCTGGTGGGGAGAAGTAGAAGACAAGTTTAATTAAACACAAATCTAAACACAAAACAAAATGGAGAATTTCATTCGAAAAGACAGAGAGAATATCGACTGGGATAAGGTTGAGAAAGTGCGAAAATGCTATCCTGAATTTGCGTTCAGCGAGGCGTGGGAAGTCTTTAATGGTTGGGAAACATTGGACGCAATCACATTGCACCTGATATGGGGTTACCGACTGCCAAAGAAGGAGGTTCTCTATTGGCGTGGTGTGATAAAAGAAATCGTTTGGAATTTGGAGAATACCGTGCTAATTAATTCCGGCGAGGCCGGACTTAATAAGTTCGAGTTTGAAGAGGTGAAAACAGAAGAATAAATCTAAAAACATACGACAATGAAAAAAGAAGTGATAGCAAGAATTTACGTTAAAGGAAGTAAACGTTATTTAACGGTGCATGAAGAGAGTCTCGCAGAAAAGGCTGTCCGCGCGGCAATGCTGGAGTTCAATCTCCCGAGGTCTTATTTTTACATTATGAAAGGGGAAGAACTTGCCGAGCAGGAAATCGCAGAGGAGGCCTATAAAATGTCAAAAAAAATCGGATTGCGCGGTTTTATGGAAGACCCTGCATTTAAATTTTAGTAATAACACAAAAAAGGGAAATAGAAATGGAAATGACACTCAACGAATTTGCACTGCGTTTCAAACGTGGTGATTTCGAAAGCGATTCACGCCGCGTTCAAATCGAAGCCGGCTGGTATGATTGGTTTTGCAAGGATGAATCATTGCGCAAGAAGACGCAATCGATGGGCAAGAAGGTTGTCCAATTGCTCGACAGCCCAAGAATCAATCCGGACAAGATGTACGTTTTCTTCAAGAACAACTGCCCAGTTGTCGGGCCGCTGTACGACCAGTTTTCCATTTGCGACATGCAGACGGGTGATGTGGTGTTTTGCTTGCAGAACTTGCGGAAAGGGTCACATGGGTGCGAGAAGGCGCACTGGGAAGTCTATGCAGCGCCTGAATTCGAGGTGCCGGCTGTGAATGGCACTTGGAAGGAATGTATGGAATATTTCTACAAATAGACATCTTCATAACTGATGAATTTTAAATTTAAACACAAACAACAATGAAGGCAACTGAATTACTTAATTGGATTTGCCGCGAGAGTATTAGCGGCGAACACTTGGGCATTGTGGACGTGCCAGAAGAAGGATATGGCGAATGGGAGCAGAACGAAGGATGGTGGAACGAGTATTTTGGCGGTTGCCCGCCTTATCCCGTTCCCGAAGGTCGTTATCTGTATTACTATACATCGCAAGTTAGTGATTACATAACGCCGGATGCAGAAATAGAATTTGCCGACGATTCAATTTATCTGCATAGGATAGAAGATTGAAGAAAAAAATTGAGTATCAACTTAAAAAACAAATACAATGGAAACAAACAAATCATTCATCGACAAGTTCGATGCGATTAACGACATTATCGGGCAGCAGGTTAACGAAGGGTATCTGACCTTGATTGACCTCTGCAAAGCCAACGGCGGGTTCTTCAAGACACTCCCCACCGAGGACAAGTGCCCGCTCACGGCCTACTACGAGGACTCCTTTACGGGCAACGTGAAAGAATGCACCATTTATGGATTTCACTATGATGGGGAAAAACTATTCGTGTGTACCGATGAGCAGGTGGACAATTACGAATATGACACAGGATATGAGTTCTCCATGCGTGAAGACTGTGAAGATGAAGACCTTGAACACATGACGAAGGTTGTGTGCGACGCATCATATTACATTGCATTTGATTTCTACGGCCTTCTTCGCCACGACACCCTCATGTCGATACTGAACGGAATAACCATGTATCTTTAACGCATAAACATCTACGACAATGGGACAAAGAACAACAATCATTTTGCAGCACGTCATTCGCAAGGAAGGCAGACTCGAACAGGACACGGTTGAAACTCGCGTATTCTACGAGCAGTGGGGCATCGGACGCATCACGCCAACGGAACTTATGATGATTGTTCAATCGACAATCACAGGCCAACCGGGAAGATACGGATATGCGGAGTTGTCCAAGCCAGTCGGAATGCACGACGACACCTCGGACTATGACACGACACGCCTGAACTCCTTGGACTTCACACGTCCGGAAGATGTTGGACGGGTGATGTTGGAAGAAGGCAACAACAATGGCGGCGTGTTCATTCGCATTGTGAACGACAAGTATGGATTAATGGAAAGTATCGAGTACGCCTACATGAAGGGCGGCGAGGAAGACGGCGACTATCGGCACTGGTGTACGGAAGATGAATGGATGAAGGCGTTCGACCGCTACTGCGACTTCAACTTCTACAAGATGTACCGGCAGGTGATGAGTTACTTCGGTGCGAAGGAGTATAATAATAATTAATATATATAATAAAATAAACACAGACTTATATGGGATTTTTTATTGCATTAGGCATTATCGGACTGATTCTTTCCGGTGGCATGACCAACATGGGAAGCGGAAAGAAATAAAAGGCTTCGTTTTTTGTTTTTAGGTTAGTGTTTTGAAAAAGTGGAAGGCGGTAGAAGATTGACCTTTGTAGCCGTGGAGGAAACGGCTACCGCCACTAATGTTTAACCTTAAAGAAAGGAGGGTATAAAGATGATTACAGTAAAACACATTAAAATTAAAGACGTACAAGTTGGTGAAAAACTCATGTTGAATTTGAACGGCGTGGTAAGCAGGTCGCAATTTGACAATGGGGAGATACCGACCAATATTGTCGAAGTTGTATGCGAAAGAGTAGATTCATTGTTCAGTCCTGACGGTAGCCGTAAGGTTTTCAGAACATCCGACGGAGAAGTACATTCTGCCAAAGAATTTCAATACGATTATAAGGGGTATTTATTCAAGAATGAAGATGAAGTAGTTCTGTGGGTTTATTAAAAAATGGAGGACAAAACAATGAAGAAGGAACAAAAGAAAAAATGTTTCGTGGCAGCGGAAGACACTGACGTGTACAACGTCTTAACGATAGAGGACTTTGACGCGGACGGATATTTGTACGGTCACGGCGGCGAAGATGGATACACCTTGGACGACTTCGATGTGGTCGGATGGTTCGACACGATGGACGAAGCGTTCGAGTGGGTGGATGAACATGAAAGTTATTAACCTATAAACATTAAACGACAATGAAGACAAAAAAGATTACACTGGTGAGCCACTACTTCGGCACCCGTCTGAACCTGCGGGTGAAACCGGAAGTGTACGAGGAAATGAAAACCTCGGATGCACCTATTTGGGTTATCTACTTTGACATGGATGCGGTAGCCTATGGGAGAAAACCACGTTACATTACGGAGTATCAAGCACGTAAGGTGCGGAACTACTTCGGTGAAAGTATTGAGTATTTTGACAAAGTGGAACTATAACATAACATGAAACAACAATGAAAACAAAAACTATTGTAACCGAAATCACACACGAAGACCTTGTGAACCTTCTTTCAACGGCCATGTACGGGGGCAACATCTTCGGTGCAGCCTATGACATGACAATATACCTTACCTTGCCGGACATCGACAATGATGACTGCGGTGAAGACAAACTGACACGTATGCTCCTCAACGGGAAAGCCATCAATATCTGCGATTTAAATGCAGAGGAAGAGGACGACACCTATGGCAACTTGCCAACACGCTGGAATGAAGACGAAGAGGTGATGTACTACACCGTCAATCTTGACAACATCAAGCGGGGAGTGGAAGCGGTGTTGGACGGAACGTTTGCAGCCAATGATGAACATGAATACGTATGGCTGCGCAAGTGCGTGGCGGACTGGACGGATGAAGACAGCGGAGAGTTCGACATCTGCGAGGCCGAGGCGCTGTTGCAGGTCATCGTATTCGGGTCGGTGATATATGGATAATGAATAGAAGAACTACAACAAACACTAATCAGACAAGAAAGATGGAAACAAAAAAATATGCTACGTATCTTCGCGTTTCAACACAGAAACAGGGAGCAAGCGGATTGGGTATTGAAGCACAGCGAAAGATGTGTAATGACTTCATAGCAAAGAACAACGGCAGTCATGCGCAAGAGTTTATAGACGTGGAAAGTGGTACGCACCGCGACCGAAAAGGTCTGCAACAGGCCATTGCCTATTGTCAGACGAACGACTGCGCACTGGTCATTGCAAAACTCGACCGACTGGCACGTGACGTAGAGTTCTGCTTCCGTGTCATCAACACGGGCATCGAGATACACTTCGTGGATATGCCGCAGATTAATACGCTGCTTCTTGGCGTCTTTGCATCCGTGGCACAATACGAACGTGAACTAACAAGCGACCGCACGAAGAAAGCCTTGCAGGCGAAGCGTCAGCGCGGCGAGCCAACGGGCGGTGCATCGGAAGGCTGGCGCATGGCATTCATTAACAAATCAAAGGAACAAAAAGAAAAGGAATCAATGAAAAGAGGAGCAACAAAGAACCGCCGCTGGCTGGAGAGCCGCAACGTGGTGGCCTTCCGCAAGGTCATCCGCTCGGTCTTCCCCGATGCGACCAACGGCACGGACGACATCCTTCAATGGAACTTGAAGGCAGTGAACACGAAGGGCGACAACAAGGTGAAGATGTTGTCCATGATGCGCGACTACCGCGAACTCGACCCGGCGCTGTTCAAGGATTGGGACTTCACGCAGGACTTCGAAGGCGTGGCCTTGCAGGTCAAGTTGGCAACCTTCATCAATTCCCTTCGTCGTGCCGTCAATTGCACGAAGGCACGGCAAAGTGATGCCGAGGATGAACGGATTGTCGAGCAGTTGATGGCCGAGGATGCGGCTTGTGAATGTTAAATATTCTTAAATCATTTTGAATAATGAAAATAATTCTTGGAAATGTCGGCAAGTGTATGTTACTTTGGGGCACGTTCTTTTCGATAGTCGCTTGGATGGTTGCCTGCCCCGAACCGAAGTGGATTGCCCTTGCATGGGCGGTGTGGAACGCGGCGTTGGTGGTCTTGTGCCGCCGATGCCTTACGCTGCGTGACGTGAAACGTCATTCCGCGGCGAAGTATTTTGATAAGATGTTTGATTAATCACACCAATAAGATGAAGACAACTTACAAAGACTTCACAGTAAACATCCGCAAAATTGATGAAGGCGGCATGGAAGCCGACTTCTATCTACCCAAGTATGGCAAAGGAAATTGGAACAAAAGAAATGAAAATGAAATTGTATGATTTAGTCAGACCAACAGAAAAATGGATTGTCGATGAAATAAATAAACCGATACTCGTTCTTGAAGGTTGGGGTAACGAAGAAAGAAAAATAAAAATGAGGGCTCGTGTTATGTTTATGACATCAGTAGGATATGTGTCAAAGATAAGTGGTAGTGGTGAATATGAAGTAACTTGGATTACAAAACATCAACAGGATTGTTTTTTCTTGCATAATGCTTGGTGGCGTAAAGAAGAATTAGAAGTTATTGGCAATGCAGTCGAAATTTGTAAGGACTTAATATAAACGATTATGACACGGAAAGAAGAAATCGAACAGACGGCTATTGCTTATGCCGAAAAGGCCGTAATGAGTCCGAAGGACGACTATGTTATATCAGCCATTGCAGACTATGACCACGGCTGCATTGACGGATTTAATGCTGGTGCACAATGGGCAGAACGCAACGGCATAACGCCGGTGGAATTTGGATTAATCACAAAAGAAACAGAACAATGACAAACGAGGAGAAAGCAAGGGAGATTGCAAGGGAGAAATCCCAGAGTTACGGGTTCGGTCTTAATTACGATTCATCCGTTGAATGTTACGAGTCTGCGTTGGCTATGGCTGAATGGAAGGACGAGCAATTCAGTTGGCATGACGTGACGGAAGCGTTGCCACCGATGGACAATGAAGTAATAGTCTTGCTGTCGAAGGTGAATGGTCATAATGTAGGGCCGTTTTACCGTATAGCGTTCGGGCATATTGTCGATAAAGACGTTGCCGTTGATTACGATGGATGGAACATCCCCGGTGTAAAGTATTGGATGCCATGTCCGGAACTCCACGACATGGCATTCGGCGAAATAATAACAAGGGAATAGACTATGAACGAACAAGACAAAGATTTGTTATTAACAGACCTTTGCGCGAGGTTGCCCTATGGTGTAAAATGTCAATTCGAAGACACCATGAGAATAACAGATGGAGAAAGTGACCTATTTTATGATTATGTACTGTATCCCAGACATTTCGAGTTATTTATAAATCACGCAAACTTCTACATCAAGCCTTATCTTCGTTCAATGTCAAGTATGACAATAGGAGAAAGAGAATATTTAGCTGAAAATGGAATGAATCATTACATAACAGCTAATGGTATAATCGTTAGTGACATAAATTTTTTTGATTGGCTTAACGCACATCACTTCGATTTTCGCGGACTTATTGAAAAAGAATTGGCATTGAAAGCACCGGAAGGAATGTATAACACAAAAATAGAATAATTATGAGCAAAGTATTTAGAATTGTTAGAAACAATTTAAGTGAAGAAGGAACTAAGGCGTTTCATCCTTTATTCTATAGGATAGAACAAAGGTATACTTTGTTGTTCTTCATTCATTGGTGGGGTACGCCAGTGTTTAAACCGGAACATAACTTTGAGGATGTTTCTGGTGCGATGAATCATATCCTGAAACATTATCCTAATGCCATTATCGACTGTAGCGGTCTTTATGGGGCTGGCCCTGCACGCCCCCGAAGGAATGTATAACAATGAAACAATGGAGGAATAAATGATAGATATAGTTATTAAAGATTACATGTGTCAAGAATTAAAACTTGGCGGTGACGAATTGATTCTTTATGCTTTCTTTGCGAGTTACGAGGAAGTTTATAATATTCCGTGTCCATTACCCATGAAGGTTATCTCGAAGTTTCTCAACATATCTGCAAGAACTTTGTATAGAGTGATGCGTGAACTGAAGGAGAAACATCTTATTGCGAAGACTTTCATTGGAATAACAACCAATAACCCTGCCTATGTAAGCGGAGAATTTTTAAATGACATAAAACAATGACACGACAAGAAGAAATAGAACAAGCGGCGATAGACAAGGCTTGCGAATGGCTAAAGGACAATATTGAAAACTATTATTGTCTTGAGGAAGGTGCAGAATGTTTTGTTGATATGATTGAAAACTTTAAAAATGCAATGGAAAAATAAACAATACTTAAAATTTTAATTTAATATGACACCTTTTGAAATTATAATAATTAGTTTGATATACCTATTCTTCTATGGCTATACTATAGCTATGCTCATAGAGGGGAAAGAAGAAGACATATGGTTTAGAGCATTTTTAGCAATTGTATCTCTTGCATGGGCTTTATATGCACCATTACATATAGGTAGTAAAATATTTGAAAAATTAAACAACAAAAATTCATGAAAGCATACACAGATTTAGAACAAAGTAAGAAGTTGGCAGAGATACTGCCTATTGAAAGTGCGGATATGTATTATCATCCTTATCCTAATGATGAGGATTGGTATGATATTCCAAATTTTGGTGAAGCAGATTTAAAATTCAACCAACTTCCTTGTTGGAGTCTTGCAGCACTGCTTGATAATATTCCACAAGTAAAATTGGATAGCATAATGCAATACGACAAAAAACTTTGGAGATGCTGTGCGTATTTTGCATCAGATTGGCACAATAGTGATTGGTATGATAATCTAATAGATGCGTGTGTTAAAATGATTGTTGAATTGAAAGAAAAAAAATCATGAATTTTGTTGAATTTAAGCAGTTGAACTATCCGCCTGATATGCCGATGGAGTATGTTCTTGCAGATATTTTATATCAAGGCAAGATGGATGTCAATACCGTGCTGTCCGCATATACCCATGCGATAGAACGGGAAAGGAATGACAGCAGTATGCGATTTGAAGAATCGTGCGTATGTTTGAATCAATTTTTGTCTGGTAATTTCACGAAAAAGAAGGACAAGGAAGAAATGACTAAACGTATGCTACACATCTACAACAAGACCAAGACACTTGTTCCGCACATCTATGACAAAGCACATGGCTACACGGCGGAAGACGACAAGCGATGGGAGGATTTTTGTCAAACGATATATGGTAGTGAACTATGAGTCGAAAGAAGGATACATTCACACAGAGATTTGTAGAAAATAATCAGGAATTTCTTCGTGGCTACCGAATGGGGTTCAAACAAGCGACAAATGATATTGTGGAACTCGTGAAGAAGTACGAAGAAAAGGGATGGAACTGTCTTGAAACAGCGGATGAGTCTCAAATATACGCCTTCTGGGACGGTTTCCATAATTGTGCTGAAAATATTTTAAGAGAAGTGAACAATGAAAGCATCAGATTGTAAGTGTGTGGAATGTGGGGAACAAGCAGTGGCCTTCTGGCCTGTGTTTGACCCCGACATTCCTGCTAATCCATATTGTCGAAAATGCCTTGACAAGGCTAAAATGGATTTAATATTTATGATTGACAATATGTTACAGAATGAAACAAAGGAAAAGGAAAATATTAAAACAAAAAAGAAAAAGAAATGAAAGAAGAAATAATTATGAATTACGAAAAGACAAACAAAAAGAAAACAACGATGAAAAAGAAAATTCCACAAAAATTTAAGGTCGGAGGACAAAGTATTGAAGTCCGGCAAGTAGAACGTTCAATGGACAATTCACTTGGTATCTGCAACTTGGCTGGTGGATATGTAGAAATAGCCACGATGTTCAACAAGGATGAAGTACAATGTGATGAAAGCAAGGTTAACACATTTTACCACGAACTTGTGCATTGCATATTAAAGACGATGGGCGAAATGGAATTAAATGCGAACGAAAAATTCGTTTGCTGCTTTTCTTCCTTCCTGACTGAAGCAATGCAAGACGCATACTTTGAAGTCAACGCAGAATTTTAAAACAAAAAGAATAATAAGTTATGGCAGCAATCGACAAAACCTATGTGTCAAACTGGGATGATTTCAATGAAATCAGAAACTGGGCGAAGGACAAAGAAATTCCGTTGAAAAATGGCACATATTTCAAACTGGCCGATTTGCTATATCATCGGAATTTGACGAAAGAAGAATGGGATGAATACAGCAAAAATGACCCGGATTATGAGATTGTCCTATGGAACACCCCGACTTTCGTTGATATATGGCTGATAAGAAACTGCCCATTTAAACTTGTTCAAGACAGACTGAAAGAACAGTACGGTGGTGGTTGGAGTAAAGAAAGTTTCGCGGACCATAATGATGCCGACATGTATGAACAAATAAAAAATGGCACATCTGTCTATGATACATATCAGCGTAATGGCCTGGGAAAGGACTCAAAGATTACGTTCAAGACAATATATGGGAAGCCTATCAGGGACGATAAACTCTTGTGGTGGATTACCGTAGAAAATCCCGATAGTTATTGGTATAATGAAGAATTTGATATGTGGTATGACAGGTTGGAGTGTATGCCAGCAACGACGAATGTTGCACATCGTCGCGGCACACTGACGAAGAAGAACATTATCAATCTTGTTAAGAAATGGGATTTTCCGAGTGGGTCTGTCATCATCTTTGAAGCATTGATGAAACGGTATAGTATGTATAAATTTGAAGTAAAAGTAAAGTAAAAAGGTTATGGATTACGAAAAGAAATACAAAAAAGCATTAGAAAAAGCAAAGGAACTTTTTTCTTCAACAAGAAGTGTTCTTGTCAAGAAACAAACGTTAGAATCTATTTTTCCCGAACTCAAAGAGAGCGAGGATGAGCAACATCGTAAATGGATACTTGAATATCTTTATGATGGTTTGCGAAAGTCTGATGAACAATTCAAAGACCAATTTAAGTGTGCTATTGCTTGGCTTGAAAAACAAGGGGAGCAGAATCCCACTGATAAGATTGTACCAAAGTTTAAGGTTGGTGATATTATTCATAGGATTGGAGAAAACACTGTGTATCCCATAAAAATTGATAGAATTACAGATAATAATGAGAGTTATGTAGGTAATAATGAAAAGGTTTTTATAACTATTAAATTCCAAGATGAGTATGAACTTGTTGAGCAGAATCCCGCAGAATGGAGCGAGGAAGATGAAAGGATAAGGGCAAAACTTCTATCCTATTTCAATGGCTTTGAAGAATCAACTTCATTTGGAAGCCGCGAAGTGATAGAAATAAGGCATTGGCTCAAATCCATCCGTACCGTTAAGCAAGATTGGAGCGAGGAAGATGAGAAGAATCCGGACAGGGAAATCCCGGACTGCGCAACGTGTCATAATCGCGGCAACACCCATCAATACGTGAAAGGATATGAAGATGGAAAAAAGGAAGCAGAACAAAGAGGGTATGAAAGAGGTTATGCGAAAGGATATGAAGATGGGCGATATGCGGCAATGTGGGAACATCTTGCACCACCGCCCACAATTCCGCCATACTACCCTGCGCCTTATCCCGGCTATCCGGTGTATCAGCCGCACTACGACTACGACCAGTGGCGGGTGACTTGCACAAGCGACATGAAGTCGGATGATGGACCGCAGACGAAGACGCAGGACGTGACCTGCGAAGGCACGACAAGGTATTAGTATGACGTTTGATGAAGAACACCATGAAGAATAAGAAAGACTTGGCCGCGGCACGTGAAGTGAACGAACACATCCGCGCCGCACTCGACAACTGGGCCGACATACTACTTGACATGGACGACCGGCATCTGTCCTACTACATGGATTACTATCCGGCTGACATAATGAATGCCGTCATCATCTTCAACCATGTGGCGACAAACGTCGGCATCAAGAAGGGACATATCAACGACGGCACGGCCGAGGAATACGGGCGGCGCATCCGGCAACTTGTCCTCGACGCCACTGGCTTCGACACACAGTCCGGACGTTCCGTTGACAACGAACACAACCCTGACATGAACTGACATGTTTGAATATTTTTCTTGAATTTATTTTGTGTATTGCAAATGATTTACTATCTTTGCACGTCACATTACACCACAAAACCTTATCAAACAAACACAACATCATGACAAACGTAAACGACAATGAACTGTCCGCAAGGACACAGAACAAGATGATTGCGGCTTGGTTGGAAGCAGGCTCGACACTCACGTCGCTTGAAGCCTTGCGGCACTTCGGCTGCATGCGCTTGGCAAGCCGCATCTATGACCTCCGTTCGCAGCATGGCATGGACATCCGCAACCGGAGGGTGAAGACCGCGACGGGCAAGACCGTCTGCGAATACTATCTGAACATGGAATCTTGAACAACAACACAAACACGAAAACAAAATGGAATCGACAATTGAAACGAAAGTGTGCCGCGAATGCGGCATGGAACATCCCATCACGATGTTCAAGTTGACACAGGGCGGCAACCGTTCATCGGTATGTACGCCGTGCGCGACAAGGAAACTGAAGGAAACCTACCGGAAGAAACGCGAAGCGCGGCATCTGACAGCCGAGGAAGCCTTGGAGAAGGCAAGGCGACAGCGGATAGAGGAGTTCACGCCGCGTGAACTGATGGAGGAACTGGCACGGCGCGGGTACAGCGGACGTCTGACCTACACGGAGGTGCATGAGATAGACATAGAGAATTTCTAACATGATAAACTATAAACAAATATGTTGAACATTACGGTCAAAGTAGAGAAGGTGCTGGAACGCCAGTCCTTCACATCCAAGCGCGACGGCGCAACGGTGAACAGATATTCCTTTGTGGCTGTGACCACGGCCGAGCAATATCCGAAGACGATATGCTTCTCATGCCTCGGCGACGACACATGGGCGAAACTTGACATCGTGGAAGGCGGCACGTATGACGTGTCCTTCGACATCACTTCGCGCGAATGGAACGGCAAATACTTCACGGACATCAACGCCTTCCGTGCCCAACGCATAGACACGGATGCCGCTGCGTCAGTACCGCCGTCGTTAAACCACACGGGCGGCACGGACTTCCGCAGGAACAACAACACGGCAGCGACGAAGAAGTCCGCCACTGCGCCGCCGCCTTCGGTGACGACAGATGAAACGTCCAACCCCGATTCTCTTCCTTTTTGATGGAAGACTTGGAAGGAAAACGTGCGCGTGAACGCCGCTACTACCAAGAGCACTGCGAGGTGCTGCGGCAGCGGCAGGCTGAATACCGGCAACGAAACAAGGAACGCATCAACGCCCGACGCAAGGAACAGCGTGATGCAAGACGCGAAAGAAGCATGGCGGAGACGGAAGAAAGGTTTCGCGAAAACGTCCAACGTACCAAGGGCCTTGTCTGCACCGACTGCCGTTGGTATCTACGGCGCGACACCTGCTCCGCATCCTTCTTTCAAGTCATAACATGCGGCATTCATGTCGCAGAAACATGCAAGGCTTATGACGAACAACACGACTGACATGGACACCGTCGTCGGCATCATCTGTTGTGGCTATGATTGGGATGACACGAAACTATGCAGTGTCGCCGAACTCCGCCGTGAATCACGTCTGCGCGATTGTGCATACACGGCACGGCAATATTGCGACTTCCGTTACGCCACCAACCTTCAGCGATTCCTCTACGACCCGTTCCGTGGGACGCGGATAGACTGGAAGGAAGTACGAAGGCTTATAGAAGAATGATGAAGAAGAAGGAAACAAGACACAAGACGTTGCAGGCACTGTGCCGTGAATATCTTGGCCGTGCCCGCGACCTTGCCCGGCGGCATGGACTTGCCGACATCGTGGACGAACTCATTCGAAGCAACCGACGCGGCACATGCGTGGCCACGGAAGATGAAGTGGAAGCCATAGCAAGGCTGGTGGACGATGAACGTGTCACGCGCACCGACATTCCACGTATGATGGGCAAGTCGTACCGCGAATGCTTCGATGACGATGACTTCGAACACATCAAGAAACTTCCCCGCGTTGGCATCTATTCCAACGTCAGCGCACGGCTCTATGCCAATGAACATGGAAGACACAATAAAGGGGAAATATGTTGAATACTTAATCGAAACAAATCTTAAAGAAAAATGTATGACAAGAACATAGTGCTGTTGGAAGGCATCCTTGGCGATGACTACAAGTACGGGCGGACGACGGACGGCAAGGAGTTTGCCACGTTTTCCCTGCACTTGAACGCCTTCCGCCGCGACATGTCCGACAACACGGAACGTACGCATGGGCAGACCTTCATCCGCGTCTTCGTCTATGACAAGGGGCAGGTGGAATACCTTCACCGCGTGAACGCACATCGTGGACAGCGGGCATCGCTCTACGGCCGCATATCCTCACACATGAACGAATACAAGGGGCATTCCTACCTCGTCAACGCCGTCGTCTGCCGTGACATATCCATCATCAAGACACGGACGGAACGGCGGAACGTGACAGCGGAGGAGTTGGAAGACGTGGATGATGCGGCGAAGTATCTGAAAGACATGAATGAATAACAAAAACAAACAAACAAAGTAAAAGAAATGGAAACAAAAGATTACAAACAGGAAATCATTGACACCCGTGTCGGCTGTCTCGGTTCATCCGATGCACGCCTTCTTGCGCAGGTGGATTCATTGGGCATGGTTCCGGGGTCGGCCCGCCGTCGGTTGGCCGTCTGCAAGGGACTCATCCCACAGACCAACATACCGCACACGGCGGCAGTCCACGCGGGCGACGTCATCGAACAGGCCATCTTCGAACATCTTTCGGCGGGCGATACGCGCTACGAAAGCAACCCGCTGTGGGTGTCGGAACGG
>Ga0310696_10006074_pt1 | contig 14411 bp, 15 predicted proteins | sample AusTroGonzalo_MG_4_FD_203885 | JGI IMG/M metagenome (GOLD analysis project Ga0310696, IMG submission 203885) | Bovine rumen microbial communities from tropical cattle in Woodstock, Queensland, Australia - Gonzalo_02 (v2) (version 2) | ecosystem: Host-associated > Mammals > Digestive system >...
TGACACGCTAATGATTCGTAGATGTTACTATCTGTAGTATCTAGAGCTTGTAGTTTATCTTCTACTTCTTTTAATGCTCATGCTACTAGCTTCATAGCCTTCCAGAGATCAGCATGATCCTCATCATGTTTTTTAGCAGGATGTCCTTGAGCTAATTTTTTGATCTCATCTATGAGCTCTATCTTCACATTCTTCTCCATAGCAATTCTTGGTTATTAATATAAAGAGTATCCCAAAAAATAACTCTTACCACATAGTTACCTATGAGATAGTAATCAGTACCATTGTAGTACTTCTCTCCAATACCTTCTGCTTTATAATCTTCAAACATTTTAATATTACTCAGCAACTAAATGTACTCTAAACTCATATTTGATCTTGTCACCTTTCTTCAGATGGAGTTCTTGGATCTCTTTGATCACCTCTTCTTCGTTATCCAATACCTTTACGATCTTAGGTCTGATATCGATATCTTCAGAAGTTTCTTTTTCAAAAAAGAATACCTTATGATCTGGCTCATCCATTCATAATGTAGGAGCTATATGCTCTCCATTTCGATCCATATAAATTTCATCCCATAGTTTCATCTTATTTACCATATAAGCTAAAATACTTTTGTTTGTCGTAATCTGTTAGTTCCTCATTCGCTTTCTTTCTGAGCTTGCTTTTGATTTCTCTTTCTGCAATTTTCTTCAGAGTTCCATTCTGTTTTCTCAAGCGTTTATTCTCTTCCTCAAGCGAGTCAATTTTTTTGTCTTTTCTGTACTGCTGACTGTCTTTGTATAACTTGACTGTGGAGTCTTCCCAGATCAACAGATCAGTCTTTTTATAATCGCATAGAATCTCATGACATCATGGATAATGCCCCCTTTCTTCCCTTTTTGCATAGATGCGATTGTCTTTGACATATACGTATAGCATATTATGTAAAATCTCGATCTAAATTATTGTACGCTTGCTACTGCCATCATGAGTACTGCTACTGCAATAATCACTGCAAAAGCAATATATATGCATTTCTTTCTCCTTGCTTTCTCATTCCTCTTCAATAGATTCTCTCCACTTAGAATAGATTTCCTCATGGTTATATTTTAGTAATTAAAGAGCCTGCACGTATACCTTATCTCATGCTGTTCCATTTACCCACAACTCATTTAGAGCCTTTACTGGAGATAATGGTCTTGTCATACTTCATCCTACTCCCAATGCTACGCTATCAGCAGGATCAGCGTCTTCCCATTCAGCTACAAATACATAATCTATATTTCATGGATCAGTAGATATACATACTCCACTTAATACTTGCCCAAAACTATCTGATATCTGATTAGCATTATCAGCAGGTGTTATGTAGTCTGCCATCTCAGTTTTGTTTACTCCCAAAATATCGAGAGATACTTTTTGCCATGATCCATCCATTGTGAAAGTCTTTAGCATCTGATATATTTACAAAATATAAATCATTTCTATTCGCCTTATATCTACTTTTTTTCAAAAATCAAAAAGTACAGATTTCGAGCACTTAAGTAATCGTTACTGTACTTCTTGACTGGTATTTTTATAATTGAATTTTCTCAGGAAATTTATATATTTTATTTAATTTTATGTTCTGAATGTTCTGAGCATGGAGTGGCGAGAATATTTAATACGATTCCCAATAGCTCTATTAATATCATGGTGAGTATGGATAATCCCATTGTGGATATGAACGACTTTTCAGGATGCAAAAAAATACAGGAAAAAAGAATCAGAATATCGTAAAGAAATGATCATAACTGCAAAAAATAATGCAGAATTAGAAAAAAAAATAGAAGAATTAGAAGAAGAAAAAGAGTGATCCAATGCTATAATAGATGACTATGTAGGTTATACATGAATATATCCACGAGAGATCTCAGAAAAATTAGAAAAAAAGAATAAAAGAAAAAAGAGGAAATAGCTCCTCTTTTTTTATCAATTCCATTCCTGTCGTATCTCTTTAGCAATTTGACTTGTCTTTTTTCATGTCAATCCTTTATAGTCAATTTTAGTTTTATTTAACGCTTCTTTTACCTCCTTCTCTGATTTATATCTTCATGCTAATGCTATTGCCAAGTATTCTGATAAATTAATTTTATTAGAATCTGACAATCATTTATTTGTATCTATAACATAATCACTTACGATTTTTGCTACTCTTTCACTTATAATATTGTCTTTTTTGTTTAGATGTTCTAATGTATATATCTCAGCCAATTCTGTATCTCATAACATATTATTTAGATTACTTACACTATCACTCATTTTACTTAATACATTCATTGGGCTTTTCTTAAAATAAGTATTTGCTATTCGATCATCTATCTGATCTTGTGACTCATCTCCATTCCACTTCTTTAAAAAGTCTGCATATTTTATTTTACCACCACGTAATTGTGTATATAATTCATCATTAGTATACGTTTCTTCACTTTTCTTGCTTGATTTCTTACTGCTAGCACTAGGATCATAATATCATGTTACATTAGCTTGTTTATATTTCTTGTACTGTAATCATGTTCCTTCGTTACTCTCTAGCACTGTAATAGTACCATCATCATTTACGCTTGTTACTATACCTACGTGTCAATATATTTTAGTCATCCTATTTCCCATCTTGCTACCATCCCAGATTGCTATGCTTCATACCTTTGGTCATGCTCATGGAGTTATACTATTTATCTTTGTAGATTTCTTATCATCATATTGAAAGTTTATTCCTAGACTCTTAAGATAATCATTTACTACTGTACCACATCATCATGATCTTATCTTAGCATGATTAGCAATCTTATCTCATAATGAGTTTATAAAACTATTCACTCATGTCTGTAGATATTGGTCTGATACTGGATCAGATCCATTAAGTTTATAGTAGTCATAATTTAACTGATCATATTTGTATCATAGATTTGCCTGATCCATCTGCTGATCCCATGCAAATTTATCAGCTTGAAGTTGGAGTTGTTTCTCTTTGTAGTTTCTTTCCCACTCCTGAGCCTCTTGCTCTACCTGAGCTTCATATACTCATTTATAGTAGTTATACTGATTCATGAGATTATCTCTTTGCTTGTATAGTTTTTTAGATCTATTATTTATATAGTTTTGGATCATATATTCAGGTACATTTTCACCAGTCTTAGCTGATAATCTTCTTCTAGCATCATCTGCAAGGTTGCTAATAGTTTGATCCAATTGGTTTATTTCAGATTGGTAATAACTCATCCTTTCAGCATAGTTTATCAATCCCTGATTCTGTGATAGAGCAGTATCTAGATCCATCCTAGATAATGCATCTCCACCAGCATTCGCTACTGTTTCGTTTAGATAGTTATTAATAGATTCTCATGTTTGATCCTGTAGAGATTGACTGCTACCTGTATTACCAGACGCTATCATGTTTACCTGATTCATAGTTTCCTCCTTCTTCTGGTATTCTTGAAGCTGTTGGTATTTCTCTGGATTATATGTTTGTAGATCCCTCATTGCTTGTCATCCTGATAGGATGCTTCATGCTTTTAATGAGCTTGCTAACTGAGGTACTGATAGAGCATTTATCTTCTGGTATTGCTTTAATCTAGCCTCAGCCTTTTTCCATTCATTAGAGTTGTGATCATATGGAGCAGTATCTGCTCATGTGATCATTTTCCCAAATAGCTCAGTAGTAGATCCTTGCAAGAATGTATTTACATTTACATCCTTTCATTTTGGCTCTTCTTTCTTCTCAGCCTCCATCTCTTTGACTTCTACTTCTGTATTATCTTTATCGTTCTGTTCTGCTATATCTCAGATTCTTTTCCATACTGATTCTACAGTATTGAATCTATCTGCTTCAGTACTATTATTCCAATTTTTTTGGCTTCCCAAAAACTGGATAACATCCTCCTTACTTCTTAGTCCTTCATTATATAGAGCACTAGCAATATTATCGTTTCTCCTTGCTATGTATCATGCTTCATTAGTGTTTGCCACTTGAGCATCCCATCCATATACATAATTAGGATCTAGATCAGCAGTTTTGATATTAGCATTATAAGGTATGTTAGAGTTTAGAGTTTGCTCACCAGTATATTTAGTATTCATACCTCATGCTTGTGCTTGGTTTGGAGCACTACTATCATCTCCATACTGATTGAAGTTTACATCAGCATTCTTTAGCTCTACGTTTGGATCTTTGATCATCCCTCTATCTATAAGAATTAAAAGTAATTAGTTTTCTCTTTTACATCGTACTCCAATAGCAAGCTACGTAGTACTGGACTTGCATTCACATCATCTCATCTTGTTATCACTACTTTATATTCGATCACTTGTCGATCCTGCATGAAGCTCCAATCTCCAGCATTATCAAACCAGTGTACGCAAGTTCATATATTATATTGTGTTAGTCAATTATTAGTTTCTCATGAATCACTGAAGTCTGCATCGCTTTGATCTATATGAGCAATCTTTATCCACGCATCATCATCTGGTGAGTTCCACTCCCTGTTTCAACATACATAGATATCTATAGATCAATTTTCATTTGTTAGGTTATTCATCTCAAACTGTACAATCCATCTTACCAAATTCTTTGTAAATTCTCATCCATATTCAGTTTCGATCGCTCTAGAGATCAACATTCATTCCTCAGCATATCACGCAGGATTAGCAGTATCATAGATCCTGAAGCAATACTCATTATCATCATAACTTACATATATGAAGTCTTTGGCTATTGCTAATCATTTTGGAGTATGATCCTCACTCTCATCATGGATTTTCCATCTAAGTGTAGCAACTGGCATCTTCTTTTCATCATACCAGTTAAGCTCCCAAATTCATTCCACGTCTGCTATGTATGCTCTTCCCTCATACCAAGCCATGTCTACGCTACATGGTCATGTAAAGAATCCTAGTTTATGTTGTACATCATATGGACTCAGTCATGCTCTATGAGATCTCATTACTGGATATGTTTCATATCATAATACCTCTCTTAGAGATACATTATTATTACTTCCATCGTATGAGATTACGATCATCTCCTTTGTCATATGTGGATATACTCTCTGGATTCTTGTATTTGGTAAATTTACGCTCTTTTGGAGTCAACTATCCTCTAAATCAAATATAGAAGGATAGTAATGGATCTTTGTATTACCTGCTCCATCCTGTAAAAATATCTCTACATAATCAGCCTTTGGAGATATATCATATATTTCAGTATCTGCACTATATTGTTTTACGATCTTCCATCATGTATTCTGACTACCTGTTCCTCATAGATCCTCAGCAGGATTATATGCTCGTAGAAAGTTACCATTACCAACTAATAACATAGAGTTGTTTACATTAGATATACACATGGCTACGTTTGGAGTCTGTTGTCACATTGTTATAGTAGATACTCCATCTGGAGCAAAAGTACCAGTTCTATCTACTGGAGCATAGTTATCATATGTAGATCAATCTAACGCTATTTTTCTGATCGTTGCTCATGTATTTCATAAAATGATCCACACAAAACCTCAGAATATCACTGCATCGTATGGATGCGTAGATCATGGTATAGCTCAGATCACTGTACCAGTAGGTCGATCCTCTGGAGTTACTTTTGCTACAGGTCAACTTTCTGGTATTCTAATAAAATAATCTCATCCACTAACTAAGATACATGATTGAAAATATGAGATCGTTTGAGATTGTACCTTTCTTCATGCAGTAGTTAGTTTTATTCCTCTAGGATCATCAAATACGTTTAGATTCTCAGCATATTGAAAACTCCCAGCCATCCCCATGAATGGATCATCGGTCACTCCATACTGTCGTGTTCTATCTCTTATTACTCCATCAGGTAAACTCATATTGTTTTTAGGTTATTATTCTAAAGGTCTTACATTCAAAAACTGTTCCACTACTGGTCTACTATCCCTATTGTTTAGGATTCATAGAGCATTTTCTATCTCCTTTCACCACATTTCATATTCGATCTGAGCATTAGATCTATCTGTTTCATGTCGCTTCAATCTAAAATCTAGATACATATCCAATGTATCTATTAGATAGAATGGTAGATTTATATCTTTCTCCTTAGTATTTCCATCGATCTCTTCTTCCCAATAGTTATATCTGATTTTGATTCATTCCTTACCTGTTTGATCTAGATCAATAGTTGGAGTAGGAAAGATTACGATCTGATTTTTACCATAAAATTCATATCTAGGTTTGTTCTTCCACTGTTTCTTCCACCTCTCATCTGAATATTCCTCAGCCATTACTTGCTGACATACATGGTATTTAGGTAGGTTAGTACGTGGATCTAGATCATATGCTACTTCTAACTGGATCACAGATACAAAATCTTTCAAACCACCTACAGGACGTGTATCAGTAGTACCTATAGGTAATGTATATACATTCTGTCATGCGTATGTTTTGATCGCAATTTGATCTGAAAATAGGTTATTCCTTCAGATGCTAATGAGCTTCTTCTTCAATTCATTATATCATTCCTTCATCCATACAGCTCCTAGAGAATCGGAGATCTGTTTCTCTGACCTTGTTCTAGACGTTCTCCACTCCTTGAATCTATCACCTAATGTTGTATCTGGCATGGTATATTAGTTAGAAATAAAATTTCCTGATAATACGAGATAAAGAGGTAGATCTCTCCACCTCTTTAGATTCCTACTACCAAGAGTATGATAACGTACTTGCAGATTCGATTCTTACAAGAGCATCTTGTTGCAAGATTATAGAAGCAATAGCCATCTTCCATCCAACGATAGAGTATAATCCTAATGGATTGTAACTATCTTTGTTGTTTCTAGAGATGAATGTTGTTTCGTATGCTTGTAATTGAGTTGTACCATAAGCACCTTCTCCAAATACATAAGTTGGATATACAGTCACTGTAGAAGTAAATGTCTGTACAAATGAGCTTTCAACGATCCTTACTCCCATAAGAGTTCAGATTTCTCCAGCTACGATATCTTTTACAAGATCAGTATATTTCTTTACTTCTACCCAAGCGTTACCTCCAACTTGTTCTCTCATATCGAAAGATACATTTGGATGCATGATTCCTACGTATCCACCAGCAAAAGGTTTAGCACCTTTAGTAGATAAGAAAGCTCTTGCTTGATTTATAGATGTTGTAGTCATTACATCTGTAGATGCTATAGTTGCACGAGATGTAGCTGATCCAGCATAGATTACATTAGTTCAGTTAGTAGATAATTCAGTTTGTACAACTTCATCAATAATTCTACTAGCGTTGTGAGCTAATTCTACCATAGCTTGTCCTACAACGTTAAGTAATGTAGTGTCTTCAAGAATGTCTGTAATCTGAGCTACTTGTCCATATTGTTCGCAAGCTACACTTATAGTACTAATCTTAAGATCAGTAAATGATGGAGTAGTACCTTCTGTAATTTGAGAAGCACTTGCACTTGCAGTAGATTTAGTCATTCTAGCCCACTGTACGTGAGAATAACCTTTTTGGCTAACTGGTCATTTACCAAATTTCCAGAATACCAAGTTTGGCTCTAAGTTCTCTAAGAATTTTTTATTCAGGTATTTATGAAATAAATCAGTAGTTCCTGATGCCTGAATATTGCTAGTTTGCATCATGGTTAAAAAACATTTTTATCAAATAAAAGTATTTATCCCACCAGATGCAATCTTTCTTTAGAATGGTGAGTTACCATTCATGATCTGTCTGGTGAGTTCTTGCTCCATTGCTTTTGAGTCCATGTTATCCATAGAAGCATTGCTGAGCACTCTATTATCTCATAGCACGCTAGTACCTCCAGATCTTTTATTCATCTCTTGCTGATCATATTCCACTCAGACTTTACCATTGTATAATGATATAACGTCTTCTGGCTCTAGATCCTTATAAGCATCTTGTTTTGCCATATCTCTAATAGCATTCTTAGACTCTTCTGAGATTCACATCTCATCCATCATCTGTCCTAATAGTCACTCCTTCATGCGTGATTTCTCAGTTCTAATCTCATTCCTACGATTCTTTTCATAGGATAGATCATTTTTGAGATTTTGTATCTGTTCCTCCTTCTCATCAATGTCATCGAAATCGTCACTTTCTTGAGCTTCTTTTAGTTGCTTTTCTAGATCAGCAATCCTTTGATCCTTACTTGCAATCAACTCATCCTTTTCAGAAATGATCCTGTTCTTTTTCTCCATCGCTTTTTGAAAGTTAGATGGTTTCTTTTCTGGTTTAGCTTCAGGTTGTACTTCCTCTGAAGTTTTTTTAGTAGCCTCAGTATCCACTGTCAATTCAGTAGTTGCCTGCTCGCTACCATTAACTAGATTTGAAAGATCATCTCTTCACTGAAGTTGTTCCATAAGCTCTTCTGAGCTCATCTCTTTTTCTTCTGCCATGTTATAATAGTATAAGAAATAAATCTCGGCGTATTTCTTAGTCGCCTGTAGGTTTTTGAGGGGTAACCATCACAAACTCCCAGCTATTGCACTAGCAATACGCTCTTTTACCTACTACGTGACATGGAAGTCGTAGTAGGTAGAAGAGAGTACTACCTCTCTAATTTCATCACCTTCTGACGATAGCTCTCATTCATCTTTGCTATCATATTGTCATTGGCTTCTTTATTAACTACATCGTATGGAGCTTTGAGCACTAGACTCATTCACCATATCAATGCACCATTCATGTTTAGCTCATCATATTTCTTATCTCTAACCTTCGTATAATCATGAGCACTCACTGTTATTATCTTATCAAATTCGTCTATTTTGTCTTGGATTATTTTTTCTAATACTCTCCATCATGCTGTTGCAAGCATCTGTTTTAGAGCTAGCTTCTCCTGATCAGTTATTTCCATGTCTTATTTCTTAGAGGATAAATCAGCTATTGCTTTCTTTGCTCTCTCTATATCTTTTCTGATCTCATCAGCCTTCTCTTCAACAACTTCAGCCTTCAGCATTGACTCCAACCTTCTTAAAATCTTATTCCATTCTTCGATCTCAGTATCTGTTACATCTATATCTACATTGTTTAGATCGTTAGTAGTAGATGGCTCTAACTGTTTGATCTTACCTTGAGCATCAAATTCTCACTGCTCATGTGTTTGATACTTGTAGTATGCATCAGCTACTCTTCCATACCTCTTCATCATCATAAACTTATCCTGTGGTATTCATGTGTAACTATCTCTATCGTATCACATCCTTAGTGGAAATCAGTAGAAGTCGGATAGTATTAGAGCCCATGCATATAGCCACCATGATCTTCTATCATCATTAGTTATACTATCAGCTTTTTCATTTATATCTTCCTCAGTTACATCAGATATTTTCTTACCTAAGTTCCTTAGCCACGCATATACCTCATACTTCCATGCATTCTCAGTGATATATGGATCATTCTTCACTCACTGTTGCATCTGAAATAGATAGGTAGAATGAGATAATTCTCTTTTTCACATCTCATTCGCATACATTTGATCAATTAAGTCCATGTCATTATTTATAAGATATAAATTATGCTAATGTTGCATACCATTCCTTTAAGATCTTCAATTCATCAGCTTTTAGTCACATATTATCAACGTTTCCTGTAAATAGATCAGTACTTGTTACTCCATAGAATGCTATTATTTTTCTAACTTCTTCTGGAGCTTTGACTGCATTAAACATCTTCAATTCCTCCTCTTTGATCACTACTTTTCCTTTCTTCTCCTCGCTTTTTTCTTCGCAGATCTCTTTTACTTCAACTTCTTCGTTTGGGATTTCTTCATTTGCTTTTACTTCCTCCACAACTTCTTCTGAAGTTACTTTTACTTCCTCCTCTACAGGAGCAGTCTTTTTCTTTCTTAATGCCATGTTTATTTAATTAACTTGCTAAAATGATTGATCCTTTGGATAATTTTACCCACAGTATCATTATATGTATCTAGCTCCTGCTCGAGCTTTCTCATATACGTGTAGCTTTGTACGATCTCTCTCTCGTACTGTTCTGCACCTCATGCAGATCCTTCATTTTCTTCATGCCATTTTGCTAATTCTTCTTTTTGTTTCTTTGATAATCCACGTATCATTGCCTCATCTATATCTGTAATAGGATCAGTATCTTTGAGTACTTGTACGTATACTAGATCTCTTTTGATCTTACTCCATCACTCATCTAATAGATCCTGAAGTTCTGCTATTGCTATACAGAAATCCAAATAATCTCCTTTGAGTCTTGTAATTTTAGCTTGAATATCCTCTGGAGTTACGATATTCATGTCCACGTCATAGTTTACCATGTCTATAATAATTAAGAATTAAATACTACATTGGCTGGTATAATTGTTGTCTACCAGTGTTTGCCACTATTTGTTTATTTGCTCATGCCATAGCATCTACATCATTTATCTGGTTTACTTGTTGCTCCATCTGTTGTGTAGATCTCTGGTATGCTCGCATACAAGCTGAGATTGCTCTAGCTTTAGCAGGAGTATCCTTAGCAGTTTGATAAACCTGCAACTTGCAGAATCGATCAGCATTATCATCCTCAAATTCTACATCTATATCTTCACTTAGCATATCTCTCTCTTCTAGAGCTTCTTGCTCAGGTGGATATGCGAAGAATGCATCAATCTCTGTGTTAGATAATCCTTGTCTGTATGCTATATCCCTCTTCAATAGGATTAGAGTATATGGAGGTGTGTTAGGATCAGATGCACAGATCTGTAACCAGTTCGTTAGACTTGGTAACATATTCTGGTTTCTGAGCTTTACCTCACTAGCATTCACTATCTCTATATCATATTGTCACTTTAGGATATTTTCTCTCTTGAATACATCTCTTACGCTAGAGATTGCTTTATTTAGCCTTATCCTTTTCACATCTTTATGTGAGAAGTAATGGCTCATGAATACTCGATATAGCCATGCTTTCTGCTCCCTTCACCATCCTAATACATGATCAGTCAATGCTTGGAGTAGGTTAGCATTTTGTTGCTTTACGCTTGCTTCTGTAGCTGTCTTTACCTTACTATCAGCTACTCACTGAGTCAAGCTATCTATATGAGTTTGTTGTTTAGCATTCTCTCTTGCACGATCCAATAATGAGTAGAAGTCACCACCCATCTCTTTCTCTGGTAGCTCAAATATCAAGCTACTTAGTGGTCTGCTCATATCCATGATATCCACAGGAAAGTACTGATTTTGGAGCGTTTGATGCTTCAATGCATCCATATTCGTGTTTAGGATATTCCTATCCATGAATATTTTACCTCCTAATGCGTTCCTGATTATGTTTATCTTGAATAGATTCATGAGTAACGTTTCCAGCTTTTGATCATCTGCTATTATATCCCATAGACTTGTTCCTCGTGGATCTCTGCTATCAGGATCTTCATAGTATAGCACTACTGGAAATTTGTATTGTTTATCTTTGCATTGCCTTAATTCGTCTACGCATCTGATATCTAGAATGATATCCTCAAACATATACACAAGTAATGGAGTATCTTTCCATGTACAATAGTGATGGTATAGAGTAACTAGATTCTTCTGCTGTATGTATCCCATTCAGATTCATCTATTAGTTTTCTCTTGCCATTCAGCCATTGTCCTTTGTGGATCTTCATATCATCTGATCCTTGCTAATACTTCATCCTTTCTCTTAAGATTCAGCTTTTTAAATTCAGCTACGCTCATTACAGTACTGAATCCAAACCATCTGAAGTTATTTATGTTACCATATCCATCAGGATCAGGATAGATCGTTCTAGGATGCACTCTCTTATAGATCGGAGCTTTTGTTTGATCATTCCATCCACAAGCTACTTCTATTCATACTCAGTATCTATCGATATCTTCTCCTATAAAGTACTCCATGATATTCCACTTTTCATGTTTGTGATCATATTCGTAACATTTTGTTAATCCTCCAGCTTCTCTATCTGAGTAGAGATCTCTACTACAAAACTCTACCTGAGCATCATTCATCCATCTTAGAGCTTGTTTAGTAGAATGGATAGAATAAAACATCTTGCTTCTATACTTCTCTTCTGGTTTATTAATTGCATCTATGTCAGCTTGCTCAGTAAAGATCTGATTCTTTTGTACATTAGCATTCAATCCCAATGCAACCTGATCAAGCACCATCTTCTCAAACTTCAAAAATTCGTCACCTTCGATCATAAAAGGTTTATTTTCCATGTCACTCATCTTTACTTTTGAATCTCTTAGCTCTTCGGATTCTTTTTTCATTTCATCCATGCATGAAAATAAATACATCATTAATCGCCTTATATCTACTTTTTCTACAAAATCAAAAAGTACAGATTTCGAGCACCTAAGTAATCGTTACTGTACTTCTTGACTGGTATTTTGAGTCTACATTTTCTAGAATTTTTAGCGTGAATTTCTTGAGCTTCTACTACTCCTTCTTGAGCTTCTACTAGATCTTGTAGATCATCCACTTCATCCACTCGATGTATTTTTCTTCTTTTCCTTTCATAAACTTTTCTGCTGTTTAGTCTGTCATGCTCATACCCATCGGTAACCATATTTACCAATAATAGGTATTAGTTGCCAACTAGATGCCTGAGAAAAATCTAATCCATCCTCAGTCATAGCATCCTGTATATCTTGCATAGGATATGTAAATAGATCTAATCATGGTAATGAGAAGAATATATCCTCAATAGCACTCTTAATTCCCTGAGTTCTTGCCTGATATATAGAATACTTAGTAAATCATAATAGCTTCAAGAAGTTGTCCCAGAATCTATCAGATAATTGACTAGCACTTCGATCATTTCCTTCAATCATTCTCCAGATCCAGCTACTGTATTTTCTTCACATAGAGAAATCCTTTAGTTCGTCATCAGATGCTCAGCATAGCATGATAATTCATAGCATTGTTGCTATAGATCGTAACGCTTTAGCAGTAGGTTTACTTGCTAGCTCACGCTTTCACCTCTGGATTATGTAATCTAGCTGTTTGATTCCAAATGTCTTGAATGCATAAAGTACTCTCCAATTTCATGCACGTAAATATGTATTAGTCATCTGAGTTCTTGTCAATGGCTGTACATCAGCTAGTTTTGTAAACAAGAATAGATTTACGTTTTCACTCATTCTTCATTCTTTTAGATCCTCTATTACCTGATCAATCATCTTTGGATCATCAAACCATCTCTCCAGATCTTTTCTAAGTTGTGGATCTCACTTTTTAGCATACTTTATCAATTTATTTAGAGTAGATACTACAAATGATTTCTTTCCAAACTGATCCATCATGTTAAATCATGTCCATTTGAAAGTAAATCTTTGTAATTTTTCCCACTTAGTTTCATTCTTTCCTTGAGTTCTTAGCTCTTCTCATCTGTTAGTGATTCCTAGAGCATCTAGATCTATATTGTATTTTCTAGATAGTCACTGTACTAGATTTACCAATCCATTTTCTATCAATGAGAAGCTAACGTCTGCCAACTGACTTAATGCACTAGATGGAGATCATAGATGGATTATATTAGCAGATACTTTGAGTTTTGACATCATATTACCCATTGGAGCATAATTGAATCTAGATAGCAATAATTTCTTAAGCTCATCTGCATCATATCATGTTATTCCCTCATCTGCTATAAATTCTCATAAACTTTTGATATCTCATCTCTTACCTTGTCACAAGAATCTAGCCTTTTCTACTGCTTCAGTCATTGAAGTTATGTACTGCAATAATGCATCTACAGGATCTTCATAGAATTGAAGCATATCTTTAGTGATCGTTGCCACCTTTCTCTTCTTCATGTGCCCACTTCATAAACTAATTCACTCTACTTCACCATCCATAAGTAATTGGTTTATTAGATCAGCTTTTTGTTGTGCTGTAAACTCTTCTCATCTTTCCATAGCTTGCTTCTCTTTTTTTCTGATTATCTATTTCTCATTGTACACTCTTTTCCTCAGTCTTTACAAATCGATCCAGAAATGCCTCTACATCCTTTACCTTTCTAGGATAATAAAATCCTTCGTAATTCATTGTATATCCTACATCTTCTGCATCAGCCCAGATCTCATCCAATAATTGTCTAGGTATGCTTGTTCAGTACTTTTCTAGCATCTGATTAGCTGTACCTACGTTACCATTCAATAGATGGAGCGTAATATTAAGATAATCTTTTTTATTCTTACTCCTGATCTTAGCCATTTTCTTCACAAAATCTTCTACTTGCTTCATTCTCGCATTCTCTTTAATCGAGATCCTTTGCTCAAATCTCATCAATTCTAGATATATTCTAGGTGATATCTTCTCTATTCTACTACTTATTGGTTGGATTAGATCCTGAATAGTTGTATCTTTCCAGAAATTCTTAGTCCTTTTCCATCGATTATCTTTAGTCAACTTTTTAGCTTCATCTACAGTC
>Ga0310696_10006076_pt1 | contig 14409 bp, 9 predicted proteins | sample AusTroGonzalo_MG_4_FD_203885 | JGI IMG/M metagenome (GOLD analysis project Ga0310696, IMG submission 203885) | Bovine rumen microbial communities from tropical cattle in Woodstock, Queensland, Australia - Gonzalo_02 (v2) (version 2) | ecosystem: Host-associated > Mammals > Digestive system >...
TAACTTATTCATCGTGTGGTTTTCGCGATTAGTTTTCTGCATACTTATAACCCCATACGGTGACTCCCGTCTTGCTGTTCAGCGCAGTGAAGCAGGGAGTTTTATCGTTTTTAGGTTCCAAAGTCTGACGAATCATCACGCCCTTGTACTCATCCTGTCCGATTTTGACGGTTACGTAGCATGTGCCCGACTTAGCCGTCCACGAGCCTTGATAATTGCCTGCAATACTGCCATCGGCATTCAATGTCACCTCGACGGGCTTCGAATAATCCTTCTTGGTATGATCGAGCTTGTAGTTATGAACCAGCAGGTTGTAGGTTCCGGGTATCTCGCTGCCGGCAATCTGCTGCTTGGTGGCAATATCGGCACTCTTGATGCCTTCGCCCGTATACTCGAACGGAGCAGCCACGAGCCAGCCATCCTCATTTTGGAACAGTTGGTGGACGCGAACCTGATGGCCCTCGCCCTGATTCTGGAAACGGGTGTGGTAGACCAGATAGCTACGACCATCGGGAGCGGCAAGACAAGAATTGTGGCCCTGCGAGCGCTCACCATCAGCGCCAACGGTCTTGTTGCCCCATTCACCATAGGCGCCAAAGATGTTGACACCCCGGTTGCCGTCGTTTTCCTTGGGACCGAAGTTGAGCAGATAGGAGGAATACAAAGCCGCACTTCCCTTGCTGTCGGTGTAAGGTCCATCAGGTGTCTGCGAACGGAACACGCGCATCTGGTAGCCGCCATTGTTGTAGTCGCTGGGATTACCGCCTGCAGCCAAACCGCCATTGGTGACAAAGAGATAATAATAGCCATCAATATACTCGATATAACTGGCTTCGCCCGAGGAATAATAGCCACCGGCAATCTTTTTGCCGAAATAGGGATCGACGGTGATGCCGTCGCCCGAGCCTGTCAGCGCATAGGTCACGTCATAGTCGCGCAGACCCGTTTCCTCATCCAACTCCAGCATATAGATGCCACCACTCCACGAGCCGTACGACATCCACAACTTACCCTGTTCGTCGTAGAACACGCAGGGGTCGATGCAGTTGGGATAGCGATTGCCCCACTTGCTGCCCACGTTATAGCGGCTGGGTAACGAAGTCTGCGTACCAAGCACAATCTCCAAATCGGTGTCCTTATAATCACTGCCCGACTTGAAGCCGCTGATGACTACAGGAGCCTGATAACGATAGGGACCACTGATCTTGTCGGCCGTCAGAAGGATGATGCTGGAATACCAGTTGTCGCCGTTGATGCTGAGGTACATGCACCACTTCTGCATCTGCTTGTTGTAGATGACATCCGGAGCCCACATCATGCCGTCGACATTATAACTCGTGCTGCCACGCTTCGACCAGTCAAAGGCGCTGAAGTTGAAGTCGTACTCCGTCCCACCCTTCTTGACCTTCGTCACCTGAGGAGCCACAAAGGCCACGTTATTGGCGGCATTCGAGGAGTTTGCCGTTGCCCAGGGCACAGTGGTGCTATTCCACGATATCATGTTGCTAGTCCAGGCGGTGGCGCGATGCGAACCGAAGATGTAGTAGCGCTGCGAGGTATGGTCGTAGACCACACTGGGGTCGTGAACGCTGACCCACTTCAGCAGCGAGGCACCGTTGGGCACATCGACCTCAATCTCGTCCGAAGGCTTGTCCCCGTCGCTGGTGGTAAACGTTACACCGGTAGAATACCTGATCTCACTGCTGTTCTGCACATAAGCTCGCACGTGATAGGTTGTGCTGGGCGTCAGACCGGTAAGGGTAATGGTCATGTCCTTCGACGAGCCAGTCACCTTCATGTCGTTGATGGTGGGATTGGCCGATGTGGCATAACACACACCCCGGCTCGTAATAGCCGAGCCCTCCGCAGTAGCCTTCACAATGGCCGTCGTCGACGTGATATCGGTTACCACGGGCGTCGATACCGACAGCGGGGTGGTACCCCCGCCGCCGCTATCGCTCGCGTCGTCGTCGCCACAGGCCACCAGCAGCAGTCCTGCACACAATAATAAACTTTTAACTTTGAACTTCATTTTACTTTTTAACCACGAATTACACGAATTTCACGAATGTACAGTGCGGAAACAAATGGTACATTGTACATTGTAAAATGGTACATCACTTATTACTCAAACACCAGATAGCTGCTGTCAACCGTGAAACGGAAGTAGAAGTTGTCAGGATCGATGGTATTGATGCCAATGTAGTCCTGAATATAGTCTACGCCATCCGTTCCATGCATCACGGCCTTCACGTCGGCAGTTCCGTCGCCATTGTTGATAACCTGAAGCTTCACCTTGGCGCCGTTCATGGCAGCAAGCCATGCGACCCAGTCAGCCTGGCCGCCACTCGGCGTGCAAGCACCATAGCCGTCGCCCCAGCCAAAGTTATCGGCACGAACCACAGCATATTCTGTGTTATCTGCCTTACAGAGCACTGCAACGAAGTTGTTCCAGTTGTTGGCACCACTGGTGTAGTTGGTGAAGTTGATGGTGCAGACCTGATGAGCCTTCACCTGAACATTCGGAGAGTGTGCACCCCACCAGGCGGTAGCGCAGTCGGGAGTGCCCAACTCGTTGTCGAATACCATGTGGCATCCGTCGACTGTGAAACGGAAGTACATATCGTCAGGATCAACGGTGTTGATGCCGTTATACTCCTGGGTATAGACGTTACCATCAGTGCCGTACATGACGGCCTTTACGTCGGCGGTACCGTCACCGTTATTGGTGATATAGGCCGTCACCTTGGCACCGTTCATGGCAGCCAGCCACGCAGCCCAGCCTTCGTCATCGGCGAATCCGCCAACTCGTGTGCAGGCGGCATAGCCGTCGCCCCAGCCATAGTTGTCGGCACGTACCACAGCATACTCAGCCAGGCTGGCCTTATTCAGCACGATGACGAAGTTGTTCCAATTGTTGGCACCTGTGGTATAATTGGTGAAGTTGACTACCTTGGTCTCCTTCGGCTCCACCTTGATGTTGTCGGTATGTGCCGACCACCAGCCTGAAGAGTTGTCCTCAGCACCCAACACGTGAGGTGTGGGCACAACAACGGTCTGCGTGAAGGCAGAGAGTTCCTTCACCACACTGAACACCTTGCTGGCCACAACAGGCTTGTCGCAGTTGACACCCTTGAAAGTCTTGTTGTAGATGACCACGAGCGTCTTCTGCCCCACCTCATCCATATTAGGAATGGCTTCAAACTGCAAATCAGCTGCAGAGACATCCTTAGTGACACCTTCCTCGAAGGTCACTGTGGCGATTACATTTGCCATGGCATCACTCAGTTCCGTTCCAATAAGCACTTCGCTCGGAACACCAGACAGCGTCATCGACACCGGCTGTTTGTCTTCGGCTGATGTGCATCCACCGATAGGCTCAATATTTGTAGACAACCAATTAATGCAGCTTCCTTCAGGAACCAGGAACACGCGAATATTGGTGTTTGACGGATCGGCATTCAAATTGACCAGTGCCGAAGTCTGCGTGTAGGTTTTGGTTACCGTACCATTAGTCATCTTCACCATCAGGCCCCCAGCAGTACGATCGACAGTCAGTGTCACCAAACCACCCAGTTTCTGTACGCCTTCGTCTGTATCAGTATTGAAAGTAAGAGTACTCTCTACCAAACTCCGATCAATGTAATCACCCCATTCAGAGTTACCACTAGGCTGGTTGTCGTAACGGATGGCACCATACTCTTGGTAACCAACGCCGCCACGGTCTACATCATTCGTAATGATCATGGCGTAGTTCTTATACGTGTTAGGAGCACTGGGGTTGATGTTCAGATTGAACTGTGCATTCCACTTTGTTGCCTCAGGAATCACATAATATTTCGAGAATACCTGCCACCAACCAGTAGAAAAATCTTCCTTACCGATGGTATACACATCCTCCATCATGCCTTCCAGTTCTTCCTCTTCCGGTTCTTCCTCCTCACCACCTTTCTCAGAAAGCCAGTCGGGAGCATTCACGTTGTAGAGGTCACCGCCTTCGCAGCTCGTCAGGCCCATCAGTCCGAGAGCAGCCAGGAAGTAGACAGATGCTAATTTATTGAGATATTTCATAATCGTCGTTCTTTTACTTTATTACTTTATTCTTAATTATGCATTATGCATTATGAATTACGCATTATCAGAGGTCCACTACAGGATGTACGGTCCATCCCTTCTGAGAGAAATAGACTGAGTTGTCCGTATTGTTGTTAGCAGAGTTACCCACCAGATTGGCATTGACGTTCAGATAATTCTGATAAATCGGGAAATACTCATGGCCTGGCTTGTAGTTGTCGAAGGTGCTTCCCACGCCAGTGGCGCCATAGGTAATGACTTCCTTGATATCAGCACCGAGCTTGTAAGCACCATGCTGCTTCAACTGCTGCAGGCGACCTGCGTCATAGAAGAATCCCCAGCGGATGAGGTCGAAGCCGCGTCCCGTCTCACAACCGAACTCCTTCGGACGCTCGACGTTGGCAATCTGCTCGAAGAGCTTATCCTTAGAATTGAAGTCTGCAAGATTCAAACTTGCAAGATGAGCACGGTTACGAACCTGATTGATCCAGTCGATGGCCTGCTGTGTAGGACCGTTGACCTCGTTCTCGCACTCAGCAGCACGCAGCAGCACATCGGAGTAACGCATAATGCGCAGGTTGATACCACACTTCAAACCGACAACGATAGAATTGTAAAGACCGGTACGGAAATTAGTCCACTTGGCGATGGGAAGTCCGCCATTCACCTTATTGGTAACGATGGGGGCTTCGGCTGTCATCGGTATGGTATAGCACATATTACCGTATTCAAAGTTGTTCCACTGATACTCAAAAGTGCCAATGGTCCAATAGAGACGCGGGTCAAGAGAACCGTCGGTGGTCTTTTCCTTCAAGAAGAGCTGATAGAGCCAGGGGGCTGCAGAAAGGTCCTGCCAGCTACCAACATTCTCGGGACCGTAGTTGCTCTCAACGGCATGTCCCTGAGAGGCGTTCTTACTGATGTTAACAGGTGTCCACTCGTCGTCAGAACCCTGAGAACCGTAATCCAGGAACTGTACCTCGTAAAGGCTCTCGGCATTATTCTCGTAGGCAGAACCCTCGCGGAAGTTGTCACCATAGTTCTGCATGAGCTCATACTTGCCGTATGTGCCGCCGATGATGGCCTTCAGCACCGTCAGCGCCTCAGCATACTTATGACGCTGCATCAAGGCACGGGCATACATGCCAGCAGCAGCACCGCTGGTAATGCGGCCCTTGGCCCACTCACCACCAGCATCACGGGTGGGAAGCAGCGACATAGCCTCGGCGAAATCCTGCTCTACCTGATCCAATACGCGGTCGTACTGAGCCAAACCGTCAGCATCGCCCTCTTGCTTATTGGAAGCATAGAGACCATCCATCGTAGAATAGTCGTTGTAATCCAGGATGAGCGCCGGATTCTGATAGTAGTTGACCAGATTATAGTAAGCCAGCGCACGGGTAAAGAGAGCCTGTCCCCTGATGCGCTTCATGGTCTCCGACTGCTCGTTGCGCTCGTTACACTTTGTAATCACGAAATTGCTGATATTAATCACATAATACCAGTCGCGCCAAATCCACATGTCGACAACGTCGTTGGTGGTCGATGCATCCAGATTGTCTGCATAAATGTGTCCCCACGACTGTGCTACATTCCAAACCTCGTCACCACGGCATGCGTCGAGCGTATAGCCCACACGAGCGTATGTTCCTTCCATACGACAGTGGTGATAACAGGCAATGACGGCTTGCTCCAGATCTTCAACGGTATTGCCGAAAGTTCCTGTTGTCGGCTGGTTGGGATTGCTTAATTCCAACTTGTCGCTGCACGATGTCAGCGTGCCGATGCCCACGAAAAGGGCAAATGCAATTTTATATAGTTTCATACTAAACTTCATTTTTACTTTATTACCTTTTTACTTTTTACCTTTTAGAAGGAGAAGAGAACACCTGCCATGAAGCTACGCGGACTGGGGTATGAACACCAGTTGAAGCCCGGGGTAAACGTGCCACCGGCGTAGTCCACATTGTATCCCTTATATTTGGTGAAGGTATAGAGATTCTGTGCCGATACATAAACGCGAGCACCAGAGATAACACCCTTGAACCACTTGTCGGGGAAGTTGTAGCCTAACTCAATGTTGGCAATCTTCCAATAAGCGGCATTCTGGATCTTACGATCGCTGAAATAGTCGTTCCAGGCCTCACCATTTGCGGTAACGTATGTACGGGGAACGTCAGAGATATAGGTCAGTCCATCCTCTGACCAGCGGTTGGCATCGAGGATGTCCACATCCTTGTTTGCCCATCCGTAGCAAGAATTCAAGCTGTTATAGATACCGTCCGACACATGATAGTTCAATGCTCCGAAGGTAGAGATGCTCAGGTCGAAGTTCTTGTACTCCAAGTGGGCACTGATACCGAAGTTCACCTTAGGCAGACCACTGCCCAGTACGACTCGGTCCTTGGCATCAACAATACCGTCGTCGTTCACATCCTTGTAGAGACAGTCACCAACCTGGGCACCCACCTGTGTGGCATGATCGTCCAAATCGGCCTGTGTGCGGGCAATGCCTTCGTAGACATAGCCATAGAACTGACCGACTTCCTCGCCTACGAATGTTGCGTAGTCACCAGTGATATACGACTCATTGCCGAAGCCCAGCGACCTTACCTTATTCTTCAGTGTGCTCAGATTGGCACTGATGTCATACTTCAGCGGATGGTCGTGATTACGATAGGTTGCCGAGAACTCGAAACCACTGTTTTCCATCTCAGCGGCATTCATCGTCACGGTCTCGTTACGCACACCGGCGTTGGCAGGAACGGGAACATTGTAAAGCAGGTCTGTCGACTTGTTCTTATACCACTCTGCCGTGAACTCCAAACGGTTGTTAAACATGGCAAGGTCAATACCAACATTGGTCGTTGACTTCTTCTCCCATGCCAGACTGCCGTTGACGAAGTCCTCAATAGAAGTACCAGAAACAACGTTATTTCCAAAGCTGTAGGTCATGTAACCTGCACGGTAAGTAGCCAGATAAGCATAGTCACCGATGTTCTCGTTACCGAGCTCACCATAGCTGGCACGAACCTTGAACATGTTGACGATGTCGTGGCTGATGGGGAAGAACTGTTCCTTATCGAAACGCCAACCGACAGACACTGAAGGGAATGTGCCCCAGCGGATGTTCTTGGTCAGGCGAGAGCTACCGTCATGACGGAGAATGAACGAGAGCAGATACTTGCCGTCATAGTCGTAGTTCAGACGACCGATAAACGACGTCAGCGCATGCTTGTACTCAGCAGAGGACGCGTCTCTGGTTTCAGCATTACTAATCTGCAGATAGTAAGGCTCCGGGAAATTCTTGCCCCAGGCATTCAGCAGATGGGTATTTTCCTCCTCATAGGTGATACCACCTAGAAGATTGAAATGATGCAGACCAATAGTACCGTCATAAGTCAGCGTATTCTCAACCAGGAAGTCTGAATAGGTACGCTTATTCTCTGTCAGTGTCTCGTTGCTCTTGTCCAGATAGACGCGGTTGCTCTGAATCCAGGCACCAATCCAAGTTTTGTCCATAGCATTTGTCTTGCTGTACGAGAGGTTCAGCTTGTAGTTCAGCTTGTGGTTCTTGTTCTCCAGACCAATCATCTTCAGCAGATCAACGTCAGCAGAACCTGTAGCCACCACACGGTCTACGATGGTGTTACGAGTCAGCTTGTTGTTCACCAGCAGCGGGTTCGAAGCCGAGATATCACCATGAATGTCATTGTAATACACACCATAGCCGAAGGCATCATATTTATAATTCTTGGCAGCAGGAACTCTTTCGTCCAGATACCAGGTCGACTCGTCATAAGCCTTGATGGTAGGCTGCATCAGCAGTGTACCACGCAGCACGTTGGTCACGTCGCCATACAGACCCTGCACATATTCATTGGCATTCGACAGGCCCATACCATCCTGGTTAGAATGAGAGTAAACCAGACTAGTACGGAACTTGATGAACTTGGTCTCCATCGTATTGTTTACACGGGCCGTGAAACGCTGGTAGTTGGGGCCAGCACCTTCCAAAGTACCCTTCTGGTTGAAATAGTCCAGACCTACATTATAAGTATTATTGGCACCACCGCCACTCAGATTGATGTTGTGGTTCTGGCGTACACCGGTCTTAAACACCTCCTTAAACCAATCGGTATTGGTACCGTCCATAAACTGATAGCGGCCCGTCTCAGGATTCAGGCTATAGCCACTGGGCAATGGTGTGTTCGAATTGGCAGCAGCCTGCCCCAGATAGTTACTATACTGATCAGCATTCATCACGTCGTAAGTGCTGCTGGGGATAACGTCGATACCAAAGTAGCCCTTATAGTCGACCTTCATCGGCTGGTCCTTCTTACCGTTCTTGGTAGTGATGATAACCACACCATTTGCAGCACGCGAACCGTAGATGGCGCCTGCAGAAGCGTCCTTCAACACCTGGATGGTCTCGATGTCGTTAGGCGAGAAGTCGCGAATGGTCGTACCCATGGGCACACCGTCGATGACATACAACGGAGCGGTGCTTCCGAACGTACCCAAACCACGAATCTTCACCGAGGGATCAGCACCAGGCTGACCGTCAGAAGTAATCTGAACACCAGCCACCTTACCTTCAAGCATCGTCGAGATGTTAGAATTCGACACACGCTTCAGTTCCTCGGCGTTCACAACAGACACAGAACCCGTCAGATCAGCTTTCTTCTGCGTACCGTAACCCACGACAACCACCTGATCCAGCACGTTGTCGTCAGACTCTAACTGAATCTGGTCGATAACAGCACGTCCACGAACAGCAATTTCACGGTCCTTGTAGCCCACATAACTTACCAAGAGTGTAGCATTCGAAGCTGCATCAATCTCGAAGTTACCATCCATATCGGTAACACTTCCCGACTGAGCACCCTTCACCCTCACAGTAGCACCAATCAGGGGTTCCCCGGCTTGGTCTACCACCTGACCCTTAACCTTGACGGTCTGCTGGGTCACAGCTGCCTTGACATTGACAGGACAGATGGTAAGTCCACCCGTAATGCCTAAAGTCAGCATCAAAGAGAATAAGATTTGTTTTCTCATTAGTTAATTGCTTTAATGTTAGAATTATATGTTATGATAGCATTTTATACAGATTTCCGACGGCAAAAGTAGAGAAAAAGGTTTTCAAAGAGGTGGACAAAACAACAAATTAGGTGGATAAAATGTAAAATATCGTATTTTTTATGCCTTTATCCACCAATTTCTATCAATTTTTGTCCACCGACGCATCCTCCTCGGCATAAGAGCTGGGACTTGTGCCAAATTGTCGTGTAAAACAGCGTGTAAAATACTTCGGGTCATTGAACCCAACCTTATAAGCTATCTCGGTAATGTTTCTATTGGCCCAATTTTCCAACAATAGTTTTCTGGCAATGGTCAGGCGGTAGTTACGGATAAACTGACTAGTGCTCAATCCCGTTTCTGCATTCAGACGCTTAGACACCAAACTTCTACTCATGCCCATTGCTTCAGCAAACTCGTTGATACCGAACTCACTGTTCGTATAGTTTTGTTCCATCACATCCGTCGCCCGTTCCATGAACGACTTCTTCGTTCGCATAGCCTCCTCCTTGTCAGCTTCTACACTGCGTCGGTAGCTTTTCTGCAGTCGTTCGTGATTATCCAGGATGTTCTGGATGCGCGACTGCAATTGCTCAGGAGCATCCGACTCATCAAGCACACGACGGATGGGCAAAAGCAATTTTTCCGTTTCCTGTTGGCGCCACAAATCCAGACGACGATGGTAGTACCACACAAAAAGTACAGAAAGCAGTACCAGCATTAGCAACATAAACCACCAGCTCTTCCAGAAATAGGGAGCCACTTGCACCTGAATACTGGCCGTCTGTGGCTCATCGCCCTCACCCAAAGTATACTGTACCTCAAAGGTGTAGGAACCTGGCTTCAAGCTGGTATAGCGCACGGAGTGTTCACCGGGCTTCAAGGGCGTCCATTCGTCTTCGAAGCCACGCAGTCGATAACTGTACTGTCCTTGCGTCTCACCGGCATAGGTCAGCGTCGAGAAGTCGATAGCCATCGACTTATTCGACTCGTGCAGTCGGATGCAAGTCGCCTGCGAAATGTCTGCATCGAGCATTTGGCTATGCGCCGCACTGACTTCCTGATTGTCCACCATCAGACGCGTGAATCGCAAGTGCGGTTCATATCGTGCATCAGCATTCTCACCACGCATCTCGGTAAGTCCTGCCAAGGTCCCCAGCCAAATGGTGCCATTGGTTCCGCGCACCGCCGAGTTCCAGTAAAAGCGCTGACTGAGCAGTCCGTCCAGCTCGCCAAAATTATTAAAGGTCCGCGAGCGCGGGTCATACACCGACAGCCCGTTGTCCGTCGTAATCCACAGTCGGCCCTGTTCATCCTCAACAATACCCTTCACCGCATTATTCGCCAGTCCGTCATCCGTCGTCAACAGTTCAAAGTGCTCCTCCTCGCGCTCACCTCTGACCTCTGACCCCTTACATCTTCTATACAGTCCATAACCGTTTGACCCCAGCCACAGCGTGCCGTCCTTGGTCTCACAGAAACAACAGATTTTATCAATGACGGGCGACTCAGGATGATCTAACTTGTTGCGCAGGCGACGATATTTGAAAGGCTTTGTTGACTTCAAATCAACAACACACACACCCGACAGGCATCCCATCCATAGACGTCCCTCACGATCCACCACACTGCCTATGCAGCCACGTATCAGGTGATTTTCGGGAAAGGGGTCCGACAGCGTGCCCGTCTTCAGGTCATAATAGAATAATCCGTCGTTGCTACCTATCCAAAGGGCATCGTTATACTTGTCGTAGGCCAGCGCACCGATATAGTCGGTCAGGGGCACCATGTCGGGAGGCAAGTCCACATGGTGCACCTCTGGGCGCTCACCTCTGACCTCTGACCTCTTACTTTTTACCTCTATCCAATTCAGTCCCCCGCCCCACGAGCCTATCCAAAGGCGTCCATGTGCGTCGGGTTCCAAGACCGATACCGTATTATGTTTCAGTCCTAAGTCGTACAGCGACCAGTGTTCAAAGACACCATCTTCCGTCTGCTGTCTGACATCTAACCTGTTCAGCCCCCCTTCAACTGTTCCTGCCCACAACGTACCGCTGGGCTCAACATACATCGCATTGACCGGGTTGGGTGACAATGACTGTAATCGTGAGGGCTGGTGCATATAGTTTCGGAGCATCAGCGGCTGTGGCGACAGCTTCACAACACCCGCAGTCTCAGTACCAATCCATATTTGTCCGTCGCGAACCATCAGACAGTGCACAAAGTCGCTGGGCATCGGTTTCGGAGTCGTCGCCGTCGTCCACTGCTCGAAAGTACCGTGTTGTTCATTCAAGATATTCATACCTCGCAACGTTCCCACCAGTAGTCGTCCGTCTGGCATGACTGTCAAGGCAGTAGCATAGTCGTGTGACAGCGATTGTTCGTCGGCAGTATGACGGTATGCCACCAAGGTGCTGGCATACTGGTCGTACGCATACAATCCCAAATTCGTAGCTATCCACACCGTGTTGCCACGTTTCAGCAGGTCGGTAACATACAATCCCCGCAAGCCGCCAATGGCCGGAGCAATGTCGCCGCGCACCAGCGTTCCTCCACTTTCCGACAATCGGTACAATCCTCCGTCAATATTAATCCATACGGTACCATTGTGTTCTATGTCGCAGATGGTGATGTCGGGCGTGTTACCACGATAGCGACATTTGCTGACGCGTGCCACATGTCCAGCCTCGTCGAAGGTATAGCGGAATACGCTGTCACGCGTCACATGCCACATGGCCCCCTTCGTATCGCAGTACACTTTGACGGCACTCTGCATCAACCTGTCGGTGAAAGACTCCGAGTGCTGCACTCCTGATGTTATACCAATCTGGGCCATCGTCCGCATATCAAGCACCACAGTACCTTCATCAAAGGCCACCCATAGACGCTGGTGGCGATCCTCGGCAAATCCCTTACACGAATTGCTGGCAGCCAACAGACCACTGGCAACCAGCCGCTTAAACGAATAGCCGTCATAGCGCACAGCACCACCACCATACGTCGAAATCCATACAAAGCCCTGACTGTCAGCAAAAATGTGATTCACGTGGTTGTGTGGCAGTCCCGCTGCCAAGTCCAGTCGGGTCATGTTATACCTGCCGGTCAGCACACCTTGTGCCACCGATACGCCTGCCAACAACCCCAGCAAGACTCCTAAGACAAACAACCGTCTGAACCTCATATAAAAAGAAGACTCTTAATCTCCGACTGTGTCATCAATTAGTAGCCAGTATTCTGTTTCAAATGGTGTTGGCACAGGTTACAATGGTGCACCATTTTTGAATTATTATCGTCGAACTCACGTTAAGTTAACTGGTCAAATAGAGGATAATACATTAGTATTTTGGAAAAGTGTAAGCAAGGTACACGAAGATACGAATTATTCTCTTTGGATAGTTAACTCTTTAGGTATTTTTAAGTTATTTCTCACAGAAAGTGAAGTATGACAGAAATGCCGATGTGATTTAATAAAATATAAATGTTATGGGGTATATGCTGATAATTACTTGATATTATTTAATTTTGTCGATTGGATTTATGTGTAGGCAACTTTTCATAGCCATTATGATGCTGTTTGCTATCGGAATTCGTGCGCAGAGCATCAGTCATATCGAGACAACAAAGTCTTGGTATTACATCTACGACCAAGACGGTAAGAAGATTAAGACCATCAGCACCAGTCAGGGCGAGCTGAAAGGCTACAGTTCCAGCTTTTATATCATCAAGCAGGGTACTGCCTTTTACATCACCTATGATGTGAAAGGCAAGCGACTTCACACATGGGGCGCTTCATCGGTTGGGGAGATCCTTGGAGTCGCCGGAGATACTTTCACCAGTAAACAAGGTGCATGGATTTACACCTGGAGCAAGGACGGTAAGAAGATTAATACGAGGGCAGCTAAGAAGTGAGGTATGATACGGACTGACAGAAATAGCAGCAATAAGTTTTACCACGTTGGAGTAGTTCTATTCCTATATATTATAATAGGTATAGGGGCTGTTTCTGCATCGAATAAACACCTCCAAAATCCCACATCAAAATCGTATACTTGCGTCGTGTGTTTTATGGGATGATGCAAATAAACGGCAAGGTCAAGCCCCAAAAACTTATTTGGGGCGAAAATAAAGAAGAAGTTAAACTTACCACCCCTGATGGTAACGCAATTGAGTTTAATAACATGATAGACGTTGCGAACTATTTGTCAAAAAGAGGATGGAAGTATGTTGATTGTGAAGTCTATCATAGTACTTGGTGTGCATTTTTTGTAAAAAGAGTAAAAAGTGACGAAGAAGCAAAAGAAGGGCTGTCTTTTGATACTGATTTTAAAAAGTAATTATGGCAGAGCAGGAGAAATGGCAATGGCAGGAGCCGGGGACGGCATGGAGGGGCGTTGGGGTGTATCATGTCACACTGACGAATTGTTGCGTGACGAACGCAAGCGCCAGAAACTTACTCAGCAGCAGTTGGGTGAGCGTATTGGCAAGAAGCGTGAATATATTTCCTCTCTGGAGCAAGGCCAAACGGACATGCAGCTTTCTACGTTTATGCTTATTGCCAATGCGCTGGGATTGCGATTCTCCATAGTTGTAGGATAGAAGGATTTACAAATGTCATTTGAAGAATCGTCAGTATTGTGAAAAGAGGCTTAAAGAGTATAAGGCCAAGCAACAAAAGCCAGAAACGTAATCTCAAAAGATAATTTTCGTTAAAACACAGAGGGGTGTCCTGACTTATGGGACATCCCTCTGCTATTTTTGCAGCCGTAAACCAATAAATGATTTGATTATGGAAGGTATTTTTTTAGTATTCGTATTAATCGTAGTCGTCGTGAACCTGGCTGGCGGCTATGTGGAGAGTTTAACTAATAACTGTAATAACCCTATTAATTTATCAACTGAGAATGACTAAGAATCAGAAAGAAGAACTGAAGGCCTGGTCGGACCAGGTCAGAAGCGGCGTGAGACGCAAAATTGATTGTATGAAAGAAGAGTTTGCCGAGATGACGGCCTATGACCGTGTGTTGGACGCTGTGCACGAGCTGATTGCGGAGAACGACGACCTGAGCGAGCAGGTGGAGAGTCAGCTGGCTGAGATTGACGACCTGAACGAACAGCTGGAGCAGAAGGATGCGGAGATGGCCGCCATGCGCCAGCAACACCAGACGGAGATGGACGTGCTGCAGAAGCAGTTGCTGGAGGCAGAGAACCAGCATCTGGAGTCGGAGAAGCAGCACTTGGAGGCCGAGGCTCATGCGA
>Ga0310696_10006077_pt1 | contig 14409 bp, 12 predicted proteins | sample AusTroGonzalo_MG_4_FD_203885 | JGI IMG/M metagenome (GOLD analysis project Ga0310696, IMG submission 203885) | Bovine rumen microbial communities from tropical cattle in Woodstock, Queensland, Australia - Gonzalo_02 (v2) (version 2) | ecosystem: Host-associated > Mammals > Digestive system >...
ACCTCGCCAAACACCTCAATAGTGGCATCAATGGGTGTGCCGGTGAAACCCACATAAGTTGCTTTTGGCAAGGAATTGTGCAAATAGGTGGCAAAACCATAACTGCGTTTCACCCCGCTTTCGGTCACGCGAACATTCTGGTTGACATTGGTTTGCGAGCGGTGGGCCTCGTCGGAGATGCAAATGATGTTGGCGCGGTCGGAGAGCAGGTCGATGTCCTCGCTGAACTTCTGTATCGTCGTCAGGAACACGCCGCCGCTCTTTCGGTCACGGAGCAGTTCGCCCAACTGTTTCCGCGTTTCCACCTTTTTCACGCACTCGTCGCCGATAAACCGCTTGGCGTTCACAAACTGTTCGGCCAATTGCTCGTCCAAATCGCTGCGGTCGGTGATTAGCACGATGGTCGGACTGGCCAAATGGCGGCTGCGCATCAGCATCCTTGTCAGGAAAAGCATGATGAGGCTCTTGCCGCAACCCGTGGCGCCAAAGTAAGTGCCGCCCTTGCCATCGCCGTGAATATTGATGTGCGAGTGCTCCAAGATATGCTCGTAAAGTTTGTGCGTGGCGAAGAATTGCGGATAACGGCACACGATTTTCTTCTCGCTTTTCGAGTTGTCGGGGAAAAACACAAAATCCTTGATGACGCTCAACAAACGTTCCTTTCGGAACAGGCCTTCCATCATCGTGTGCAGCGAACTGATGCCGTCGGTGGCCTTGTCGGTGCTTTCCACCTTGCGCCACGCATAGAAGAAATCGTAGTCGGAAAACAGGGTGCCGTATTTGTTGTTCACGCCGTCGCTGATGACCACGAAGGCATTGTATCTGAACAAATTGGGAATATCCCTGCGATAGCGCACCGTCAACTGGGTGAAGGCATTCATGATGGTGGTGTCCTCCTTCACAGCGCTCTTGAACTCCAGCACCACCACGGGCAAGCCATTGACATAGACAATGCCGTCGGGGATACGTTTCTCCGTGCCTTTGATTTCCAACTGGTTGACAATCTTGAAAATGTTGCGTTCAGTATGTTCAAAGTCGATGGGTTCAACGAACAAGTCGGGCAGCGAGGCATCCTCGCGCTTGATGCTGAAGCCCTCCACCATCAGGCGATGCGTCAGGGCGTTCTGCTCATAGAGCGAAGCCCCGTTGTCGGCGGTCAGGCGGGCCATCACACGGTCGATTTCCAAAGGCGTAATGTCGTCTTGCAGGTAGCGTTCTTGAAGGTAAAGCCGCAAATCGTCACGCAGCAGCACCTCCGACAATTCCTTGTGAACGGTCTCGCCATTCTGATACACATAGCCCTGTTGTTCAAACAGTTCCATGATGGCCATTTCGAGGCTGTGTTCGTTGAAGTGGGGAATCTTGTTCATTGTCATTTGTTTAATGTATCGTCCTTCCATTCCATCGGATTACGGACAATATAATCGGAAATGTTTCGATATTCTGTTTCGTTCCTAATGATATGGTCATGATAATTCGATTGCCACAAAGGATTGTTTTTGTTGAATTTCGCCATTGGCAAATTGTTCGAATCGATCCAATCATCAATTTGTTTGATGGTTGACGATTTAAAACCGGCCACGAATGACGAAATGGATTTGGGTTGGCGTTGGAATTGCGGGGTTGTGGGTGGTTGTTGACGTTGGGATTGGGATTGGCGTTGGGATTGGCGTTGGGATTGTAGAGACGCACGGCCGTGCGTCTCTACACGGTCGGGCGTTTCCATACGGCCACACGTTTCCACACGGCCGCACGTTCCCACAACATCATCCGTACATTTTGTTTTATCCAATATCACGATGGCATGTAAATGGTTGGGCATCAAAACAAATTCACCCAAAAACAATTCCTCGCGCATTTCGAATGATTTGAAAAATTCATCATAAACAATTTGCCCCAAATCGTTCAATATCATTTCTCCATTGACAATTTCTCCAAATATCCTATCACGGCCAGCGGTGACAATGGTAATGTAATAATGCCCGCTACTGCCATAATCCCATCCCCGCAAACGATTTGACGGTATTCTATATTTATTTCTGAATTTCTCTGTCATTTATAAATGTCTGTTTCTTTTTATTTCCCTATCCTCACCTTATACAAAGACTACGTTTTTTGTTACAAGGCCATGTTTATCGAAATGGGACATAATATCTTTATTTAATACATGCTTTAATAAACAACTTCCCAAAATCCGTTACAAGAAAAAAACTCTCATCTACCGATATCGATTTAAAATTTTTAGGAACATATTCTTTTTCCAACTCTTTTAAATGATATGCTTCCCTAATTTTATTATAAATAGTTTTATCCATTCGGAACTGTCCATGCATATCTTTTAAAATACCCAAACTCACAAAATTAACTAAATACGCACTAATATTTTGAGGAAAACTAAATTCCACTTCCTCCTCTAATAAAGTAGCGTAATCTAAAAAGGTAATAAAGCCATTCCTTTCTAACACATTACCTTTGAAAGTGCAATACTGTATATCACCCCTTCCCTTTAAATACTTTAGCAATCTTGCTTCATCTGGAGACATTCTCTCTATCATGTTCACAAAAGACGGGTGGGCAGTATTCACCATATCAACATTTGAGGCGTTTGCCAACAAGGTTGTGAACAAATCCGCTATCTCCTCATTTGTCGTATAGGATAGTTTTTCTAATATCGGCGTTCCTACTTGCGGATGGACCTCACATCGTTTTTCTTCAGGAATCTGTTCCAACTTATCTTTGTATTCATTTAATCGTTTTGTAAAATTCAACTTAAACTTCTCATTAAGCAACTTTATTGGCAAAAGAAAAGAAGTGCTGAATTCCAACACTGTCCCTAATACATTCCCAACTGCCTTAACTCCAGGCTGAGCCAAATCTGTATATACTTGACCTAAGATATTAGGTGTCGCTTTGACTAAATCTACAATTTTACTATCCATATACTTATGTTTTTATTTCCCCATCTTTGCCAAAAGCAAAGACTGTAATTTATTATTGACTAATTATCTCAATTCCTTTTTAAAATTGCTATAAGCATCTTTGCACATCAGGTTGATGTCAGGATAAATGTCCAACCTTGATATTGATTTCAAATACTTATTCTTAATATACTCCGACAATGATTTATGGATGTTGATACACATTAGTTTTGGTAAATATTTATTTTCGCCGCTAAAATACTGTTCTAATGGCGTACTTTCTTTTGTATATAAAATAAAACAACCTTGTTGTGCAATCAGGTTTATATTAGACCAATATAAAATATCTTTGGTCTCATACATCGCAATAGTATCAGTATTTAGTGGATTGTCAAGAAAACCGCAATTCATCTTGCATAACCCATCATTTGTCCCGTCTTGTTTTATCCATTTTGTGTACTTATCCACGTCTTTCAACAATGAGTAGTCAAGGTTTAAGTTAGGATTTTGGGTTTTAAAATCCTCAAGTATGGCTGTTCCATTTTCAAGTCCATGATCAAAAAAGGACACAATATCAACCAATTCATTGCCACATTTATTTCGATCAATAATATATAATGAGAAATAATTATCAATGTCATTGTCGCTCGGAGCAGTTTTCATTCCGTCTAATGCGAAATACAAAGCAATGTTTAGACTATGAGTGAAATCTAATAAAGGTGAAGGTGCGCCATAATGTTGTAGTAAACTGATATACAGCAAATCGTTCTCATTAATATTTAATGATTTGTAATACTTTGACAAGATGGTGTTCTTGCGAATATTAGAAATAATGGACTGAATAAATTGAGTAAAAGTCATTCCTTGTTTTGAATACTCATTCGTTATCCATTCTCTTTGTGCAGAAGTATAAATTTTATACCTTGCTTCATGAATGCCTCTATACAACAAAGTGTTTTTATTTAAGTCTTCATAAATACTATCGAATTCCTTGTATGTATGAACATTGTTCGTTTCAAAGAACGATTCTTTTTGTGCTAAGTTTGAATACTCTTCTAATTTCATAATTGTCGCTCTTTTATTTCCCCATCCTCGCCAAAAGCAAAGACTGTAATTCAGTTAATTTCGAGTTTTCTCTGTATTTGACAATCAGGTTGTCAAGTATTGGCACAAACATAGACTTCTTTTCATTATCATCAAAAAGAATAATTGGCTGCTGTGCTATCAATTCTTGACTTAAATTCTCTTGCGCTCCACCATTGGCCAGTTTCTTGATATCTTCTTGATTTTCCAGCAAATGGAAGAACAAATAAGCAGCGTCTTCTTTGCTGCTACATAACATATTACAACATGCTTGATTTGTCGTTGTATCACAATCAAGATATGCTACTTGTGCAGCTGTTGCTCCATACATTGCCATTGTTACAGACCCGCGAGGGATTATTTTTGCAGAACTATTATCTAATCCCGCTTGGCTAATACATTCTTCTACGCTAATAATAACATTATCATGGACTTCCCCTGATTTAAGCCAAGGGTATTCTTTTTTATCCCAATATTCATTATGGTTTCTGCTTGGCGTTCCACCAGATTTCATCTCTTTGCAAAACTCTCCAATCATCCCCTTTCTCCACCCCTCCGGCAAATTCTCCCTATCCACGCCATCCACAAACATTTTGCGGTACAACGCCTGCGCGGTGGCTTCCAATTTCTCAATCATTTGCTCGTTGAGGCGGATGCGGTTGGATAATATTTCATATTCCGCCACGATTTCATGCTGGCGGGCGATGAAGGGAATGGGAAGGCGCATATTGCAAAAATCTTCCCACGTCAAACTACCACGAACACCACCAACAGCATAATAACTGGCTTCACGGTCAAATTCGCTACGAGAAAACCACATCATCAAATATTGTGGCAACAACACCGTTTTGTCAACAACCTCAAACATTGGATAGGCTGGCGACATAATAGCTTCGTCTTCCTCAAACATGGCAACAGGCATCTTTCCATCGCGGCTCACCTGCATCAAACTGCAAGCAAACTGCTCACGACAAATCACCTTATAATTTGAGAGGTCTGTGCCTATGACATTGGCCACAGACGGAATGAACGCCTTGTCAATCGTAAGACCAACAAGCTTCGTAACTTTCAAATCCCGATTACGGACATTCACTTCTCTGATATAGTCGCCTAAACGGTGGTATTCCATCTTTTTTCTGCCTATTTTGCGCTACAAAGATAAAAAAACAATCAAAACGATGCAATAAAAGGAAAATTAGAGGAAATTTAGGGAAAATTTCCTCTAATTTGATTTTCAAAAGCCGTATCCCAACTTCTCAAAGAGCACTTTCAACTCTTCTTTGCTCTTTTCCTCTTGTTCCAACAACTCGCGCATATCGGCTTGTAATTCACGCATTTTGGTGTCGAAGTCTATCTGCTCGTCGCGGTTGCGGAACTCGATGTATTTGCTGGGCACGAGGCTCCAGCCTTTTTGCTCTATCTCGTCGAGCGTGGCGGAATAGCAATATTCCGGTTCGTTGTGATAAGTCTGCTCATGCCCTATCCGTTGCCAGTTGTGGAAATTCTCGGCGATACGGGCAATCTGCTCTTGCGAAAACTGGATGTATTTCTTCTCAAACGGCTCACCCCATTGGCGCAAGTCGATGAAAAGCACCTCGTTCTCGCGGTCACGGTATTTCACCATCTTGCCGTTTTGCTCCACCACACGGGCTTTCTTGTTGTTGTTCAATATCCAAAGCGTCACACTGATGTCAGTGGAATAGAACATGTTGCGCGGCAAGATGACGATGGCCTCCACCAAATGGTTCTTCAACAGTTGCTTGCGGATTGCCAACTCTGTGCCGTCGCCACTCAAGGCGCCATTAGCCAAAAGGAATCCCGCCGTGCCATTGGCCGAAAGTTTCGAAACGATATTGAGAATCCAACCATAGTTGGCGTTGCTCGTAGGCGGCACCTCATAACCCACCCAGCGCGGGTCGTCCACCAACTCGGTCTCGGCCCGCCAAGCCTTCTGGTTAAATGGCGGATTGGCCATGATGAAATCGGCCTTCAAGGTCTTGTGCTGGTCGTTGTGGAAGGTGTCGGCGGCAATCTCGCCCAAATTGCAGGCGATGCCACGGATGGCGAGGTTCATCTTCGCCAGTTTGTAAGTCGTGTTGGTGTATTCCTGACCGTAAACGGAGATATCGCGCTTGTTGCCGTGGTGCGCCTCGATGAACTTCATGCTTTGTACGAACATGCCGCCAGAACCACAGCATGGGTCGTAAATCTTTCCGCGATACGGCTCAATCATCTCGGCAATGAGGTTGACGATGCTCTTGGGTGTGTAGTATTCGCCCTTGCCCTTACCTTCGGCGATGGCAAACTTGCCGAGGAAATACTCATACACGCGGCCAATAAGGTCATTTTCAGGGTCTTTCAGCGTGTCAATCTTGTTGATTTCATCGAGCAAGGCGGCGAGTTTCATGCGGTCGAGCGACAAGCCCGCGTAATAGTTGTTCGGCAAGGCACCTTTCAAAGTCGGATTGCTTTCTTCCACCTTAGCCAAAGCCTTGTCAATCTTGATGGCGAGGTCGTTTTGCTTGGCGTTCTCAATCAGGAAATCCCAACGACTTTCAGGCTCCAAGTAAAAGACATTCTTGGCGTTATAGAAAACAGGATTATCGGCAAAAGCCCCCTTGCCTTCCTCAATGAGTTCCTTGCGCCGCTCCGAAAAGCGGTCGTTGGCGTATTTCAGGAAAATCAGGCTTAATACAACATGCTTATATTCAGACGGTTCCACAGAGCCGCGCAATTTGTTCGCCGACTCCCACAAGGATTCTTCGATGGATTTTTCTTTTGTCAAGGTTTTGGCCATAGCATACCTTATTTGTATAGGTAGCAAAAGTACAAAAAAATCAAAAGCGCATCACCTCAATTCTTTATTTTCCAACTCCAACATCCACCGTTTCCGCTCCAAACCGCTGCCATAGCCTGTGAGCGAGCCGTCAGCACCAATGACGCGATGGCAAGGAATGATGATACCGATAGGATTGCGCCCCACTGCCCCACCGATGGCTTGCGCCGACATGGTTGGAGAAATTTGTCGGGCAACGTCGCCGTATGACATTGTTTTTCCGTATGGTATGGTGAGAAGGATTTCCCAAACCCGCTGCTGGAATGGGGTTCCTTTCGGTGCCAGTTGTGGAGTGAAATCGGGATTTTTGCCTGCAAAATACAAATCAAGCCAGCGTCGGGTTTCGTCAAAAATGGGCAACACTGTCGTTGCGGATGTCACAGCCGCAAAACGAGGTTCCCGCCTTGTCCCTTCAAACCAAAGGGCGGTAAGGACTTGGCCGTCAGAGGCCATCGTCATACCGCCCAATGGGGAATCGTAATGTACAGTGAAGCAGGTCATTGCGGCAGTTCCACTGCGGGCCAACCAAAGTCTTGGAGCAACTTGGCCGACAGGTTGTGTTTCTTCACATAATCGGCGGTGATTTGCATCCTCTTTTCTTCGCGTCTCACTTGGTCGTTGTTAATTTCTTGAAAAGCATCAAACTTTTCGCCGAAAATCTTTTTAGCCGTAGGCAAATTGTCGGCACCGTCGGCCACGGCATCGAAGCTTGTCACCTCAAAGCCATTTTCGGTCTTTTTCACGTGCATCAGTCCGGGATGGCTGCCGCCTGAAACGGTCTTCAGCGTGTCACCCGACTGTTCATAATTGAAGACCCAGAAATCGCCCCATACCAGAATGTCGTCCGGATTGCTTTCATCCGTGCTGACCACGTAAACGTAAGGCACACACACATCGCCTTGGTTATAATCCTTGCCGATTTCGTTCACCAAATAGTCCTCAATAGCGGTGAAGCAAGTCGGTTCTTCGACCACTTTTTCGACCACCTCAGCCTCAGGTTGAGCGGGTGTTTCGGTTTGCGCTTTGTTCTCGGTTTGCTTAGCGGTCTTGTTTCCGCAGCTTGTCATAGTTGCGCCGCAAAACACAAGGATGGCGGCTAACATCCACATTTTCATTGATTTGTTCATCTTATTCACGTTTTAGGATTTACAATATGCGGCAAAGGTACGGGATATTCCTCAATTGGCAAAAATAAAATCACGGATTCATTTCTCCAACCACCCGAAACCGAAATTGTAGAACACCATCGAGTAGCCCAAGGTGTCGCCGTCGGATTCCTCCACATATAAGCCGATGCTATGGTCGGGCAGGATGCAGAGCGACGAATAAGCGGCATCGTAGGGCACGATGCACTTGCTCACGGGCCAAGTCTGGCCTTCATCGTAGCTGACATACACCGTCACCTTCTCGCGGCGGTCTGGGCCAGGCAGAGAATGAAGCAGAATGTTCTTTTCAGCACCCTCATTCACAGACGAATAGCGAATGATGTCGCCGTTGCAGGCCGTGGCCACGAGGTCGGTCCATGCAGAAGTTTCGGGACGCCATGTCACACCACCATCTTCTGAAATATTGTACCAACGCTCCCCTTCGTGGCGGATGCTCATCAGAATTCTTCCATCGGCGAGTTCAACGACTTTGGCCTCATCACCACGTTGCGAAGCCCGACCCGAAATGTGCCAAGTTTCGCCGTTGTCGTCAGAATAAACCACATAGTTGCAGGCCGCCCATGCCTCAGTGTCGCGCACGGCAAGCACGAACATAATGCGTCCCGTGGAGGTCATCAGGCCGTTGCCCGAGGCGAAAAAGGCCGACCACCATGTGCGGCTCACCTCATTTTCACACTTCGCGCCATAAAGTTCATCGGTGATGTCCTTGGGTTGTGTCCAAGTCTGGCCGTTATCGTAACTCCTTGCGATATAGGTACGTTGCGGGTTTTCGGGTCGACCTTGCCAGAAACCAGTTCCGCCCACAAAAGCCGCCAAAAGACCGCCTTCGTCATGGGTATGCACCAAGGCGCAATCACCGAAACCCTTCCCCACCCCTTGACCTTCGACGAGGGTGAAAGGCTCACTCCAAGTGCGACCGCCGTCGATGCTTCTATTAATCAGAATGTCAATGTCTTCTGGAAGGTCGTCAATGTTGTGTTTCCGCTTATCAGTAGCCACCACGAGCGAGCCGTCCTTGGCCGTGATGATAGCGGGAATGCGGTAGTTCCGTGAGCCATAATCGCCTGGACGGTAAAGCACCGTGCGGGTGATTATGGTATCGGAAACGGGTTCCGATTGTTGTTTGGATTTGTTTGTGTTGCCGCAGGAGGCCAAAATCAGGCTCAATGCAAGGATAATGAAAAGGGTAATTTGCTTCATATTCGATTCATTTTTAGGATTTCAAAAGTAGAAAAAATGTTCGGATAGCGGGCTAAAAGTATCAAAAAAAATGCAGTTTTAGCCCGCTATACAGATTGAAAAAATTTATCAATTATTTGTATATCAAATAATTATAAAATTACAACTTACTTAAATATCAAAGCAAAAATCGTCATTTTATCATCACTTTGTTCGAGGCGGAGGTCGCCGTGATGCTTGATCATGATTTGGCGAGAGAGGCTCAGGCCGATGCCTGTGCCGTTGGGTTTGGTGGTATAGAACGGGATGAAGATTTCCTCGATTTGCCGCAGCGGAATCGGCTTGCCGTTGTTCGTCACGCGGATGACGGTTTGGTCGTCAGAGTTCAGGTCGGCAGTGATGCGGATGGAGTTGGCACAAGCTTGTATCGCGTTCTTAATCAAGTTGTTGAACACTAACATTATTTGACCTTCGTCAACAAAAATGAGCAGGTCGTTGGTCTTGGCACTGTAGGTTAAGGTGGCACCTTGTTCGGCGGCCTTGGCCTTGTTGAGTTGAATGACATGGTTCATCATCTCGTCCACCATCACGGCCTTGCGGAGGGGCTGCGCCACCTGCGTGAAACTGCGGTACGACTCCACGAAGCGAATCAAGTCCTTCGATGAGGTGGAAATGGTCTCCAAGCCTTCTTTCACATCAAGGTTTTCGTCTTTCGAAAGCGCGTCGCTCAATGAAGCGATGGGCGCGATAGTGTTCATGATTTCATGTGTCATCACGCGGAACAATTTGCTCCACGAGGCTTCCTCATTGACAGCATTGCGCCGCTCGAAGATGCCTCGGATGCGGTTCAAGGCACGGTTCAATGCCGAATTGTCGCGGAAACGGAAGTTCAGTTCGCCGTCCTCCAAAGCATCCATCATGAACGACACTTTCTTGGTGTCGTTGCGACGCACCAAAAATCGAGTCAGCAAAACGGCCACCACGACCGCCACCAAAACCACCACTATCCAATGCCACGTGCTCATATTCCATACTTTTTCAAGCGGTTATACAAGGTCGGGCGGCTCATTTTCAAGGCTTTGGAAACGAGGGTAAGATTGCCGTTGTATTTCTTCAGGGCTTCGCGAATCATCTTTTCCTCGTAGTCGGCCATCGATGCAATGTTCTCGTCCATCAGTTCCGTATCGCCAAGTTTCAAATCCTCAACGCGAATCTGTTCCGTTTCGGAATAGATGACGGCCTTTTCGATGCAGCCCCGCAACTCACGGATGTTGCCGCTCCAGCGACAGCGCAACAAGAGTTGTTTGGCCTCGTCGGAAAGGCTTTGCGCCTTGCGGGGATAGGTGGCGGCGAACTCCTTCACAAACAGTTCCGCGAGGCTGATGATTTCGTCGGGACGCTCGCGCAAAGGCGGCAAATGCAAAGGCATCATGTTGATGCGGTAATACAAATCCTCGCGGAAACTGCCCTCCTTGACCATCGCCTTCAGGTCGCGGTTGGTGGCGCAAATCAGGCGGATGTCGATGGGCACCGATTTGGTGTCGCCCACCTTGGTGATGCTGCGGTTTTGCAGCACACGCAACAGTTTGGCCTGCTGGTTCAGCGGCAAATTGCCGATTTCGTCCAAAAAGAGCGTGGTGCCGTTGGCCTGCTCAAACTTCCCTATATGGTCGGCATAGGCATCCGTAAAGGCTCCTTTGACATGACCGAACATCTCACTTTCAAACAAGGTGTCGGTGATGGCTCCGATATCGACACTCACCATGGGCTTCTTCGCTCGATGCGACAATCGATGTATCTCATTGGCCAGCACATCCTTACCCGTGCCGTTTTCGCCCGTAATCAGGACTGTGGCATCGGTTGGAGCCACTTTTTCCACTTCGCGGCGAAATCGCTTCATAGCCTCGCTCTCGCCCCATTGCATGGCGGGTGAAACGGTTGCCGTTTCAGGCAAAGTGCTCTTTCTGTGCTTTTTGCAGGCCTCTTCTAAGGTAGCCAGCAGTTTAGCATTGTCCCAAGGCTTCACGACGAAGTCGAAAGCACCACGTTTCATGCCTTCCACGGCAAGGGAGATGTCGGCGTAGGCCGTGAACAACACCACCTCCACCGAGGGGAAGTCGTGCTTCAGTTCGGAGAGCCAGAAAAGGCCTTCGTTGCCCGTGTTGATGTCGGTGTCGAAATTCATGTCAAGCAGCACTGCGTCAGGCTTGAACTTGTGCATCGTTTCCATCAGCATCTTGGGCGAGGCGATGAGTTCCACCTCGGCGAAACGCATGGGCAGCAAAATCTTCAGCGCCGAGCGGATGCCGTCGTTGTCATCGACTACTAATATTTTTGATTTTAGTTTGGACATGATTACAATCCTAATATCGCTACCATCTCAGCAGGCGTGACCACAAAAAGTTTCTTGGGGAAATGCTTGATGTTTCCCGTGACCAAATAGGCATCATCTTTACTCAGCGCGACTTCATAAAACACAACATCCTTGGGGTCGGGGAAAACCTCATCAAGAACTTTAGTCCTTTCAACCTTTAAGCCAGACCGTTTGACATGATTGATTACGGTATCCACATTTTCTTTTTGAAGATGAAACTTTTCGCGTGAAAGCACTTCTCTATACTCATCGAGTATTTCATCATTATAAATCGGGGTTATTCTTCCACGCAAGGTTTCTCTCAACACAATGGTTGGATTGGAGTTCCCTTCACTTGAAAGTAGTGCGGACACGATGACATTGGTGTCAATAACCGCGAAAATGCTTTTATTTCCCATATCGAACCTCGTGTATGATTTCATTAATCTCGTCAAGCGAAAGGTCTTGCATTCCTGCCGCAGCAGCGTCTTCTCTCATTCTTTCGAAAGCCTGGAGGGCTTTTTTTCTACTTTCTTCGATGGACTCCGCCTTAATCTCAAAAGGAATCCTACATTCACGCACGACGGTTTTGATAAAAAGCATAAGTGCGGAAGTATTGCTGAGACCGAATTCATCGCAAAGGGCATCAAAGCTTTGTTTCAAGTTGCTATCAACTCTAATGGACATGGTTGTTTGTGACATATTGCTTTACATTTTATAGGTTTTGTAATGCAAAATTACAACAAATTTCAATACTCTGCATGTTTTTCTTCGATTTTTTCCAATTTACTCCTTCTTCAACGCCATAACAGGATTCACCCGCGCCACGGAGACAATTTGCCACAGCACCGAGCCGATGGCAATGGCAAACGACAACGCCACCGTGACCACAAAGATCCACGGATGCAGGTCGATGCGATAGACGAAGTCCTCCAAATAGCGCCCGCATACATACACCGCAATGGGGATGGCGATGACATTGGCAATCAGTATCATGACGATGTATTCCTTTAAGTTGCGGCGAATCTCGCTTTCCATCGTGCCGCCAAACACCTTGCGAATGGCGATGGTCTTCTCCCTTTCGGAGGCGAAATGCGTACTCATGGCCACCAAACCTAACAGTGACAGCAATACCGCCACTGCCATAAACAAATCCACAAGGCGCATCTTGTTTTTGGTGCCCTGCAAATCTTCCAGCAACATATTGTCGATAAAGTCGGCAGAGGCTTCCCAATAAACGGATTTCTTACTCATGTGCTTATCGTACACCCCCATGATGGCTTTGCGCGCCTCTGCATGATCGCCCACAATCTCCAGCACAGGATGATACGCCACTCCTCTGAACATCCGTTCCTTTCCCACAATCTGTACCGCACCGAAGGTCTCATCCACCACATGCGCAGCATCTGTGATGGCAAAATCCCCCACCACGCCGCACAAGTCATAACCGACATTCCGCTTGTACCATGCGCCTAACGAATCAGGATCGAAGTCCTCCATCGGCATCCCCATCTGGCTTTCCAAAAGGCCTTGCGTCAACAGCCATTGGCGTTCATCCAACTGGCCATACTTAGCCTTGATGTCGAAGTCGTACAGGTCGAAAGCCTCCGTGTCGCACATCAGGTATCTCACTTGAATCCAATTGTCAGGATCGTTGAGGCGTTTCCAGCTTGAACCCATACGAGCACCTCCAGGATAGCCGTAGGAATGTCCCATCCGCTTCACACAGGGCAACGCTAGTAAGTCGTTCTCAAAGGCCTCGTCGCCCGAAAGGATGGACTCGATGTAAAACAGATTCTCGGTACGGCACCCGACAGGCCTCCGCTCCATGTGCCGCATCTGCACCTCCATCGTGATTACCAAGGCAATCAGCACGATGGCGATGACGTTCTGCAAAACGATGAACACCTTCGAAAGCACCATCTTGTTGCGGAAACGGAACGCTCCATTCACCACATCGATAGGTTTGGCCCGCGACACCACCACAGCTGGAATAATGCCTGCTAACAGCGCCACCACGACCACCATCAGCAAATAGGCCAGTAAATAGGAGGGTGATAGCAAAACCTTTACACTAATATCACCACCCAGCAAACGGTTGACTAACGGTGCAAGTGCCTCTGCTAACAAGATGCCTATTACCATACACACCGTTGTGAATACCAACGATTCCAACAGGTATTTTCCGATGATTCGGCCTTTGGTGGCTCCGTGCAATCGCCTTGTGGCCATTTCTTTTGCCCGCTTGCTTGTCAATGCCAAGTTTAGGTTGATGTAATTGAATATCGAGGAAATCAGCAGCAACAAACCCACTGCCAACAGGCTGCGCATCATGGTTTTGTCGCCTTTCTTCAAATTGGTACTGGCATCGCTGTAAAGCATCTCATCCATTCGTATCAGTGTCAGGTCCTTAGGTTCAATGTGGAAGTCGCTGCCCAAGACCGTTTTATAAAATGTCTGACAAGCCACAACCATCTTCTCCTGCAACACCTCTCGGTCGGCATTGGGATGTGATTTCACGAAGACCCACACATTTTCAAACGTTTTGGCGGGTCGGATTGGACTGTTGAAGCCTCCACGGAACGTTTTGCCATCGGTGAGGTCCACATTGACAATCACATCGGGCGTACCGTAGAAAAGCGAGGTACCCAAGTCGGTGAACACACCCGCCACAGTGAAGTCATGCGCCAAAAGATGAATGGTCCGTCCCACGACCTCGCCGTTTTCCAATAGGGTTTGCGCCAGTTTTTCCGATATGAAAGCCGTCAAAACACCATCAATCTGGTCAGGCTGACCTGTGGCAAACTGAACAGGAAAAAGGTCGAAAAAGCCTCGGTCGCAGCCCAGCACGTTCACCATGCTCCACTGTTCATC
>Ga0310696_10006078_pt1 | contig 14408 bp, 11 predicted proteins | sample AusTroGonzalo_MG_4_FD_203885 | JGI IMG/M metagenome (GOLD analysis project Ga0310696, IMG submission 203885) | Bovine rumen microbial communities from tropical cattle in Woodstock, Queensland, Australia - Gonzalo_02 (v2) (version 2) | ecosystem: Host-associated > Mammals > Digestive system >...
GTTTTGACGATATTTCCAATAATAGGGAGAAAAACGCCTAAAGGTTTCGATCTTTGACGTATCGAATTGCATTGCGACAGCCTGCAAAGCAGAAGGCAATTGCTCAAAAGAAATATCCTTTTCCGTATGATAATAGTACTTGTTAAAAAAAGTGTTTCTGTATAGTCCTTGGGGCACTTTGCTTCGCCCGTTCACGAAATAAATCGTAGGACCATTGACATAGTAATCGGTGAGTCGCGCCTTTGTCAGGTTCAAATCAGCTCGCCAATAAGAATCATCACCGTCACATTGTTCGAGATATCTTCTATCTGGGAATAGTGAGCGGTCATCTTGCATAATGAAGTTGACATGCACGCAGGTGTCGCCTTCGGGATTGATGAAAAAGAGGTATTGTCTGACGTACTGGTAAAAGCGCGGGGCTGTCAATGCACGTTGTATATTCTGCGCCGTGTCGGCCAAGAGATCCAACGTGCGGGCGAGGAGCGCTTCGGCTCGTTGCACCTCAGCCACACCGGCCTTGAAATCCGAGTCTTCCTTGCCAACTCCTCTCCAAAACACAGCATAACTGGGATTCTTCGGTTCCATCACATAGCCTACCACCCCGGTGTCATTTCGGCACTCGAAGAACCGCCAGAGAGTGTCGGGCCGTTGGAATTGGTTGGATGCTGAGAAATCCGCCGGATCATATTGCACTCGTGCCATCGTCGTCACCTTTACTGCCTGGAGATGCTCCGGTGACACAGTAACGGGTCTTTTCTGTGCACCGACATCCATCAGAAACAGCAAACAAGCGGCAAACAAGGCTATTTTTCGCATCATAATGTTTTTTCTATCGCTATTATTCCGATTTATGACGTTGTCGCTCAATCTCATTTCGTGAAATACCGGATATGAATTCCTGTGTCGTTCACCGCCATCACGCCGTATGTGCTTGGACCGCTAAAGAGTATCGCAAAGCATTGATTGCCGGCGATGTGCCGATTCAAATAACTGATATAACTGTTAAGTGATGAAGGAACGAAGTCGCCAAAGGAGAGTACTTCTTCAAGCTGATTGTCAACATATTGCATAATGGAAGTCCCTTGTGAAGAGGAGATGACGTAATACATCTGGTCGTTAATGCAGAACGCATCATGGAGCTGTGCTACCGACTTCATCTCCTTGTGCAAATGAAACGAAAGCTTCACATCATCGGTGTCGTTCAAGGTGTAATAGCCGTTATGCCATTGATGAACGTCCGCTTTATCGCCCAAAACAATGTCCGGAAACGCAGTCTTTCGTAATTCCAGACCTGGCCGCTCTTGCACATTAACGGTGCCCACCCTGTTGTGGTAGATGAAGTAGTAAGTGTCATCAAGCCGAACGATTCTCTCGGGTGGGTCCCTGAGGATGTACCGACGGTGAAAGGGCTCCATCTGCAGCCATCCATTTTTTGTCTCCATATAAAAGCGCTCTCGCTTTTCCGTAAAACAAATTGATTTCCAGTAGGATTTCCCGTAAATATGCTCTTTTCTCACCACAAAGTCCTCATCCTCATAAACAATCTCGTCAATGTAGGGCTGATAAATCCATGACCAGGATTTCTCATCAAAGAAATAACCAGAGGGAGGGTTCAGATAATTATCATTAATACGGTAAAGAGTGTCATTCCTAACGAACAAATGTCCGTGTTGCCAATCACCGTATTGCAAATGTATCCCTGCGGATTTAACCTCCTTTCCATCAATGGAAACAGTCACAACGGTGTCGAAAGTTCGATAACCGTCATAGACGTGGAGGAGCAGAAAATAGTGGTCGTGGTATTTCACGGCAGTCTCGATTTCTGTCGAAGCCCACGGGTGACCGTTGTCAATGATGTTCAACGCCACCGTGTCCACCGTCACCGAGAACCGCTGCGCCCGCACGGGAAGCACCGCGGACAACAACAATGCAATAACCAGGAATGAGATGAGTTTTTTCATATAATTTAGGAAACTTATATTTTTTACTTCTTCATGTAGTCGCCGACCTTGATGCGATGTCCGTTAAACATCAAGACAGGCAAACAACGTTGCAAAAATAATTCTTTTATCTATAGGATGCAAAAAAACCAAAAGGTTGCAGTTTGTTGATACTTTTTTCTATTTGTTGTTAGCAGTATGTTTTCCACACCCGTGCCGAAAGCACGCCGAAGTTCACAGTTTCGCATACGCCTCCACGATAGCGATGGTGGTTTCCACAGCCTGCGGACTTTTCAGAATGGTCGCCAACATATAGAGGCCCTTTTCGGTGAAGGCTTTGGGCGGATATTTTGAGTGTTGTCCTCGACCAGGATTCTTTAAGGTCAAAATTTTTGACCTTAAAAACAACATCTCTTCCTCTGTCAATTCCCAAATGTACCCTTCAGGGAACTTTTCGGGATTGTTCCTTACCGCTTGGTTGATTTCCTTGGTCTGCACGCCGTACAGTTCCGCCACATCGGAGTCTAATATCACCTGCTGGTCTCTGAGGGTGATGATCTTGTTTTCAACTTCTATAATGTTTGTCATAACACTTTGTTTTGATGATTGAATAATGATATTTCTGTCTGCAAATATACAACGAAAACGAACTTTATAGAAAATCGGGGTGCGTGACATCGTCACGCACCCCGGTTTATTCATCGCTTTTCATTGTCTTAGTCGAGCACCAGGCTGGGGGCGCTGTAGGCACGGGCGGCGAGCTCCTGGTTGAGCATATAGAGGCTGCGGGGGTCGCTGCCGAAGAGTTCCATCTTCGAGATCATATCGCGGGCGTTGGTCTCCTCTTCGCCTTGCTCTTTGACGAACCAGTCGAGGAACTGCATAGTGCGGAAATCCTTGACCTTGTTGGCAGCGTCATAGATAGTGTGGATCGAGGCGGTTACATACTCCTCGTGCTCCAGACCGGCCTTCAGCACGTCCATATCTTTCTTGAACACCTTGTCGGGCTTGGCGATGGCTCCCAACGTCACGGGGCAGTCGTTGTTCTGCATATAGCGGTAGAACAGCATAGCGTGGTCGCGCTCCTCCTGGGCCTGGATCATATACCAGTTGGCGAAGCCGTTCAGACCGCGGCGCTCGAAATAGTTGGACATATCAAGATAGAGATAGGCGCTGTAAAGCTCCTTGTTGATTTGATCGTTAAGCAGATCGGCTACTTTTTTGTTAAGCATAATTATTATTATTATTTATAGATTATTGTCGAAAAAGACGGAACAAAGATGCTCCTGTTTTTCGGTTGCAAAGATACGACTATTTTCCTATATAGCGAAAAATATTATTGGATTACGCTTGATCAGCCACCTGTCACTGATTCGTTCCTCAAAACGGTTTCCCCACTGTCTGCGGACTTTTCAAAATGGTTGCTGGCAAGGGTTTGGCCACCCCAGCTTCAATAACCATTAACCCATAACCATTAACCATTAATGATGATACGGCTCCCCCTTCAGTATCGTGCACGCACGATAGAGCTGTTCGGCGAAGATCAGGCGCACCATGATGTGCGGGAAGGTGAGCTTCGAGAGGGCTAACTGCGCGTTCTGGCGGGCATAGACCGTGTCGGAGAAGCCGTAGGCGCCGCCGATGACGAACGTGAGCGTCTTCAACCCCGAGTTGGCCCGCTGCTGGATGAACTCCGCGAACTGTACCGAAGTCTTCTCCTTACCGCGCTCGTCCCACAACACTACATATTCGTCTGACTCTATCTTCTTGAGAATCAGTTCCCCTTCACGTTTTTTCTGCTCCTCCACAGGCATCGACTTGGCATTCTTCAAATAGGGAATGGCCACCATTTCGTAAGGGAAATAGGCGGAAATTCGGCCTGCATAGTACCGGATGGCCTCATCGAAGATGTCGCCATCGGGTTTGCCGATCCAAATCAGTTTGATTTTCATAGGGGTTTATGACGTATGACGTGAGACGTATGACGTGGGATTTGGGGTTAAAGACTCAAGGCAATAGGCAATAGGGAATGGTAGAGACGGGGCGCGCCCCGTCTCTACAACGGTCTATGTCGGATTATTCCTCTAATGAGATGGGGAAAATGATGTTATTGTTCAGCATACATTGCGCACAGACGTTCAATTCGCCGTGCAGACGGTGTTGCACCATGTTGCTGAGGCGGTCGCGGAGGGCTTCGATGGCCACATTTTGCACAATCTCGTTGGCGAATGCGAACATCAACAGCCGGTTGGCTGCCGCTTCACCGATACCGCGGGTGCGCAGGTAGTAGAGCGCCTCTTCGTCCAATTGTCCGACCGTGGCACCGTGACTGCACTGCACGTCGTCGGCATAGATTTCCAAGAATGGTTTCGTGGTGACGTGCGCCTTGTCGGTGAGCAACAGGTTGCGGTTGGTTTGGAACGCCGCCGTGCGCTGGGAATCTTGCGCCACGAGGATGTGTCCGTGGAAGTTCGCCATCGCTTCGTCGTCCATGATACCCTTGTACATTTGGTAGCTCTTGCAGTCGGGCGCAGCGTGGTTGATGAAGATATGGTTGTCACAAACCTGCTCTTTGTCAACGAGATACAAGCCGTACAACTTCGCTTCCGCCATCGGCTCATTGAGATTCACGTGGAAGGTGTTGCAAACATAGCCTGCATTGAACGTGATAGCCGTGGAGGTGAACGTCGAGTAGCTCTTCTGATGCACGAAGACGTGGTTCAGCAGCATGGAGTCCGCATCCTTGTTCTCGGTTTTGTAGTAGTGCAGATGCGCGTTTTCGCCCAAGTAAATCTCGGAGACGATATTGGAGAAGGATGATTCCTTTTGGATGGAGTCATCGCATTGAATGACAGAGAGTTCCGCATTGTTGCCCAACGCGATGATGTGACGGTTGTTGACCAACAGCGGATCCACGGTGTTCATCAGCGAGACAATCTGCATCGGCTTCTCAACCTTCACATTGTCAGGAATATAGATAAAAACACCGTCGTTGAAAAGGGCTTCGTTCAGCGCTACCAAACCGTTCTCTTTCTCCAAACCGGGATGCGCCAACAGCGGCAAAACTAAATCGGGATATTGACGGATAGCAGCCAACAGACTGCCCGTAATCACGCCCTGTTCGTCAATGTTAACCGTTTGATTCTCTGAAATATACCAACCGTTACTAACGGGTAATACCGTCGGGTGCAGATCCTGCACACGGCACTGGAAATATTCCGCCAACGGACGATACGGATCGGGTTGCAGCTTTTGGATGTAGTCGGTCTTCGCTTTCTTGTTCAGCACCGACTGCTGCCAACCTTGCAAGTGCTTGTCGGGCAGCTCTTTTTGCAAGAAAAGAGACATCGCTTTCTGACGGAGGTCGCGAATGGCCGCTTGCCCGCCGTCGGGATATTGCGCTTGGTTTTCGTTGAAAAGCTGCTGGATGAATTGTGTGAACGCTCTCATAACTTGCCCTGTTCGTATTCTTCCTTAATCCAGTCGTAACCGCGCTCTTCCAGTTCGAGGGCGAGTTCTTTCGGACCTGATTTCACGATTTTGCCATCGAAAAGCACGTGTACCACATCGGGAACGATGTAGTCTAACAGTCTCTGATAGTGGGTGATAACGATGATGGCCTTATCTTCGCCGCGCAGGTGGTTGATGCCGTTGGCCACCACACGGAGCGCGTCGATGTCAAGTCCGGAGTCAGTCTCGTCGAGGATGGCAAGGTAGGGATCGAGGAGCGCCATCTGGAAGATTTCGTTGCGCTTCTTTTCGCCGCCGGAGAATCCTTCGTTCACAGAGCGGTTGCTGAGCTTGTCGGTCAGCTCCACCACCTTCTGCTTCTCGGCCATCAGTTTGAGGAACTGGGCGCCGTTGAGCGGGTCGAGGCCGCGGTATTTGCGCACCTCGTTGAGGGCGGTGCGCATGAAGTTGGCGATGCTCACGCCGGGAATCTCCACAGGGTATTGGAAGCCGATGAAGACGCCTTCGCGGGCGCGGTCCTCAATCGACAAATCCAGCAGGTTTTTGCCTTTGAACCAGACATTACCCTGCGTCACTTCGTAGCCACTCTTGCCGGCAATCGCCGATGCGAGTGTGCTCTTGCCCGTACCATTCGGGCCCATAATGGCATGAACTTCTCCCGCTTTTACCTCCAAATTCACGCCTTTCAATATCTCTCTATCCTTAATGGATACGTGTAAATCTTCAATCTTAAGCATATTCAAAAATTAGGGCGCAAAGGTACGATTTTTTTCAATCCTCCACCACCATCACCGCCTGCTTCAACAACAATCCGTCCGGGGCGACGATGCAGGTGGGCACGCCGGCGAAGGGAAAGTCGCGGGTGCCGGTTGCGCCGGGGACCTGCATCATAACGGGGAAAGCTTCCTGCTTGTCCGATACATACAGGATGTTCTGCAAATGCTGGAAATTGGGATTCAGCATCCTAGCACCTGTCATCGGAATCTCTTCGCCCGTGCGCACATCCACACAATAGCATTGCAGCACTTTGACATAGTGAGCGGATCCTTTCCCTATAATATTTTGCAAACCAGCGTTATAGACTTGCCGAATGATGTAACCATACTGGCAGCCTTGACTTTTCGCCTCCTTGATGAGCATCTGTTTGAGCTTTTTGTGTGACACGGTGGCCTTATGCTCGAAGTCGATGCGGGAGGCGCCACGCGTGCCTAAACACCCTTCTTCATGAATGGCTAACTGCTGGAATCCGTTGCTGTAAGGGGTTGATTTTGTGACGTTTCGGTTGCCCATCAGCGCAATCAGCTCGCCGTTTCGGATGATTTCGGTCTCCTGCGTTTCCACTCCCTCGGCATCCGTTTTTTCATGACGGACGAATGCGGATTTGTCGAATCTATCGCTGGATTTGTTCGCCGTGACGGAAATTTTCTTTGAGGTAACGATTTTATCTATCTGGTATTCAAAGGATTGTTTGTCATCTTTGGTAGAGAGGAGCGGCTCTCGGTGCGCCAGCAAATTGGGTGTTCCCGTAAACAAGGAGGATGCTAAGATTTGTCCAACGGCCTCGCCTTCAATCAATACGGGTCCACTGGCAAGGTACTGGTAGTAATCCCGGTTGTCTCGCACATTTTGTAGATGCAGGACGAGTATATCTATTTCATTTTGAATGCGTTGAGAAGAGAAAAGCGAATCCGCAGAAGGGAAGAACAGAGTTTTGGCATCTACATATTCTTTATAGTGGCCCAAGTCTGATGATTTTCGATCGGATTCCACCGCCCCGTAAATCTGCACTGCAATGACTGAAACCGGACGACTATAGGTTGTTTTCTCGCTGTTCCAGAAGTAAGTGTTGCCCATCATTATGTATATGTTGACCCCGGAACGGCTTAGGAAGTCGTGTTTGGCGAGCGCGGCGGAGGCGTCGCAAGCGAGATGCTGCAGATTGTTCATCGTGGGCAGATCGAACGTGCGCTCGTCATCGGTCTGCGTTGCGGGTGCATGCGAGCGATCGGGCATTGTGCGTGACTCCGGCGTGGGCAACAGCGTTTGCTTGGTCTTCCACTGTTGAAGCGCTTTACTATATTCGGCTTCCGCAGCATCCCGGAAAGATTCCGCAAAGGTGGTGTGGTTGTTGAAGGGCAGCGGATAGCTTGCAGACGGAGCCGTCACCTCCGTTACATTTTCGTTGTTGAAGTTGTTGTCGCCCAATAATATTCTCGGAACGAACTGTCTGACAGGTTTTTCGTTGGCATATAACACACTTCCTTCAGAAGCCTCGACCGTGAAAATCCGCGCATCGGTCATCAAGAACTCCTCATAATAGGGTGCCGTCTCCTCCCCGATTTTCAACGATTCCATATCGATTTCCCACTCGTTTTGCGCGGATAGCTGGAATACTTCTGCCGTGGTCATCGGATCGCTGCTCCCCGAGACAATTTGGTCTTCCGTGACGCGAGGCTGCGGCGTTTTCGACTGCTGATGCACCTCGGCATTGCGGAAAAGCAACATCGGGGACGTGCAGCTGGTGAGCAAATCATCGCCCTTACTGTGACAAATCATCGTCACACTGTTACTTCCAACTCCTGCTGCCACCAAATTGTTGAGCCACTGCTGTTTGGTTCCTGTCAGCACCACATCTCGCACGATTTCGTCAGGTTTGTGATAGTTGGCATAAATCTTATAACATACAGTCGGGTAAATGCTTACGATGTCATTTGTGTCGCAACGCACCTCCACCTCCGACACAAACAAGGCATAATCTTGCTGTTCGTTCAGTTGGTGAAGCTGTTTGAATAACTCATTGCGGTCCAGCATTTTGTCGGATTCCAAGACAAGATTGGACAGACGGGCAGTCGGCAGCTGACGGTTTCCACGAGCGTTTCCGTGAGATTTGAAGGCATTCGGCTGTTGCGTTCGCGTAGAAAGAAACTGTTGAAACTCGCCATGGTCGATATGCTGTATCCGTAGGCTCTTAATTCCTTCATCATCAAACATATACGAGCCTCCGGGATAGACACCATTGATGGGCGTGAGGGAGGGATCGCTGTAAATTGAAAACGCCGCCGGCATCACGCGCTGCCAGAGATTGTCGCGCAACCAGCTGTTCTCCGGGTTCTCCAAATCATGTCCTAACAAATTGTGTATCAGTACAGAAGAAGCATTCGATGAGAGCAAAACGGGGCACTGGGAGAGGTCGCACCTCTCTGCAAGAAGCACGCTCGACAACAAGGTCTCCATCTCCTCCATTTCCGTTCGCAGCACTTCCATATCGGGAAGTTGTTCGGGAAGGTTGGCAAAGTATTGTCGGTCAATATGTTGAGGAATATGGTCTTGGGTCAGCCCTTCTATTCGAAGGGTTAGCATGGCAGAGGAGTTATTCTCTACAAAGTAACTTTTCTCGCTGTTGACCAAATACTTACGAGTAGTCGTGTAAACCAGCTTCGCAGATTCTTCCGTCAACTGAATATGCTGGTCATTGGTGCAATACGTCAATCTTCGTTCCCAATTGTCTTCAATCCATTCTGATTCCGTCAAGGGCGGTTCATAATAGCCGTCCATGTCATGGCGCATATAAATGAACTTTTCATAATCTTGGTCGCCAACGAGAAAAATCTCTTCCACTTGGTTCGTAACACTTTGCATCACAGCCTCTTGATGCGCTTTGCGGGTCTCATTCCGAAGAATCTTTCTGACCAAATTAGGATTCTCATCCAGCGGCATCGAAATCTGCTTGACGTATGGTGTTTTGTAAGTAAGATAGTGGTAATTGTCCGTTTCGGGCGTTCCCACACGCATTTCTATAGTCAGAAAGACCGTTTTCGAGGTGGAGTGGTCATAAATATTGCCAAAATTTGCTAAAACGGAATGTTCCGTGGTCTCGTTGACCCGGTAAGCCATGAAATAGGGCGGGTCATTCGTGCGCTGCAACGAATCATACTGCAACTTCAACTCTGAGCGTAGCAGTTGCAGAAAAGCGTCCTCTTCGGGCGTGTTTTGAGCAAAAGCAACCATGCCGCCCGCCCAAAGCAGTGCGCAGCAGAGAAGCCGCAATAGCCAGACTTTTGGGTAGGAGGACATGGGACGTGGGATTGGGGACGTAAGACGTAAGAATTGGGACCTGAGACTTGGAACTTGGAACCTTGAACTTTATCTAAAGATCGTGCCTTCCCGATCGGGGCTGACCGAAACGATAGAGACCTTCGTATTTGTCTTATCCTCAATGAATTGGATGTAGTCTTTGAACGTTTGCGGGAGTTCTTCGTAGGTCTTGCAGTTCGAAATGGCGGTCTTCCAGCCGGGCAGGGTGGTGTAGACGGGTTCAATCTCCACGTCATTGGCGGAGGGCATCCGGTCAGTGAGTTGGCCGTTCACGCGGTAGGCGGTGCAGACCTTGATTTCATCGAGTTTGTCGAGGACATCGGCTTTGGTGAGCGCGATGTCGGTCACGCCGTTGATCATCAGCGCATATTGGAGCGCGACGAGGTCGAGCCACCCGCAACGTCTTGGTCTTCCAGTGGTTGCACCGTATTCGTTACCTTCCTTGCGGAGGAACTCGCCCGTCTCGTCGAAAAGTTCCGTCGGGAATGGGCCGCTGCCCACGCGGGTGCAGTAGGCTTTCACAATGCCGAAGACGCGGCCGGCGTAGTGCGGGGCCAATCCCAATCCGGTGAACGCGCCGGCGGCGATGGTGTTGGAGGAGGTCACGAACGGGTATGCGCCGAACTCGACATCCAACAACGTGCCTTGCGCACCCTCGGCCAAGACCGTTTTTTCTTCCGTAAGATATTGGTGTACAACGTATTCGCTGTCAATAAACTGGAATTTGCGAATGGTGTCCAGAGACTTGCGCCATTGGGTATCCAACTCCGCAAGTTTTTCCTCGTAATCGAAGTGGAAATTCTTCAGAACCTCAATGTGTTCCTCTATTTTTTGGCGGTATTTGGCCTCGAAATCAGGCGATTCGAGGTCGCACACGCGCAAGCCCGCACGGGCGGTTTTGTCGGTGTAGGTCGGTCCGATGCCCTTCAGCGTGGAACCAATCTTCATGTTGCCCTTGTGGGCCTCCTGCGCGGCGTCCAGCAGCTTGTGCGTGGGCAGAATCAGATGCGCCTTGCGGGAGATATAGAGGTTGTCGGTGGGGGTTAAGCCCATATCAATCAGCGCGTTAATCTCCTCTTCGAAGATAATCGGGTCGATGACCACGCCGTTGCCGATAATATTGGTTTTCTCTTTGTGGAAGATGCCCGACGGGATGATGTGCAGCACGTGGCGGATGCCGTTGAACTCAAGTGAATGTCCGGCGTTCGGGCCGCCTTGGAAGCGCGCAATCACGTCGTATCGGGGCGTCAGCACGTCCACGATTTTGCCTTTACCTTCGTCGCCCCATTGCAGGCCGAGCAGAATGTCCATTTTCATATTTCCGTTGTTTGAAAAACGGGGCAAAGATACGATTTTTTTGGGTTGCGCGGATATACGGCGATAGTTCCGGTTTCCTCCGAAATCCGTCATTTTAAATTAACTATTAATAGTTAAATTTGTGGTAAACAGTTAGTTTCCAATGAAATATTTTTCTGATTTTGGGCTTGGAACGATTGAAAAAAAGCGTACCTTTGCCCCCTGAAATCATAAAACCTATCAAGAATGGAAAAAGAAGAAATCAAAAGCAATGTGAACGCTGAGAAGCTTAAAGTTCTCAATTCCACGCTCGAAAAACTCGAAAAAACGTTCGGAAAAGGCTCCATCATGCGCATGGGCGAGACGCACATCGAGGAGATGGACGTCATTTCCACCGGTTCCATCGGTTTGGACACGGCGCTGGGCGTCGGCGGATTCCCGAAAGGCAGAATCGTCGAGATTTACGGTCCCGAGTCCTCCGGTAAGACCACGCTGGCCATCCACGCCATTGCCGAGGCGCAGAAGCAAGGCGGAATCGCGGCTTTCATCGATGCGGAGCACGCCTTCGACCGCTTCTATGCCGAGAAATTGGGCGTGAACACCGCCGAACTGTTGATTTCGCAGCCCGATAACGGCGAGCAGGCCCTTGAAATCGCCGACAACCTCATCCGTTCCGGCGCTATCGACATTATTGTTATCGACTCCGTGGCCGCCCTTACCCCCAAGAGCGAAATCGAAGGCGACATGGGCGACTCGAAAGTGGGTCTCCAGGCGCGCCTCATGTCACAGGCCCTGCGTAAACTTACTGCAACCATCAACAAGACAGGTTGTTGCTGCATTTTCATCAACCAGTTGCGTGAGAAAATCGGCATCATGTTCGGCAATCCTGAGACGACCACCGGCGGCAACGCCCTGAAGTTCTACGCCTCCGTGCGCCTCGACATCCGTCGTCAGACCCAAATCAAGGACGGTGACACGGCTATCGGTAATCACGTGAAAGTCAAGGTTGTGAAGAACAAAGTGGCGCCTCCGTTCCGCACTGCCGAGTTCGACATCATGTTCGGCGAAGGCATCTCCAAAGTCGGTGAAATCGTCGATCTGGGTGTCGAATACAATATTATAAAGAAGTCCGGTTCGTGGTTCTCCTACGGCGACTCCAAGCTCGCCCAGGGTCGCGACAGCGTGAAACAGCTGCTCAACGACAATCCCGAGCTCTCTGACGAAATCGAGGCTAAGATCCGCGAGGCCATCAAGGAAAATATGAAATAGTAGAGACGCGGTGCACCGCGTCTCTACATGACAAAATAATGACCGCGTCTCTACATGACAAAATAACGATAGAATGAGAAAAACGATCACATGTCTGCTGGTGTTGCTGTTGCTCTTCGGTTACGGCTGCCATAACAAGAAAAAGTACGCAGGCCTTCCGCCCGAGCTGGCTGAGTTGTGCCTGAATATCGATAAACACCCTAAAAAGGCCGAGAATTACTACAAACGTGCGAACTACTACTACCTCAACAAGGAGATAGACAAGGGTATCGCCGACATGCAGACGGCCATCAGGTTGCAGCCTGACAGTAGCAAGTATTACGTGACGCTCTCTGACCTCTACTTTGCCCAGCACGAAACCGACCTTACCGAAGAGATGCTGCTCAAAGCCATCTCCAAGGATGAGGACAACAATGAAGCGCGTCTGAAACTAGCTGAGCTTCAGTATTATACACGGCAATTTGAAGACTGTGGCAAAACGATTGACGAGGCAGTGCAGCGGCAACCCCACAACCCGAAAGCCTATCTCATCAAGGCATTCATGCTCAAGGATATGCAGGATACTGTTGGCTATCTTCGTATGTTACAGTTGGTTATCGACCAAAATCCTCGTGAAGTCAAGGCCTACAGCGAATTAGGCTATTTCTATCAGCAGAAGAACGACCCTATAGCTGTCTCCTATTACCAGAATGGGTTGAAGGTCGATCCCAACAATGTGGAACTCCACTACAATCTTGGCAAGATGTTCCAGGATATGGACAAGCTAGAGGAGGCGGAGCAGGAATACAAAACCGCCATTTCCATAGATTCCACTCACATCCCGTCGCTTAACAATCTGGGATACTTGTACTTGGATGATAACATTGCCAAATATGACGAGGCGGTGAAGCTCTTCACGCAAGTGTTGCAAATCAACCCGCAGTTCGTCTATGCCCTTTGCAATCGGGGCGTGGCGTACGAGTGTTTGGGCAACTATACGGCAGCTCGCAAGGACTATGAGGAGACGCTGAAGCTATCCACCAATTTTGAGCCAGCCATCAAGGGACTGAACCGTCTGGACAAACTTCAACACTGATCGCGTATGAACGAGAATCTGGATCCCACCAAACAGCATCTTTCGGCGTCGGACAAAGAGTTCGAGCGTGCGATACGGCCTGCGCAATTTACGGATTTCCAAGGACAGCAGCAGGTTTTGGAGAACCTGATGGTTTTCGTGCATGCGGCGAAAGGTCGTGGCGAGGCACTGGACCATGTCCTCCTGCACGGGCCTCCGGGACTGGGCAAGACCACCCTGTCGCACATTATCGGCAACGAGATGGGCGTCAACGTGCGGGTCACTTCCGGCCCGGTGATTGACAAGCCCGGCGATTTGGCGGGACTGCTTACCAACCTGGAACCTCACGACGTGCTCTTCATCGATGAAATCCACCGTCTCTCGCCCGTGGTGGAGGAGTACCTCTATTCGGCGATGGAAGACTACAAGATCGACATTATGATTGACAGCGGTCCGAGTGCACGGAGCGTGCAGATTTCCATCAACCCGTTCACGTTGGTGGGTGCGACCACCCGTTCGGGTCTGCTGACGGCACCGCTGCGGTCGCGTTTTGGTATCAACCTGCGTCTGCAATACTATGATGCACAGACACTTGGCAATATCATCAAACGGTCGGCTTCCATTCTGGAGATTCCGATTGACGAGGACGCCGCCTACGAGATTGCGAGTCGCAGCCGGGGCACGCCGCGTATCGCCAACCTGTTGCTGCGCCGTGTGCGCGACTTTGCCCAGATTAAGGGCGATGGCACCATCACGCTGCCTATCACACAGGTGGCGCTGTCGGCGTTGAACGTTGACCAGCACGGCTTGGACGAGATGGACAACCGCATCCTGAGCACCATCATTGAGAAGTTCAAGGGCGGTCCGGTGGGCTTGAGCACCATCGCCACGGCGGTGGGCGAGGACCCCGGCACCATCGAGGAGGTCTATGAGCCGTTCCTCATCCAGGAGGGCTACCTCATGCGCACCCCGCGCGGCCGCGAAGCCACCGATTTGGCGTTCACGCATTTGGGGAAATCGCGATACGTTTCCGGACAAGGCGAATTGTTTTGAGGTTTCAAGTTTCAGGTTTCAGGTTTCAAGTGCCGAAACCTGAAACCGAACGAGGTTTTAACTATGTTGAAAACAAAAAAGTTTGAAGATTTAACCATCTTCCAGATGGCACGGAATTTGTGCAAAGAAGTTTACGCAATCACTAACAAAGGTGAGTTTCATAAAGATACAAGGTTTGTTCAACAGATTCATGCCTCGGCGGGTTCTGTAATGGATAATATAGCAGAGGG
>Ga0310696_10006080_pt1 | contig 14402 bp, 9 predicted proteins | sample AusTroGonzalo_MG_4_FD_203885 | JGI IMG/M metagenome (GOLD analysis project Ga0310696, IMG submission 203885) | Bovine rumen microbial communities from tropical cattle in Woodstock, Queensland, Australia - Gonzalo_02 (v2) (version 2) | ecosystem: Host-associated > Mammals > Digestive system >...
GTTTCGCCGTCGCAGGTTTGCTTTTTAGCAATAACATCTGTGGATGAATACAAATAAGTGTTTTCTACGCGGTCAAGGCAAATAGAGTCTTTTTCTGCAAGGTTTGTTCCGAGTTCTTTCTTGGCTGAGTCCAAAAGTTCTTTTTTGTCATCTTCCCACGCTTTATTGAAATCGGTTTCTGTGGTAAAATCGTGTTTTTGACAAAGCGGAGACGGAGGCGTGGTGCTGTTGCTAGATTCCGGCTCTGAACTTGAACTGGATTGATATTTTTCAGGGAACTGTGCTCTGTGTTCTTCTTTTGTATAGAGAATGTGATTTTCGTTGTCTGTTGCTAATGTACTGGCTTCGTAGCTTTCGTTATTTGAACATTTATATACCAATGTTCCTAGATCTACATGTGTACAATGAGATTTGGGTGTTCTATACGCTTTATAGTCTGCATCAAGCCATTCCTTTAGATTTGCATTTATTTTTTCTTCAAGGGAATCGAGCTGTTCCAATGTCAGAGTCTGGTTTTCTTCAACTGTTTTTTTGTACTCGTCGATTTTTCTTTGAATTGCTTCTTTGTTGCTTTTGGCGTCATCATCGTCGAGGCATTTGCCTCCATTGATATAGCTTGATGTGCAAGTGACGCTTGGATTGCTTGCAAGTCTGTAGACGTTAGGATTTAAACTACTGGAACTGGACTCAGCAGCGCTGCTGGAACTTGGGGCTTTGGCTTCGGAAGAACTGCTTTCGGCTGCGTTTTCATTAGAACTTTCGATATTGCTGTCGGAACTTATGCCGGGTTCAACAGCGGATGACATGTCCTGACCAATCGTCGGGAACGTATTTTCGTTTTCGCTCGTGCAACTTGCCCAAAAGAGGGCTGTCGTCGTGAGCAAAAGTCTTTTCCAGTGCTTGCGGATGTTCATTTTTAGGTGCTAGGTTATAGGTTGTAGGTGGTAGGGGCGTGGACCAATGACTATTGACTAATAACGGCTTTTCGTATAATATTTCTTTTCGAATTCCTCTTGGGTGTATTTGATTTTTTCGCCTTGTTTGTCAGTGCAATCCTTAGTACTATCTCCGTCAATTTCCTCACATGAAACGTCGTCAACGCAATTGTATTTGTAAGAACATTTTGAATCTATTCCATATAAGGGACACATGGCTTTAAGATCGCATGCTGTCAAATCTGTGCTGGGGTTTGAACTTTCTAGACATTCTTTTATACTCTGTTCGATTTCCTTCAACTTGTCTTCGTAAATCTTTTGGCATTCTTCGTCTAGCACAGGCTTGTTCTTTTCCCATTCCTCTTTCATTTTAAGGTAATCGAGGTATGCTTGTGTAGGGCGTGTGATGCCGTCGCTACAAACTTCATCGGGGTGTATGAGCACTGGGGCCCCGTATAGGGCAACGAACATGCTTAGTTGTTGACGCAAATTTGCGAGGGCTTGAGGAATCGTTTCCTGCGCCTTCATGATGCTGTCGATTTTGGCGACTCCGGCACGGTTTGCCTTCTCTTCTGCATTGGATTTTGCCACGCTTTCTGAATAATCCGGCGGGTAATAGCTTATGACGGAATCTCCGGGCTGACACGTCATGGTAACGCCATATAAAGTATCCGATACGAGTCCTAAGCTCGAACTGGAAATTCCTGTTTCGGAGCTTGACGAAACAACGGCTTCGCTGGAACTTGGAACTTGGGCTGAACTGCTTGCAACCTCATCAGAAGAGCTACTTTCTGGAGACGTACCTCTGTTGCTATCGGAACTAGCGTTCGGAGTAACTGCAGACGATGTGTCCTGACCGATTGTCGGGAACGTATTTTCGTTTTCGCTCGTGCAACTTGCCCAAAAGAGGGCTGTCGTCGTGAGCAAAAGTTTTTTCCAGTGCTTGCGGATGTTCATAATTAAAGTCGGAAGTAGTCGGTAGAAAGTGGTTGGTGCTTAGGTTTAAATTACATAAATAGAAGTTGAAAATGAATATTTTTCTAATGAATGCGTTCACTTTTTACATAGTATTGCGAGAAAAATCTTTTTCCTATGTCCGTAGAACATGTCCATTGTCTAAAGTTAGAAGTTTATTAGTATCGCTCCTTAATGTAATATTTTGAGAAAAATTCTTTTTCAGAGTAAGTGACGCTGTTGTCGGGTTCGTCGGGACAGTATATAACATCGGCATTGTTTTTAGTTGTTTCATAACAATAAGCACCATCATCGCATTGGTATTGTGTGCCGCACGTTGATGGCTTTATGTTGCATTTGGAATCAATGTCGGGTGATTGGTAATCTTCTTCGTTTTCACAATCGTAAATTACCCCATATACGGGGCATTCCATATTTAAGGTACAAGCTATAGGTTCTTCGCTAGACGAAGGTTTGTCGCTACAGCCATTCCAAAAGAATGCTGTGATTGCAAGTGCGATTTTTTTCCAATGTTTGTACATAATTAGGTTTTAGGTAGTAGGTAATAGGTAGGGGGATTAGATGGTAGAGCTTAGTTGGTAGAACTTAGTCGGCATTTCGGCAGTGCTTCGGCAAGCTCAGCATACCAGCTCAGTGACCTTTTGCCGAACCAAAGTTCTAAGCTCTAAATATCATTTCTCCGGGCATTCGATGTTGGCGTGGCAAGCTCCGATTCCGTGCTCGTTTCCTTGTTCGTCTACGGTGATTCCGTCGATGCAGATTTTAACAGAATCGTATTTGCAGTTCGTCGCCCCGCATTCGTCTGTGTTTGGAGCTACGATTTGAATGTCTTCGGGTAATGTTTCTTGTCTTTTGGGGTCTTCGATGTAAAGTCCCGGATTCTTCAGGTATTTAGTCCCGTCTTCACATTCGATGATGCTGATGGTCATGCCGTTTTTGTCTGTGGCAGTTGTATTGTAACATTTGGTCGGGAAACATCCGTAACCGGCTACGGCATCGTCTTTGGGGTCGCAACCGCCCCATACGAGAGTGAGCATCGAGAGAAAGAGTAATTTTAGGAATTTGTAGAGCATGTTTAGATCTTAGGTGTTAGGTTATAGGTTGCAGGGGGGGGGCGGTGCTTATAAAAACATTTTGAATCTATGCCATAAGGACATAGATTCAAAGTTTCGTTAGGTTTGATCCGTGCCGAATGGATTCAAGCATTTGTTGATTCTTTTCTGAATGTTCTCCAATTTTTCTTCGTAAATCTTTTGGCATTCTTCGTCTAGTGCAGGTTTGTTCTTTTCCCATTCTTCTTTCATTTTTTGATATTTTAGATATTCCTCCGTGGGGCGGACGGTACCGTCGCTGCAGACTTCGTCGGGATGTACGATGACTGGGACCCCATAGAGTGCTACGAACGAGTCGAGTTGCTGGCGCAAATCTGCGAGACACTGCGGAGTCGCTTGCAACGTATTTTTGAGACTGTCAATTTTTTCAACACCGGTGCGCTTTGCACGTTCTTCCGCGTTCATTTTGGCGATATCTGCAGAGTAGGATGGGGCGTAATAGGTTAATGTTGAATCGCCGGGTGTGCATGTCACTCCGTCAGAACTGGAACTTTCTGCTGTGGAACTGGACGATTTTTTTTGATCAGTATTGTTCGTATAGATTCTGTTGTATTGCTTGCGGAACTCTTCTTCGTTGTAGGTCCTGCCGTCATCGCAGGAGTAGGTTGTTTCGGTGGTCGCTATTACGCCATAATCGAGACATGCCGTTTCGTGTTTGATGCCGTCTTCGTCAATGATCGTTCTGCATGGGTATTCTGATTCATAACCTGTTATAGAATCTCTTTGTATGCAGTTCACTCCGTCTTCGCAGTGGATGGGAAACTCTGTGATGGGGTGCTCTGAAACTTGAGTGCTCGTCTTAAATTCTTCGGCATCAATGTAGCATGAAACTGGAGAAATGACTCCGTATGCGGGCATGATTTGTGTGAACTCGCTGCTGGAACTTTCGGCTTGACTGCTTGATGAAATGGATTCGCTGGAAGTTGGTTCTGCAGCGCTGGATTGGGAAATCTCCGAACTGCTGGAAAGGTCGGGCGGCACACCGTAAAGGGGCTCCGTGATAGTTGTGTTGTTGCAACTTGCCCAGAAAAATCCGGTCAATGCAAGGGTTAATTTTTTTAAGTGCTTGTAAAACATTTTTAACTCCTCTGTGGGCTATTGCGTACTCCTTGGTCTAATATAAATAAAAGGGGAGTATAATTTACAAGCCGAAATTTCCTTTTTTTTGTGAAATTCTTGAATTTCTATTTAAAAATGACGCTTTTTGAGGGGGCCTGTATTATATAGAAAATATGAAACGGGTTGTTTCACAAAACTTACAAGTGGCCCTAAAGGGGGGCGTGTCGTAGTTATTTTTACATTACTAATTGTCCTTGCCTATTTTAATGTATTAGTTTTTTACCGTTACTATAGGAACATATCATGAAAAAGAACCAAGGTTTTTTCTCTTACTATGGCCTCGCGTTTTCTCAAGTGGCTATTTCTACGATAATCGTTGGTGCGATGGAATTGGTTTTTAGCCGTAGTGGGCTGACGGCAACCGGATCTTGGCAATTTTACGTGTTGCATTTGCTTTTCCTTTTGCCTTGCATATTGTTATTGACTCCCGCGGGGTATTTTTCGGACAAGTATCCCAAGGAGCGTGTGCTATTATATACGACGCTCTTGTCCGTTCCCGTGCTTGGTCTTTTCTGCTTTGGCGTTTATGATAGAAGTGTTCCGCTGGTGTTTACATCGGTGGGACTTTTCTTTATTTTGCAGGCGTTCCAGTCTCCGGCGCGCGGCGGTTATCTCAAGGAACTGATGGGGGTGAGGAATCTCGCTTACGGGACGGGTATCCTCATGATTATCTGGTTTAGTTCTTTTGTGCTGGCGGGGGTTGGTCTTGCGTTTGCTAGTTTGTACGAAGTTTGGCTCCCGGTACTTGTGGCGGTGTGCGCGTTGCAACTGCTCGGGATTGTTTTTGCGGTGCGTCTCCCCGCAATCGGTGCGTATGACCGTGAAATGAAATTCCCGTGGGAACGTTACTGGAATCTCGTCTTCGCACGTCGCAAATTTTGGAAAGCGTGGAGCAATCGTGGAATCCGTCAGTCCATTATCGGGCTTTCGATGTTCTGGGTCTTGATATTCCTCATGGTCTTCGTGATTCAGGACCAGTTCTGTTCGGGTTCGCTTTTTGGGCTGGATGCGCTGGTGAACTATGCGATTCTTGGTGCCGCTATTGGTTTGATTGGCGGTTTTGCGTTTGCAATGCGCATGTCGAACAACTTTATCGAAACGGGCCTTGTCCCGATGGGTACGGCGGGATCCGCTATTTTAATTTATCTGATTCCGTTTATCCCGAGACCGTACAATGCGATTGCGTTTGCGTTGCTCGGTTTTTGCGCCGGCATGTACATGCTTCCGATGTTTGCGTTGCTCTTGTACAATTCAAAGCCTCGGTCGGCGGGGCATGTGCTCGCGGTGAACAATGCGGTTCAAAATCTTTGCGTGATTGCGTTTGACGTGCTTGCGATTCTCGCGATGCGGCTGCTTGGTTTTGACCGCATGGACTTGTTCTTTGTGCTTGGCCTTTTCTGCACGGGGGCGACGATTTGGGCTTTGTGGATCATGCCGCAGTCGCTTTTGCGCCAGTTGCTCCGCACCACGCTCTCGCTTCATTATAAGTTTATCGTCAACGGTCTCAAGAATTTGCCGTGGGAAGGCCCGGTTTTTCTTGTCAGTAATCACATTTCATACATTGACTGGGCGCTTATCCAGATGGCAAGCCCGCGTCCGCTCCGTTTTGTGCTGAGCCGCCGTTCGTACGAAAAGTGGTACGTGCGTCTGATTCTTTCGCAGATGAACGTGATTGACTTGGACTTGGCGCATCCCGAAAAGGCTATGCAGGAGGCTCATGAATCGCTTTTACGCGGCGAGGCCGTGGTGGTGTTCCCCGAGAACGCGCTTTCGCCGACAGGCAACGTGAACCGATTCCGCCTGGATTACAGTTCCGCTATCAAGGATGTGCCGAATCTTGTGCTTTTGCCGCTTTACGTACAAGGATTGTGGGGCAGTTCGTATTCCATGGCGAGCGCCGGTTACCAGGATATTGTGCATAGCGGTGGCCGTATCGTCTCGGTCGCTTTTGGCAAGCCTGTGCCAGTCGATTGTGGCAACGTTCAGATGTTGCGCTCTATCCAGGAACTTTCGATTACCGCGTGGGAGGCGTACATCCGCAGGCTCCGTCCGGTTCCGAACAGCTGGATCCGTTCTGCAAAGCGCAAGAAAAATTCCCCGGTTGTGTTCAGTCCCGACGGGAAGCATTTCTCGGGTTATTCGCTTGCGACGGCGGCGATTACGTTCGCGAACATTTTTGATAAACTTTTAGGCAAGGACGAAAAGTGCGTGGGTATCTTGATTCCGCCATCGGGGCCGGGCATTTTCACGAACCTCGCGATGCTTATCAAGGCAAGGACGGTCTGTAACCTAAATTACTCCAGCTCGCCGGAAACGATGGATTACTGCTGCAAGGTCGCTGGCGTAAAAACGATTGTCACCGCGCATGCGTTTGTAGATAAGTTAAAACAAAAAGGCGTCGATCTTGAGGGCAAGCTTCTTTGCAATTACAAAGTCTATTACATGGAAGACCTGGGCAAGCAGTATGTGAAAAAGCCTACGCTTATCCTCAATTTTTTGCGTGTAATGTTCTTGCCGGTCTGGTATCTCGAAAAACGTTTCTTCAAGAAGGTGAGCCTGGACGATGTGGCGACGATCATCTTCAGCTCGGGGTCCGAAGGGACGCCGAAGGGCGTTGAACTCACGCATTTCAACCTGATGGGCAACATCAAGCAGTGCGCGAGCGTCATCAACGTCGGGCCTGAAGACGTGTTCCTCGGGCTGTTGCCGATGTTCCATGCGTTCGGTTTCTCGATCACGACGATGCTTTGCATGGTCGAGGGAATCCCGGTGGCGACTTGCCCTGATCCGACGGACATTCGCCTAGTAGGCCGCATGGCGGCGGAATTCAAAGTGACTATCATGGTAGCCACAGGTACGTTCCTTCGTATGTGGGGCACGAGCCGCTACATCCATCCGCTGATGTTTGAGCATGTGCGCGGTATTTATGCGGGCGCCGAAAAGATTCGCGAAGACGTCCGCAATCTCTACAGGTCGAAGTTCAAACTTGAAATATTTGAGGGTTTCGGTTGCACCGAAACGACTCCGGTCGCATCCGTCAACACGAAGGACTTCTTGCTTGACGACTACAAGACGGTCGTGGTGGGCAACAAGCCGGGAACGGTGGGCGTGCCGATGCCGGGGTGCCAGTTCCGCATTGTCGATCCGGATACGCTCGAAGAACTCCCGCTTGGAACCGATGGCTTAATCCTGATCGGTGGCGCTCAAATCATGAAGGGATACCTGAACGATCCGGAACGCACGGCGAACGCAATTGCCATGATTGATGGACGCCGTTGGTACAAGACGGGCGACAAGGGACATATCGACGAGGACGGATTCCTCACCATTGTCGATCGCTACAGTCGCTTTGCCAAGCTCGGCGGTGAAATGGTTAGCCTGGGTGCAGTCGATTTCAAAATTTCGGAAAATCCTTTGTTCGATGAAATCGACCATTTCGCGGTGGCGGTCCCCGATGGCACGAAGGGCGAAAAAATCGTGCTCCTTTATTCGGGAGATAAGACCGAAGACGAAGTCAAGACGATGCTTCGCCAGATAGGCCTCCCGGCATTGATGGTTCCCGGTGCCGTTCTTAAGTTGGATGAACTCCCGAAACTCGGTTCTGGCAAATTTGACGTACAAACTGGCAAAAAATTGGCCATGGAGCGCCTTGGAATTTCTGCGTAAATGTTATATTTAACGCACTATGAAAAAAGAAACGATAGGAAGGGACGATGTGAAGCAGAAGTCTTTGCGTCAGTCCCTTACGGAATGGATAGAATCCCTACATTGGGATAAACCTCAAAATATTATGTTGGTGGTTACGGCATTCGTGCTCGTATTCGCCTTTCTTATCTTTAACAACCTTTCGGTGTCGTATGCGCGCCATTGGGATATCGAGTGGGGATATTACTCCATCCTCCTCACGTTCCTCTTGCTTGTGGCGGGCGTCGTTGTCAACATCCCGTTCGTGGCGAAACACGTTCGAGCCTTTTTGCCGAGCGGCAAGGGCTTTTGCGGGCTTGCGCTTTTGCTCATCGTGTTCTCGGTGTTCATCTTCGGGAACATTGGCAATACGCACCGTGTATTGAGTGACGAGACTAGCTGGGAGTCCATGGGGCTCCAGATGTATTTCCAGCATTCGGGAGGCATCTGCAACGAAGGTGTCTGGACGGATGGCGTTCTCGATTGCAAGACGGAAGTGAACAACTTCAAAGGCAAAGCTCTCGGGTTCGTTTATTCGCTCGTGTTCAACTTCATGGAACCGAACCGCGATTCAGCGCTCTTGGTGAACTACCCGTTCTACATTTTGAGTTTGATTGCGTTCTTCCTTGCGTTAAGCAGGTGGTTCCGGAGCGATAAACTAGCGCTTGCAGCGACGGCTTTTTTGGGCGGCATGCCGATTTACTTGTTGCAGTCGCGTTCGGCATCGACCGAAGTCCTTTACATTCTCTTGCTTGCGGTTCTGATGGCGTGGTACGCCTTTGTCCCGACGAACAAGGTCACATGGAAGCATTTCCTCTTTACGGTCCCGCTGCTTGGATTTTTTGCGCAGACTCGCCAAGAAACCGTGTTCGCGTTTATCCCGTTTGCGCTTTACTATTACCGCTACTTCCTCGAAAAGCCGTACCGCTTGCCGGCGTTTGTGGCATCCGTGATTGCAGTGAGCTGGCCATCTATCAATACGATGGCGGCGTATCGCGGCTATGATTTCCAGGGGGGGACGCATGCGGCGCACTCGCTTGGAAACTTATGGTTTAACTTGAAGACGAACATTGAGGTCATGATGAACCTCAAGCCGGATTCCGCTTTCGGCGGCATCATGGAAAATCCGTTCTACACGACGTTTACCGTGATTCTGCTCCTCGCGACGGCGTGGCTCCTGTTCCGCATGATTTATTCCCGCCGTTATGTGCGCGGGTTCATTCTGGGCATTACGTTCTGCGTTCAGATTTTCGTGATACTCCTGAACGTGTCGGGGACGTTTACGATTGACATCAACCAGCGTTACGTGCTCGTGGCGCTCCCGCTGTTTGCGCTTTTGATGGCGCTCGGGCTTTACGATGCGCTTCTCTTTACGACGAAGATGAAAGACGATGCCGCGGCGAAGATTGTCATGGGTGTCGCTTGCTTCTTGTCGATCGGGCTGATGCTCTACCATGCGCCAAGCTACAAGGCGAACATGCTCTATTATAAGAACAAACTTTTGGCCGAAGAAGACTTTTTGAATACGGAACTTGCGAAGTACCCGAAAAATTCCGTGTTCATTTACGCAAGACCTTGGCAAATGCTCGCTTCGGGTCATACATCCTTTAGCGAAAATTCGTTCAAAAATTGGAGCACCGAGACGTTCGCGGAATGGATGCAGAAATCCGGTGGCAATGTTTATCTTGTTCGTGGCCAAGATGGCTATGGAAAAGTCAACCGGGATAGCCGTGTGGTGGGCTTCAAGACGACGGACCAGATTGACGACATCCTCAGCGATTTCAAGAACGAACGCGTTCTGATGAATGCAAGGGATTTCGGTTACGGCCTAGCCATTTACAAGATTATCTCGAAGAAGGGCGTGTCTCATTACGCGCAGAACTTCATGGTGACCGACGAATCGAACGGCATGATTGTCGTGAACAAGAATTTCCCGGAATCGATTGCTTGCGATTACAAGATGAACGACAAGGACCAGGGTGAAATGCTCGTCTCTAACAATGCGGACACGCTTTTGCTTGATTCTGTAAAGATTCGTGCGGGCATGAACCGTGTGGTGCTGAGTTGCTACATGCCCGACGATGATACGCTCGTGACGTATAGGGACTTCTTTGTCGAGGGCGATAACGTAGCGCTTCTCTCGAAACTCAAGATGGGAAAATTCTATCAGGAATGGGGCGAGCCGCAAATGAATGCGACGGTTGATCACCACAAGATTACGCTGGATGGCGAACCGTTCCGCTATGGTATCGGAAGCCATGCGAATTCGTCCATCGAATATTCTCTTTCTCGCAGTTATGATTGGCTGTACGCTGTTATCGGTCTTGACGATGAAAGCGCTTGTGGCGATGGAGCCTATTTTGCGGTCGAGGCGGATGGTCGTGAAATTTACCGTTCCAAGAAACTTTATACGACGGACAAGGAACGCTTGAAACTCAACATCAAGGACGCAAAATCGATTAATTTGCGTGTACTGATGGGCGATAACAAGGATTGCGACCACGGTGACTGGGCTCATGCCTGGTTAGAGGCCGAAAAGTGAAAGTCCTTGTAGCTCCGCTCGATTGGGGACTCGGACATGCAACGCGCTGTGTGCCCGTCATCCGAGAGTTTCTGCGGGTTGGGGCCGAGGTGGAACTTGCGGTTGTGAAGGCGAATGCAAGTTTCTTTCGCGAACTGTTTCCGCAATTGAGGCAGCGCCTTGCGCCGAGCTATAACATAGTCTATCCGAAACACGGCTACAACATGGCGCTTTGGCTGCTCAAGAACAGCATTCACCTGAACGCCGTGATGCGCTACGAACATCATTTTGCCGAAGAAATGGTCGAACGCCACGGCTACGACGTTCTGTTTTCGGACAACCGCTTTGCGTTTTATTCTAAAAGAGCGTATAGCATATACATGACGCACCAGCGTCGGATTGCGTTTCCGCAGGTGTTCTCGGCGTTTGAACGTGTCGGCGTGATGTGGCATGCCACCGTGATGCGCAAGTTTGACGAAGTGTGGGTCCCGGACTTGGAATTTTACCCGGGCTATGCGGGCTCGCTTTCGCATTCGGGGGCGACTCCAGGCGAAAAGCCCTTGCGTTACGTGGGTGCTTTATCGAGGTTTTCTGGATACGCCGGATCGTTCTCGGCTGGCGATGCGGACGGTTCGATGAATGATTCTGAAACCGCAACCGGGACCGCCGCGAAAAGAAATGCTAGGTACAAAGTCGTTGCCGTTGTGTCTGGTGTGGAACCGGCTCGGACTCAGTTTGAATTGCAGTTGCGCCATGCGCTTTTGAAAATCCCTGGCCGCCATTTGATGATTCTCGGGAAGCCTTTTGCGGAGCAGAAATGCTGGATGGAAGGGAATATCGAACTTCATACGCACCTTGCGACCGACGCTTTTGCAGATGTCATCAAGCGGGCCGATTATGTGGTCAGTCGTGGCGGTTACAGTACCGTGATGGACATGGCGGAACTTGGCGCAAAATGTATCTTTGTACCGACGCCAGGTCAATTTGAACAGATTGTCCTTGCGCGTGATTTGTCGAATGCTGGATATGCGATTGAAATCCCGGCGGATAAACTGTCTGCCGAAACGCTTGTCAAAGCATTTGACTCTTGCGTTGAAATGCCGAAAATCGGAAACCCTAATTTGCTCCGTTCGGCTATCGAAAATGTTGTTCGAAAATTTTAAAAAGAGGTGAATATGAATCAGTTTGTCCTAGCTTTCCCGCTCCCTGTCGCTGCGGATGAACCGTTTGCAATCACTGAAAACGTCCAGGTGCAGGCCGATACGAAGACGCTGATGATTCCTGGATGCAGCGTTCCGTTTAACGTTGTCCGTCAGGGCGCCTCTGCGGATCTCTTGGATATTTTCAAGGAACATGGCGATTTGACGGAAGAAGAAGAGAACGCTATTGCGGGCCATAAATCGCTATTGTTCTTGCTTGGAAACGTGAAAAGTATCGATGATGTTGAAATGGTGAATGTCGCCATTTCGAAAATGTTTGCGGCCAAGGCGATTGCCGTTTATATGCAACAATCCGGTACGGCCTGGACCGCCGATGCTTTCAAAGATGAATTTGCTGATGGCGAATACCCGATGGATGCGTGGATAAACATCATTGATTCGGGCGAAACGCTTTATACGCTGGGACTTGCTGCATTCGCTTTGCCGGATTTGTGTATCTCGAAAACGATTGAAGACCCGGAAGAAGCTCTCCTGATGGCCGCCGACAGTTTGTTCGGAGACGGAATCCCGGCAAAGTCGGGGAGTGTCATTGATTGGGGCGACGGTGAACGCTATGTGCTCCGCCAGGAAACCAAGACGTTTTTCTCGAAGGATGCACCAGAATACAATAAACAGGGCGTACTGAGAATCGTGAAGAAGTGACGCGCTTGGTCGAGTAGGGAGGCCAAGTGCGTCATCCTGAGCAACGCGAGAGATCCAGTCAAGTTTTACTGGATTCTTCATTTCATTGCGTTTCATTCAGAATGACGTCTGTGAAATTTCGTATATTGATGTGCAAGAGGGAAGTTTATGGCAAATGTTTTAACGCTTGAATCAATTGAAAACGCTCGGCAGCTCGGCGGGATTCCGGCGGGAGCGTCTCGTGTCAAGTACGACTTGCTTTTTCGCAGTGGCAACTTGTCTAAAGCAACAGAACAGGACCTGATCCGCCTGCGCGATGAATATGGCATTCGTCTCGTGATGGACTTGCGTTCGGACTTTGAAAACAAGCAAAAACCGGATAAAATCCTTGAAGGAATGTCGATAGTCTCGATTCCTGTTATTGATAAAATGGTGCACGGCGATGTTTTTAATAAATTGCAGGTGCCGTCTTTGACGGGTGTAGATTTTATGGAGTTTCTTTTTGGCATTGCCCGCCATCCGGTGGCGTCCCTGCTGAAGGATAAGCTCTACAATTACTTTGTCGATAGCGATTATGCGAATAAGCAGTACGCGAAAGCCTTTGAAATAATTCTTGCGCAAAAAGGCGCTCCGGTGCTGTGGCACTGCACTTCGGGCAAGGATCGCGCCGGTTTCTGTTCGGCGTTGATGCTTGCTGCTCTCGGTGCCGATGATAACGCTATTCTAGACGATTACACGGAATCCGAAAATTCGTACCGCAAACAGCTCGAAGTGATGATTGCGAAAGGCCGTGAATCGGGGATGACAGAAGAGCAGCTCGACATTTTGCATTTCTTGGTGAGTGTCAAACGCGAGTATCTTGAAATTCCTCTCAAACGAATAAATGCGGAATGCGGGTCGCTATTGAATTTCATCACGCAGCGGATGCAAGTGCCCACCGCGACAATTGACGCGTTGCGGGAATACTACTTGGAGTAGTTTTCGTTTCACGCACGTTGTACAAATGCGTGTTTATGCGATTGCTAAACATTTCAACCTCGTTTGAGCAAGTGCATGCCTAGTTCGTACCGAAAAAAAACTGTTTTGCTTGATTTTGGGAGCCTTGCGATGGCTTTTTCGCAAAAAAGTGTTACTAAAATCTTGAAAAAAGTCTTTTTGGTATCAAAAAGTTTAAACAAATTAAGTGAATTTAGGGCTGTTGCGTGATTTTTGAGGTGTTGTGTGTTACCAAAAGCGAAAAAATTGCAAGTTTGGTATCAAAAAAATCGGCGGATTCCTGTAGAATGGTGTGGATAAAGTAAAAATTATGATACCAAATTTGAAAAATTGTGCGATTTGGTATCAAAAATTCGCAAAAAAGTGGTTGATGGGCCTTTGCTTTGTGTAATTTAACCCATGTAAATGTAGCCTGGATTGAGTTTGGATGAATCTTTTCAAAATAGTGTTGCCCGCTTTGTGTTTCTCTTGCATGGCATGTTCTGATGACATCAGAACTGTTGAACTTAGTTGCAATTCATTAGGTGACGAAACCTGGCTCGAAGTCAAAAAAAACGAAGTTGTCAAAATTTGCATGGACTCAAAAGTTCTTGCATGGCAAACCTCGCTAAAATCTAAAGCTCTCAATGATTCTTGTTTGCAAATTCAGGCTCCGATGCTTATTGGGATCAGTGCCATTAGCGTGAAATTTCACGACTCCGGCATTTCGCATAAAATCAATTTAGCAGTCGGTATGAAGTTTCTTGATTTCAAGAACGAAGAAGTGCTTTTAGGATTTGACAAAAAAGATCCTAAAAGGCTCGCATACATAACGGGGTCGTATCTAGTAGATAAATATCCTGTAACAAACTGCGAATTTACGCAACTGATGTGGGACAGTATTCCGGCACAGACTTCTTTTAAATCAAAGCCTTTACAAGAAATTCATGCGGGATGGTTGTCCAGAAAAAGAAATGACTTGGCTAAAGAGAAATGCGACGTCCATGACTCTGCCGCAAATACGGTATTCTTGTATCAAGCTATGGAATACGCAAACGCACGAAGTATCCGCGAAGGACTTAAACCATATTATCTCTTTTCAGAATCAAACGAAAAAGAACAACGCATTATATCAAAGGGTAAATATGTTATCGGATATTTTGATTTTACAAATCACGACAAGGAATTTATTCAAGTAACAGTTGATTCGACATCTGATGGTTATAGGCTTCCCTATTAT
>Ga0310696_10006082_pt1 | contig 14400 bp, 11 predicted proteins | sample AusTroGonzalo_MG_4_FD_203885 | JGI IMG/M metagenome (GOLD analysis project Ga0310696, IMG submission 203885) | Bovine rumen microbial communities from tropical cattle in Woodstock, Queensland, Australia - Gonzalo_02 (v2) (version 2) | ecosystem: Host-associated > Mammals > Digestive system >...
AAGGCCGAGAACAACATCAAAGACCCAGCGCATCCGCGTCAGTTGCCGAGCTTCGAGCACCAGATAGAGTTCCGCCACGTGTGGTTTGGATATAGAACCTCACCGGGAACCTCCCCCGGCCCCTCCGAAGGAGGGGAGAATTGCGGTATAGTCACCCCTCCTTTGGAGGGGCCGGGGGAGGTTTCTTGGGTGCTGAAGGACATCAACCTCGTCATTCCCAAGGGCAAAACCATCGCCCTCGTGGGGCAAAGCGGCAGCGGAAAGTCGACCCTCGTCGACCTCATCCCGCGCTACTACGACGTGCAGGAGGGTGAGGTGCTCATCGACGGCATCAACGTGAAGGAGTTGAGGAGTAAGGAGTTGAGGAGCTTGATAGGCAACGTGAATCAGGAAGCCATCCTTTTCAACGATTCGTTCAGGAACAACATCGCGTTTGGGTTGAAAGTTGAGAGTTCAGAGTTTAGAGACGTTAGTTCTTCTACAGCAAAAGTAAAGTCTCTCAACTCTCAACTCTCAACACTCAACAATAAAATTGAGGAGGCCTCGCACATCGCCAACGCCTACGACTTCATCATGCAGTCGGAGCACGGCTTCGACACGAACATCGGCGACCGTGGCGGACGGCTCTCGGGCGGTCAGCGACAGCGCGTCAGCATCGCCCGTGCCATCCTGAAGAACCCGCCCATCCTCATCCTCGACGAAGCCACCTCGGCCCTCGACACGGAGAGTGAGCGCCTTGTTCAGCAAGCGCTCGAACGGCTGATGAAGACGCGCACGACCATTGCCATCGCCCACCGCCTCTCGACCATCAAGAACGCCGACGAGATTTGCGTGCTCCACGACGGGCAAATCGTGGAACGCGGCACCCACGACGAGCTGCTAAGCAAAGACGGCTACTACAAACACCTGCACGACATGCAACAATGAATAGCTCCAACGCATAACAACTAAATTATTAACCAAAAAAAATTTCGATTATGAAACAAAAGAAATTCATCCTTCAGGAGAGTGAGATTCCAACACAGTGGTACAACATTCAGGCAGACATGCCCAACAAGCCGTTGCCTCCCATTCATCCCGCCACGAAGCAACCGCTCGGCGTCGATGACCTGGCACACATCTTCCCCCGCGAGTGCTGTGTGCAGGAAATGGATCAGGAGCACCGTTGGATAGACATTCCCGAGGAAGTGCTCGACAAGTACAAGTACTACCGCGCCACGCCCCTCGTCCGCGCATACGCCCTGGAGGAGGCCATCGGCACACCCGCACACATCTACTTCAAGAACGAGTCGACTAACCCGCTGGGTTCGCACAAAATCAACTCGGCCCTGCCGCAATGCTACTACGCCAAGATGGAGGGCACGACCAACGTGACCACTGAGACGGGTGCTGGACAATGGGGTATGGCATTGAGCTATGCTGCCAAGCTCTACGGCCTTGACTGCGCCGTCTATCAGGTGAAGATTACCATGCAGCAGAAGCCCTACCGCTCGATTGCCATGCGTACCTTCGGTGCTGCCGTCACTGGCTCACCCTCGATGTCTACCCGTGCCGGTAAGGACATCATTACCATAGACCCCACGCACCCCGGTTCGCTGGGAACGGCTATCAGCGAGGCCGTGGAGCTGGCCACAACGACGCCCAACTGTAAGTACACGCTGGGCTCGGTGCTCAACCACGTGGGTTTGCATCAAACCATCATCGGCTTGGAGGCAGAGAAGCAGATGGAGCTGGCTGGCGAATATCCCGACATGGTGATTGCTTGCTTCGGCGGTGGCTCGAACTTTGGCGGCATCGCCTTCCCCTTCATGCGCCACAACATCCTCGACGGCAAAACGACGGAGTTCATCGCCGCAGAGCCGGAGAGCTGCCCGAAGCTCACACGCGGTAAGTTCCAGTACGACTTCGGCGACGAAGCCGGCTACACACCGCTGCTGCCCATGTTCACCCTCGGACACCAGTTCAAGCCCGCCAACATCCACGCCGGAGGCCTCCGCTACCACGGTGCAGGCATGATTGTCTCGCAGCTCATCAAGGACGGATTGATGCACGGTGTGGACATCCCACAGCTGGAGTCGTTCGATGCCGGTATGCTCTTCGCCCGCACGGAGGGCATCATCCCCGCTCCCGAGAGCTGCCACGCCATCGCCGCCACCATCCGCGAGGCACAGAAGTGCAAGGTCACGGGCGAGGAGAAGGTCATCCTCTTCAACCTCTCCGGCCACGGCCTCATCGACATGCCCAGCTACGACCAGTACGTCAACGGCGACCTGCAGAACTACGCCCTCAGCGATGAAATCATCGCCAAGAACGTGGCAGAACTGGAGCAGATAGTGTAATCTTTAATGATTATCCGCAATCGTCCGGATGGAACCCCGAAGGGGTGACAGAACATTATCTGTCGCACCTTCGGCGCTTATTCCATATACGGAATGCCCTTTGCAGGGATTCCACCCCTTCGGGGTTCTTGCTCCATTGCATTACGCAAGCGTCTCCTTACGTCGCCGAGCGCCATGCCCTGCCTGTGCTCTCATCGCCCCTTCGGGGCTTTCACTCGGATAAATGCGGATAATTATCTAACTTGGATTATTCATACTCTTTTCAACAACGGATTTTACGGATTACACGGATTATACAGATTATAATGGATTTCACGGATTTCTTTCATATTCGATGAGGGGATAATAAATAATCCGTGGAAATCCGTGAAATCAGTTTTAATCCGTTGTTTTACTATATTGCCATGAATAATGTAGGCTAATCTTTTTTATGGAACAACAGGAAAGAATATTTGATGAAGACAATGGTTCCACGAAGGGAGCCAGCTCCGGATTCGCCAAGCTAGACGAGTGGGTGGGGATTTGGCGGGAGACGCTCCCCAAGTATTTCGGCTACCCCTTTAACGAGGTATCGCCACTGCGCAGCTTCTACGAGTGGTACTATGCGGCTGGTATCAACTTGATGAACCTGAACAATGCCGGCGACCCGTTTACCGACACGCCCTGGGAGGTGTCGTCGCAAGTGTTCGAGCGCGAGGTCATCGAGTTCTTCGCACCGCTCTACGACTTCGATGCCGACAACAAATGGGGGCTTATCACCCACAGCGGCTCCGACGGCAATAACCACGGCATCTACTTCGGCGCCAACTACCTGAAGCAGAAGACAGGACAAGCGCCCATACTCTACGTGAGCGACGAGGCACACTACTCGAACATGCGACTGGCTCACCTGCAGAACCTGGAGACGCGGCTGGTGAAGAGCGACACCATGGGGCGCATGATTCCCGAGGAACTGGAGCAGCAGCTCGACACGTCGCGCCCGGCACTCGTCGTCTATGCCATGGGGTCGACCTTCAAGGGAGCCATAGACGACATGCCCGCCCTGAACGCCGTGCTCAGCCGTCACCCCGAACTGCCCGCCGTCTACCGTCACGTCGACGCTGCGCTCTTTGGCGGCTACCTGCCCTTCACGGAGCATTGCCAGCTGGTGAGCAGCAAGAAGATGGGCTTCGAATCGATTGCCGTCAGCGGCCACAAGTTCTTCGGCATCGACTCGCCCTGCGGCCTCTTCATCTGTACGCGCGAGGTGTACGACAACCAGTCAGACTTCGACGTGCCCTACCTGAACAAGAACATGCGCATGATTAACTGTTCGCGCGACCCCATACAGCCGCTCAAATTCTGGTGGGTCGTACAGAAGGTGGGGGCCGAAGAGTGGAGACGACAGGCACGCCGCATCATGGAGCTGACGGCTTACCTGAAGCAACAGCTCGACAAGGCGGGTTATCCCTCGTGGGTGAACGAATACAGCAACACCGTCTTCATGCGCTGCCCCTCGCCCGAACTTGCCCACAAGTACCAGTTGGCGCAAAACGAGGACGCTCGCTTCGGCGGCAAGCTCGCTCACGTGGTGGTGATGCAGCACTTCACGGAGGAGGCAATTGACGCCTTCGTAGCCGAGCTTTGCTCAGAAAGCCGATAGGATTCCACACCTCATACTGCCAGTAAACCGCTGGATTTCCCCCATACAGGGGTGAACAACAAAATCCCCGCTAATTCATTGTGAATCAGCGGGGTTCTTTTTGTTTGGTCGAGGTGACAGGACTCGAACCTGCGACATCCTGGTCCCAAACCAGGAACGCTACCAACTGCGCTACACCTCGTCCTTTTTCTTATTTCGGGGTGCAAAGGTACTAAAAACTTGCGAAAAGTGAGAAAGGCGAGGGGAAAAGTTGCTGGGGTTTGGCATTTTTTAACTTTTCCGCATCACTCCCCTACCCGTGTACAAGCAGAAACCCTGCCTCCGGAATTGGAGACAGGGTTCTGTGTTTGTTTGGAAGTAAGTTGTTGTTTGTTTGTAAGTGTGTGTTATGCCTCGGCGGGTATTACTGAGACGACGCTCTTGTCGCGCTTTCCCTTGTGGAAATTCACTGTTCCGTCGATGAGTGCATAGAGTGTGTCATCCTTGCCCATGGCAACGCCCGAACCGGCATTGTGCTTTGAGCCGCGCTGACGCACGATGATGTTTCCGGCCAGACACTTCTGTCCGCCCCAAATTTTCACTCCAAGTCGCTGGGCAGCGCTCTCGCGTCCGTTCTTCGAACTACCTACACCTTTTTTATGTGCCATAATTCTGTCCTCCTTAAGCGATTACTTGTTTAACTTCTACCTGTGTGAACTGCTCACGGTGACCGTTGCGCTTGCGCGAATCCTTGCGACGCTTCATCTTGAAGACGATGACCTTGTCGCCCTTCACCAGCGGGTTCAACACTTTCACTACTACTTTTGCTCCCTCTACGGTGGGTGAGCCGACCGTGACCGTGCCGTCTGCATCTACGAGCAGCACCTTGTCAAATTCAACAGTCTTGCCTTCTTCCGCATCCTTGATGTGGTGAACGAAGAGCTTCTTGCCCTCCTCGACCTTGAACTGCTGACCCTGGATGTCTACAATTGCGTACATTGCTTTTTGTTATTGTATTTTTTAGGGGTTTTTCCGGGAGGCGGTGCACGTCCGTACACACTTCACCCTGCCTCAACGGACTCTCATTCTATCAATTTCGGGCTGCAAAGGTAGCTATTTTCTGTGAGATAAGCCTCAACAGCTACCTTTGCAACCCGAAAGTTTAATCTTTTCTAAGTATTTTCCCTGAATTTACTTCAGCGCCTTGTTCAGCATGTAGTACATCTCGTTATACTGCAGCTGGTGACGGAACGAGCCGTAGCTGGTGTCCTTGTCGATGCGGAGCATCTCGATTTCGGCAATCTCAGCGTAGTCAATCCAGTACTCAGCGGTGATGTCGTAGGAGAAGCAGCTGTGGTGTGTGCCACCGGCCAGGATCCATGCGGCGGTACCGATTTCGAAGTTCGGCATGGGAATCCAGAGGGCGTTGGCCACGGGCAGCTTTGGCAGCGGCTTCGGCTCGATGCACTCCACGTCGTTGACGATGAGGCGGAAACGGTTGCCCATGTCCACAACGGTGGCGGTGATGCCATTGCCCACCTTCGAGTTGAACACCAGGCGTGCGGTTTGCTGCTTGCGGATGCCGATGCCGAGGAAGTGCACCTCCAGGCGTGGCTTGTCGGCAGCGATGAGCGGGCAAACCTCGAGCATGTGGCTCTGCAGGATGCTCGACTTCTCACCGTCGAAGTTCAGTGTGTAATCCTCTAAGAACGAGCAGCCGCCGGGCAGGCCCTGTGTCATGAACCATACGGTGCGGTAGAGTGCAGCCGTCTTCCAGTCGCCCTCGGCGCCGAAGCCGTAACCCTCCTGCATGAGGCGCTGCGAAGCCAATCCGGGAATCTGGTCGAAACCAAGGAAGTTGGGGTCGTTGATGTCGGCTTCGCCAAGGTCGTCGAAGTTGGTGGTGAAGCCCTTGGCTCCCTCGTCCTTCAGCACGCGGCGCAGGGCGATCTCAGCCTTGGCAGCATTGTGGACCTTTTGCCAGTAGACCTCCTCGCCACACTCGTCAATCTTGATGGTGTAGAGCTTCTTGTACTCCTCCACCAGCTCGTCAGCCTCAGCGTCGGTCACCTTCTTATAGTAATCCATCAAGCTGCTGACGGGGTAGTAGTCAACATGGTAGCCAAGGCGCATCTCTGCCTCCACCTTGTCACCGTCGGTCACGGCTACGTTGTTCATCTGGTCGCCGAAGCGCAAGATGCGCATGTCGTGGGCATCTGCCCAAGCGGCTGCCACACGTGCCCAGACGGCAATCTGCTTCTGCGGACGCTCGTCCTTCCAGTAGCCGGAGACGACCTTGCGAGGCTTGCGCAGACGGGCGCAGATATGTCCGAACTCACGGTCGCCGTGGGCACTCTGGTTCAGGTTCATGAAGTCCATGTCCATGGTTGCCCAGGGAATCTCGGCGTTATACTGTGTGTGGAAGTGGAGCAGCGGCTTCCTCAGCTCCTGCAGACCCTTAATCCACATTTTAGCGGGCGAGAAAGTGTGCATCCAGGTGATGACGCCCACGCACTTAGCGTCGTTGTTGGCAGCCTTCATCACGTCCTCCACCTCCTTCGAGCTGTTAGCCGTGCCCTTGTAAACCACCTTGATGGGAATGATGCCACCGGCGTTCAAACCCTCGACCATCTCCTTTGAGTGTCCGTCAACTGCAACAACGGCGTCGCCTCCATACAAGAGCTGTGCACCGGTTACCCACCAAATCTCGAAATTCTCAAATGCTTTAATCATTGTTTTAGCAGCCCCCTTTTAACTCCCCTGTCTACCACGCTGGGAAGCGTGGCCTACTATGGGAGGACCGTTTCGGGGCTCGGGTCTTTAGTTATTAATTAATTATTGTAGTTAGGTCAATAAAAATTCAGGATGCAAAGATAAGCAATAATGCCGACATAAAAAAACTATTTAAGAATATTTAATTTGCTCGTATGAACTTTATTTCGTACCTTTGCAGCAAACTTTGGGAGCGCGGACGTCCCCGTCCGCCCCTGATGCGGGCGAGGACGCCCGCGCTCCCAGTCAAAAACAATCTAAAACTGTGACCAAAATGACAAAGAAAATCCAAGCCAACCCCACAGGCACCCGCACCATCGAGGTGACCGAAGAACATTTGCAAACCATTGAGAAATACCAGCTTTTCCGTGACCTCATCGACTCAAACGGATACGTGGATGAGCAGGTGCTGGAGAAACTGAAACTGAACGTGCGCTCGCTGCTGGAGTCAGAGGCAGGGCGCGACAAACTGCTGCTCGACTTGTGCCTCGACGTGCTTTATAACGCCAATATGAAAGCGCTGGGATTGCTCAACCTCTATACATATTACATGGAATGGAAGAACCGGGGAAACGACAACCTGGGGTCAACTACCAGAGCTTTTCAGGGAACGCCGTTCAATTGAAATTGAAGATTGAAGATTGAAGATTGACAATTGATAATTATCGGCTGACTGACTTTCTGCCGACGACAAAGAAGGAGGTGGAGCTGCGTGGTTGGAACTACGTGGACGTGATTCTCTTCTCTGGTGACGCATACGTTGACCACCCGTCGTTTGGTGTGGCTGTCATCGGTCGCATATTGGAAGCTGCGGGTTATCATGTAGCCATCGTACCTCAACCCGATTGGCACGGCGACTACCGCGACTTCACGAAGCTGGGGCGACCGAGGTTGTTCTTCGGCATTTCGCCAGGGTGCATGGATTCGATGGTGAACAAGTACACCGCCGCCCGACGGCTGCGCTCGGAGGATGCCTACTCGCCCGACGGACGCCACGACAAACGACCGGAATATCCCACCATCGTCTACACGAAGATTCTCAAACAGCTCTACCCCGACGTGCCCGTGGTGCTCGGAGGCATAGAGGCTTCGCTGCGACGCCTCACCCACTATGACTACTGGCAAGATCGTCTGCGTCCGAGCATCCTCGTGGATAGCGGTGCCGACATGATTACCTACGGCATGGGCGAAAAGGTGACGCTGGAGCTGGCACGACGGTTGAGTGAGGGTGAGCGCATCAGCGACATCACCGACCTGCCACAAACGGTGTATCTTGTCAAGGAAGGCAACATTCCTGGGGGCATCACCGACCGTGACATCGTGCTTCACTCGCACGAGGAGTGCCTGCAAAACAAGCGCGCAGAGGCAGAGAACTACCGCCACATCGAGGAGCAGTCGAACATGATGCACGCGCAACGGCTGATACAACCAATTTATGGGAGTGAAAGGGGAGTGAACAGGAGTGAAAGGGGAGTGAAAGGGACGTTACTTCCTTCGCAGAAAAAATCAGAAGAGGGACAAATGTCCCTTTCACTCCTCTTTCACTCCCCTTTCACTCCCCCTTCACTCCCCTCAGTGATAGTCAATCCTCCCTACCCTCCTCTAACCACCGAGGAGCTTGACGCATCCTTCGACCTACCCTACACGCGACTGCCTCACCCGAAGTACAAAGGTCACCGCATACCCGCCTACGACATGATCCGCCACTCGGTGAACATCCATCGCGGGTGCTTTGGCGGTTGTGCCTTCTGCACTATCTCTGCCCATCAGGGAAAGTTCGTGGTGTGCCGCTCGAAGGAGAGCATATTAAAAGAGGTGCGTCAGGTGTGCCAGATGGAGGATTTCCGTGGCTATCTCTCCGACCTCGGAGGGCCGTCGGCCAACATGTACGGCATGAAGGGACGTAACCTGAAAGCTTGCGAGAAGTGCCGCCGTCCCAGCTGCATACACCCGCAGATATGCCCCAACCTGAACACCAGCCACCAAGCCTTGCTCGACATCTACCGTGCCGTCGATGCCCTTCCCGAGGTGAAGAAGAGCTTCATTGGCAGCGGCGTTCGCTACGACCTTTTATTATATAGAGGTAACGACGAAGCCGCCAACCGCTCGACGGAGGAGTACACCCGCGAACTCATCTGCCACCACGTCAGCGGTCGTCTGAAGGTGGCTCCTGAGCATACCAGCGACCGCGTGCTCATGCTCATGCGCAAGCCGCCCTTCCGTCAGTTCCAGCAGTTCAAGCGGCTCTTCGACCGCATCAACCGCGAGGAAGGGCTCCGGCAGCAAATCATTCCCTATTTTATCTCCTCTCACCCCGGATGCCGCGAAGAGGACATGGCTGAGCTGGCCGCCCTGACGAAGGACATGGATTTCCAACTGGAGCAGGTGCAGGACTTCACCCCCACCCCCATGACCATCGCCACCGAAACCTGGTACACCGGCCTTGACCCCTACACCCTGCAACCCGTCACCTCTGCCCGCACACCTCAGGAGAAGCTTGCGCAACGTCAGTATTTCTTCTGGTACAAGCCCGAGGAGCGCCCCGCCTTGGAGCGAAGCCTCCGCCGCATAGGTCGCGCCGACCTCATCCCCAAGCTTTTCGGAGTCAATGGGTTTAATGGGTCTTATGGGTTTAATGGGGCCAATGTCCCCCGGGGCGCCCATTCAACCCATCAAACCCATTCAACCCATCAACCCCACCAAACCCATCAAACCCACCAAACCCATCAAACCCATCAAACCCATCAAACCCATCAAACCCACCAAACCCATCAAACCCACCAAACCCATCAAACCCATCAATCCCACTCCCCCCATGACCATCCAGGAACAAGCCCTCGTCCCCAAAAACCCGAAAAGGAGAAGCGAGGACGGAATCGTCGTCACCCCTGACTTCATCGCCGTCATCGACGGTTCCACCTCGAAGAGCACCCGCCGCTGCCACCGCGAACTGTCGTTACGTCGCCACAGCAACGGCGAGCTGGCCATGCTCACCATCTCCGCCGTCATCCGAAAGATGAAGGGCAACGTTTCCTGCCACCAGTTCTGCTCGTTGGCAACCGCCGCCATACGCTCCCGCTACATCAAAGACCTGCTCCCCCATCTCGCCGACCATCCCGAAGACCGTCTCGCCGCCTCGTGCATCATCTTCAGCCGTCTGCGTCGTGAGATATGGATGATAGGCGACTGTCAGGGAATAGTAGGCCACGCTTCCCAGCGTGGCAATCCCCCCAATAAGGAAGACACCACGCTAGGAAGCGTGGCCTACTACCTAGAGAACCCGAAGCCCTCTGAACAGGAACTTGCCGAGAGACGTGCCGCCATCATCACGTCCAGCCCGAAGCCCTGGGACCACTTCCTCACCGACGACACCGCCCGCAAGGCCATCATCCCCCGTATGCTGGAAACCATGAAGCAGCAGAACAACGGCTACAGCGTCATCGACGGCTTCCCCGTGGACATGGCACATGTGAAGACCTTCACTCTCGACTTCCACCCCTGGGAGATCGTCCTCGCCAGCGACGGCTACCCCTTCCTCTGCCCCACGCTTGCCGAAAGCGAGGAGCGCCTCGCCTGGCAGCGCGACAACGACCCCCTGAACATCGGAGAGTTCAAAGCCACCAAAGCCTTCACACCTGGCAACAACTCCTTCGACGACCGCGCCTACATCCGATTCAGCATATAAAGAGAAGTTAGAGAAGTTAATCTACATTATTCACGGCAACATGGAAAAACAACGGATTAAAACTGATTTCACGGATTTTCACGAATTATCCGCGAATTATCACGAATTAAGACGCAAAAAATAAAATTAATGAGAAATTCTTGCTCCGCTCCACTACGCAAGCGTCCAAAGGCCGATCGCGTGGCCAATTAATGAGAATTCGTGTTAAAAAGAAAAGGAAAGAAATCTGTGAAATCCATAATAATCTGTATAATCCGTAAAATCCGTTGTTGAAAAGAGCATGAATAATCCAAGTTAAAGGAGTTAAAGACGGAATCTTATAAAACAACAAATTACACGAATTTCGTAAAATCCGTGTAATTCGTGTAATTCGTTGTTCTGAGAACGCCTACTTTCCGAAGTAGCGCTTCAGCAGTCCTGCGAAGCCAGCACCGTGGCGTGCCTCGTCCTTAGCCATCTCGTGCACGGTGTCGTGGATAGCATCAAAACCAGCCATCTTGGCGTTCTTGGCGATGCGGAACTTGTCCTCGCAAGCACCTGCCTCAGCAGCAGCACGTTTCTCCAGGTTCGTCTTCGTGTCCCACACGCACTCACCGAGCAGCTCGGCGAAACGGCTGGCATGGTCGGCCTCCTCAAAAGCATAGCGCTTGAAAGCCTCGGCAATCTCGGGATAACCCTCACGGTCGGCTTGACGAGCCATAGCCAGATACATACCTACCTCGCTGCACTCACCGTTGAAGTGGTTGCGCAGGTCGTTAATCATTTCCTCGCTGACGCCCTCGGGCTTGCCGTCGCCAATCTTGTGGACGGTGGCGTAGGTCATGTCAGCATCATCCTTCAGTTCAGAAAACTTCGAGGCGGGAGCCTTACAGATGGGGCACTTCTCGGGAGCAGCATCGCCTTCGTAGATATATCCACAAACGGCGCAAATAAACTTCTTTTTCATAATTACTTCTTTAGATTTTGGGTTAATAATCGTTTGATATGGTGCAAAGTTAGTGATAAAAAGCAAACTGGCCAAATATTTTTTGCGTAATTAACAAAAATGTTGTACCTTTGCACCCCAAATCGTAAATCGTAAATCGTCAAATAGTAAATTACCAAGATGCTTCAACGAATTGATTTTGGCTTCATCACCGCCACTATCTCCACTTTCCGCCCCTCAGAAGGAGGCATCGCCGAGCACCAAGCCGTGCTGACATGCCACGACGGGAAGCTGCCTTTCCAGCAGCAACTCGACGGCATCCTCAATGCCTACCAGCAACTGCTTTCCGACCAGTTGAAGGGTGCTGTGGCCGTGTTGAAACGCTACTTCCTCAGCGATGCCGCCAATCAGGCAGATGCCATACATGCCGCCGACATGAGCGACTGCGCGAAGAGCACCATCCAGCAACCACCCCTTAACGGTACGAAGATTGCCCTCTGGGCATACCTCATGGAGGATGTGACTACCCGGATTTCGGATTCCGGCCTTTATGAAGTGGCTCACGGAGCGTACCGCCACCTGTGGAACGCCTCGGCTCACAACCTCGCCAAGAACTCGGAATACCAGACACGCCTGCTCTTCAACGAGTACGTGATGCAGCTGGTGCAGGAAGGGTGCACGCTGAAGGACAACTGCATACGCACATGGCTCTTCGTCAACGACATCGACAACAACTACCCCGGCGTGGTGGAAGCCCGCAACCGGGTATTCTTCGTGCAGGGCCTTACCGAGGACACCCACTATATCGCTTCTACGGGCATCGGCGGACGACAGGAGAACGCCGCCGTGCTGACGCAGATGGACAACTACGCCATCGCAGGTATTAAGCAAGAGCAGATACACCATCTCTACGCCCCCTCGCGCCTCAACCGCACGAGCGACTACGGTGTGTCGTTCGAGCGAGGCACCCGTGTCGACTATGGCGACCGCCGACATGTGTTCATCTCGGGTACGGCAAGCATCAACAACAAGGGACAGGTGGTATTCCCCGGCGACGTGCTGCGTCAGGCAGAGCGTGCATGGGGTAATATTGAAGCCCTCCTGGCAGAGGCCGACTGCAACTTCGACAACGTGATGCAGATGACCGTATACCTGCGCGACGCCTCCGACTACGAGCTGGTGAAGCCCTTCTTCGAGGAGCACCTCAAAGACATACCCTACGTCATCGTCGGAGCTCACGTCTGCCGTCCCGCCTGGCTCATAGAAATGGAGTGCATGGCCGTGAAGGAAATGGACAACAAAGATTTCGCAATACTATAACCCACATTACGGCAATATGGAAAAACAACGGATTAAAACTGATTTCACGGATTTTCACGGATTATCCACGAATTATCACGAATTATCCACGAATTAAGACGCATATTTAAAATTAGAAACTGACACTAAATTAAGTTGACAATTGGAAACGATGTTTTTAGTAAAACAGATAAAAACAACAAAGACAGATAAAAACCATTCGTCTTGTTTTTCTCAGTATTTCTTGTTTTTTCCTGTATTTCTAAAAAACAAAAAGTGAAAACCATTTGACTACTTAATTAAATCACAGTTCCTAAATAAACCAAGATAAATTGTCAATAAGTAAACAGTCAAATAGTAACAAATAGTCAAATAGTAAATAGTCAAATAGTCAAATTACATTATGCTTTTAGACAGAATAGAACAGCTCATTCAGGAAGTACAGAACCTGAAGGCTGAAAGCGAGCAGGACGTAGAGCAGCTGCGTCTGAAATACCTGAGCCGCAAAGGCGAGATTAGCATGTTGATGAACGACTTCCGCGAGGTGGCCGCCGAGCAGAAGAAGGAGGTGGGCATGAAGATTAACCAGCTGAAGCAGTTGGCTATGGAGCAAATCAATCAGCTGCGCGAGAGCTTTGCCGCCCAGGAGACATCCCAGGAGAACATCGACCTGACGCGCACCCCCTACCCCATCCGTCTGGGTACTCGCCATCCGCTGAGCATTGTCACCAACGAGATTATTGACATCTTCTCGCGCATGGGCTTCGTCCTTGCCGACGGCCCTGAGGTGGAGGACGACCTCCACGTGTTCACGAAGATGAACTTCGCCGCCGACCATCCCGCCCGCGACATGCAGGACACCTTCTTCGTGTCGCAGCATCCCGACGACGTGACGAAGAACATCCTGCTGCGATCGCACACCAGTTCCGTGCAAGCACGCGTCATGGAGCACATGCACACCGCCGACGGCAAGCTCACCGAACCTATCCGCGTCATCTGTCCGGGTCGTGTATACCGTAACGAAGCCATCACCGCCCGCGCACATTGCTTCTTCCACCAGGTGGAGGGCCTCTATATAGATAAAGATGTGTCGTTCACCGACCTCAAGCAGGTGCTCCTGTCGTTTGCCCGCGAGATGTTCGGCCCTGACACGAAGATTCGTCTGCGCCCCTCCTATTTCCCCTTCACCGAGCCTTCTGCCGAGATGGACATCTCGTGCTTCATCTGCGGCGGCGAGGGCTGCGGCTTCTGCAAGCACACCGGCTGGGTGGAAATCCTCGGCTGCGGCATGGTCGACCCCAACGTGCTGGAGCAGTGTGGCATCGACCCCACGATTTACAGCGGCTATGCCTTCGGCATGGGTGTGGAGCGCATCACTAACCTGAAGTACCGCGTCTCCGACCTCCGCATGTTCTCCGAGAACGACACCCGCTTCCTCCAGGAGTTCCAGTCGGCTTAACCCGAATTACTCATTAACTTTTCTTTTAAACACGAATTTTCACTAATTTATCACGAATTACTCATTAATTAAATTTTTGAATAATTTGTGTATAATTTGTGGAAATTCGTGTTAAGCTTGAATTATCCCAAATTGGTCTTTAGCCTGAATTATTCATTAACTTTTCTTTTTCACACGAATTATCATTAATTTATCCTACATTATTCATGGCAATATGTAAAACAACGGATTAAAACTGATTTCACGGATTTTCACGGATTATTTATTATCTCACCATCTAATCTGAAAGAAATCTGTGAA
>Ga0310696_10006083_pt1 | contig 14400 bp, 15 predicted proteins | sample AusTroGonzalo_MG_4_FD_203885 | JGI IMG/M metagenome (GOLD analysis project Ga0310696, IMG submission 203885) | Bovine rumen microbial communities from tropical cattle in Woodstock, Queensland, Australia - Gonzalo_02 (v2) (version 2) | ecosystem: Host-associated > Mammals > Digestive system >...
GACTTACGCCAAGCCGCATACCTTCCCGGCCGGCATTCCGCACGTATTCGTGAACGGCGTTCACACTATCAAGGACGGCGTCCATACCGGCGCGCTTCCGGGCGTTATCCTGGGCAACGACCAGCTGAGCCGCTAACTTGCTGTGGGGCGAAAAGTGGTCGGTACAGTTCTTTTTTGTTGCTTTTTATCTTATCTTTGTAGACTATTCAAAGAAAGATGAAAAGATCCGTTCAATCGATCGCATTGTCAACCTTGCTGGCCGCTGCCGTCGCAGTGCTTTGCACGGGTTGCGACCTGGTCCGGGCGTCGCTGGGGAAGCCTACATCCGCCGACCTTGAGTTGCTGCGCATCGCGGAGCGTGTCCGCACTGAAACGGCCCTGAAAGACTCGCTTGCTGCCCTTGAGGCTACGGCTCCCGCCGCCCCCGATACTTCGACTTCTGATGACACTGTAGCAACTGCCGAACAAGCGGCTCCGGAGGTGGATACTGATTCGGAGACTGAGGTTAAGCCTGCTCCTGTCGCAGTAGATAATGCCGCTCCCGAAACCGGCGGCATCAAGAAATACTACGTCGTCGTCGGGGCCTTCAAAGAGGAGGCCGGCATCAAACAGTATGTCCGGGATATGAGCAGCAAAGGGTACCAGACTGTCTTGCTGCCCTTCAAGTCCGGTTCCACGGCCGTTTGTCTCGAAGGGACTGATGACATCGAGACGGCCCGTGCCCAGAAGAAGGCCCTCCGGGATGCCGGCGTCGACAGCTGGATATACTCATCCAACCAGAAACTTCACAAAGCACAATGAAAAATACCGTATTCACAGAAAAGCACATCGCACTGGGTGCGAAGATGGCTCCATTTGCCGGCTATAATATGCCGATCCAATACAAGGGTATCAACGAGGAACATGCCTGCGTCCGCAACGGCGTCGGCGTATTCGACGTCTCGCACATGGGAGAGATCTGGGTCAAGGGACCCAAGGCCCTTCCGTTCCTGCAGTACGTAGCGTCGAACGATGTGTCCGTGCTCTTTCCGGGCAAGGCGCAGTACACCTGCTTCCCCAACGGAAAAGGTGGCATCGTGGACGACTTCATCGTGTACTGCTTCAGCACGGAGAAGTACCTGCTGGCCGTTAATGCCGCCAATATCGAAAAGGACTGGAACCACCTTTGCTCGGTGGCGCCGCGCTTCGGCTTGGAGGTCGGCAAGGACCTCGTGAACGACTCCGACCGCATCTGCCAGCTCGCCATCCAGGGCCCCAAGGCCATGGAGGTGATGCAGAAGCTCTGCAAGGAAGATGTCCTCTCGATGGAATACTATACGTTCAAGACCCTGGAGCTGGCCGGCATTCCCGACGCGATCCTTTCGACCACCGGTTACACTGGCAGCGGCGGATGCGAGGTTTACGTGCCGAACGAATACGGCGACAAACTCTGGAAGGCCGTTTTCGAGGCCGGTGAGCCTTTCGGTATCCAGCCGATCGGCCTGGGCGCGCGCGACACGCTCCGTCTTGAGATGGGATTCTGCCTCTATGGCAACGACATCGACGACACCACCTCGCCGCTGGAGGCGGGTCTGGGCTGGATCACCAAGTTCAACGACGTCAAGGGCGACTTCATTGACAAGCAGTACCTGCTCGACCAGAAGGCTGCCGGCCTGAAACGCAAGCTCGTGGGTTTCGAGCTTGTGGACCGCGGTATCGCCCGCCACGAGATGCCCATCTGCGATGCCGAAGGCAAGCAGATCGGCCACGTGACGTCCGGCACCATGGGCCCGACGGTCAAGAAGGCGATTGGCATGGGATATGTAGATGTTCCGTACAATAAGGTCGGTTCTGAAATCTACATCGAAATCCGTGGCAAATTGCTGAAGGCTGTTGTGGTGAAGATGCCGTTCTACCAGAAATAATTGAAAAGAAAACTCATTATACTCCTGATGCTTGAATTCTGTGCGGCAGGCCTTGCCGCACAGAATTTTGCTGTTGCCCCGCAGCTGCGGCGGCATGTTCAGGCGTTGTGCGACGAGGAAATGGAAGGCCGTAAGGCCGGTACGGAAGGGGAGCGTATGGCTGCAGCCTATGTTTATCACGCGCTGTCCGAAGCGGGCGTGGTGATGCTCACCGATTCCCTGGGCCAGGACTTTACCATTGCCGCGGACGGCGACAGCATCGCCTCATGCAACATCGTGGGCATCGTGGAGGGCTCGGATCCGGTGCTTCGTGAGGAGTACATCGTGGTGGGCGCGCATATCGACCATCTGGGCACGCACGTCCTGACCATCGACGGGGAGCCTGTCCGGCAGGTGTACTACGGCGCTGATGCGAACGCTTCTGGGGTGGCCATCATGCTGGAACTGGCGAGGATGGTTTCCACGTACAAGGGCATCTTCGCGCGCTCCATCATTTTCGTGGGCTTCGGGGCCGGCGAACAGGGCCTGGCGGGGGCCTGGTATTTCGTGAACCGCGCCTTCGAACAAATCCGCAACGTACGGGCGATGGTGGACCTCGACATGCTGGGCCGGAGTGGGGAAGACGCCCCGTTCAGCTGCTTCACGCAGATGCCCGGCCGCGACAGCGAGCACTTGCTCGACCAGGTGAAGCTCCTGTCCGTAATGACCTGGCCGGAGCCCCTGCGGCAAACCATCCCTTCATCGGACTACCTGCCTTTCTACGAGCAGAAGATTCCTGTTTTCCTGTTCACTTCAGGGGTTTCCCGGGAATACCGCACGCTCCGTGACCTGCCGCGCCTGCTCGACTTTTCGGCGATGGAAGCCCGTTGCCAGTATCTTTACTATTTCCTGCAGGTGCTTGCGGCCGAGGACTCCATCCCTCGGATCGGCGAGGACGATGCAGCCGCAAGGCAGCGTCGCGCCGAGAAGGTGTATGCAGTCTCCGATTGCGATGTCCGCCCCCAGTTCTTCCATTCCAATGAGAAGCATTTCCTGGAGAGCTGGGTCTACAAGTACCTGAAATATCCCCGCCAGGCCATCGAGAAGAACATCCACGGACAGGTGCTGGTGAGCTTCATCGTCGAAAAGGACGGCAGGGTGACGAACGTGCAGGTGGAGCACGGCGTCGATGAGCTGCTTGATGACGAAGCCGTCCGCGTTGTCTCGGTTTCCCCGAAATGGATACCCGGCCGGATCAAGGGCGAAAAAGTTCGCACACGGATCGTCATTCCCGTCGAATTCCGCTTGTCTTCCAAGTGGGATATAAGATTGAAAAAATAACTATCTTTGCGCCATATTTCATAAAATGGCGTAAAGATTTCCAATGGATTACAATTTCGTAGAGATTGAGAAGAAATGGCAGGCCTACTGGGCTGAACACCATACGTTCCGTGTGCAGACGGATCCCTCGAAACCCAAGTATTATGTGCTCGACATGTTCCCCTATCCCTCCGGAGCCGGACTGCACGTCGGCCACCCGCTCGGCTATATCGCCAGCGATATCTACAGCCGCTACAAGCGCCTGAAGGGGTTCAACGTGCTGCACCCGATGGGGTACGATGCCTTCGGCCTTCCGGCCGAGCAGTATGCCATCCAGACCGGCCAGCATCCGGCCCGGACCACAGAGCAGAACATCGCCCGCTATCGCAGCCAGATGGACCGCATCGGTTTCTCCTATGACTGGTCGCGAGAAGTTCGCACCTGTGATCCCGCTTACTACAAGTGGACACAGTGGGCCTTCCTCGAGATGTTCAACCATTGGTACAATCCTGAAAGCGACAAGGCGGAGCCGATTGACACGCTGATTGCGAAATTGCAGGCAGAAGGCCGCTGGAACGGTCTCTCCGAGAAGGAGCGCTCCGACCTGCTGATGCAGTACCGCATCGCCTATCTCGGCGAAACGTCGGTGAACTGGTGCCCGGCGCTGGGCACCGTGCTGGCCAACGACGAGGTGAAGGAGGGCTATTCTGTGCGCGGCGGTTTCCCTGTGGAGCAGAAGAAGATGAAGCAGTGGCAGCTGCGCGTGAGCGCGTATGCCGAGCGCCTGCTCGCGGGCCTCGACCAGCTCGACTGGACCGATTCCCTGAAGGAGATGCAGCGCAACTGGATCGGCAAGAGCCAGGGCGCCGAGATGGTGTTCCACGTCTTCAACGGCGACCAAGAATATGAAATGACAATCTTCACCACGCGTGCCGACACGATCTTCGGCGTCACCTTCATGGTGCTCGCACCGGAAAGCGAGTGGGTGGAGAAGCTCACCACGCCGGCGCAGAAAGAGGCAGTGGAGGCCTATCTGCTGCAGGCCAAGAAGAAGACCGAGCGCGAGCGTATCGCTGAGACCCGCAAAGTCACGGGCGTATTCTCGGGCTCATATGCCGTCAATCCGCTAACGGGCGAGAAGGTGCCCGTGTGGATTTCCGAATACGTACTTGCGGGCTATGGCACCGGTGCCATCATGGCGGTGCCGGCGCACGACAGCCGCGACTACGCTTTCGCCAAGACTTTCAACCTTCCCATCGTACCGCTGATTGAAGGCTGTGACGTCTCCGAGTCGAGTTTCGACGCGAAGGAAGGCATCATGTGCAACTCCGGCTTCCTGAACGGGATGAGTGTGAAAGAGGCCATCCCTGCTGCCATCGACTACGTCGAGGCGAAAGGCATCGGCCGGCGCAAGATCAACTACCGTCTGCGCGATGCCATCTTCTCGCGCCAGCGCTACTGGGGAGAGCCGTTCCCGATCTACTACAAGGAAGGTATTCCCTGCGCGATGCCGGAGGACTGCCTGCCGCTGCAGCTGCCCGAGATCGACAAGTTCCTGCCCACCGAGACGGGCGAGCCGCCGTTGGCCCGCGCCAAGGACTGGACCTATCAGGGTTATCCGATCGAGACCAGTACGATGCCAGGTTTCGCAGGCAGCAGTGCATACTACCTGCGTTACATGGATCCGCACAACGACAAGGCCCTCGTGAGCCGTGAGGCAGATGAATACTGGCGTGATGTCGACTTGTATATCGGCGGTACCGAACATGCCACCGGACACCTCATCTACTCCCGTTTCTGGAACAAGTTCCTCTATGACTGTGGCTACGTCTGCGAGCAGGAACCGTTCCGGAAGCTGATCAACCAAGGTATGATCCAGGGCCGGAGCAACTTCGTTTATCGCATTAAGAATACAAATACATTCGTTTCGTATGGCCTTAAGGACCAGTACGATACGACCGAGATTCATGTGGATGTTAACATCGTGCACAACGACCGTCTCGACACCGAGGCGTTCCGCCACTGGATGCCGGACTTCGCTACCGCCGAGTTCATCCTCGAGGACGGCGAATACATCTGCGGCTGGGCCATCGAGAAGATGAGCAAGTCGATGTTCAATGTGGTGAACCCCGACAGCGTTTGCGAGCGCTACGGCGCCGATACGCTCCGCATGTACGAAATGTTTCTGGGCCCGCTCGAACAGAGCAAGCCTTGGGATACGCAGGGTATCGACGGCGTGCACCGCTTCCTCCGCCGCTTCTGGAAACTGTTCTTCGACCGCGACGATTTCCGTGTCACAGACGAAAAAGCTGTTCCGGCCGAACTCAAGGCGCTGCACAAACTCATCGCCAAGGCGCAGGACGACATTGAGCACTTCTCGTTCAACACTACGGTGAGCGCCTTCATGATCGCTGTGGGCGAGCTTACCGACCTGGGTTGCCGAAAGCGTGAGATTTTGGAGCCCCTTACCATCCTGCTGAGCCCGTTCGCTCCGCACATTGCCGAGGAACTCTGGGAGATGCTGGGTCACAAAGAGAGTATCAGTTTCGCTTCGTTCCCGGTCTACAACCCTGCCTTCACGGTGGAGGACAGCGTGAAATATCCTGTCCAGTTCAACGGCAAGATGCGCTTTGTCGTTGAATTGCCGAAGAGCCTCTCGCCGGCCGAGGTGGAGGCCGCCGTCCGTGCCGACGCCAATACCGAAAAATATCTCCAGGGCGCCGCGGTCCGCAAAGTGATCGTCGTTCCGGGAAAAATCATCAATATCGTCTGTTAAATGGATAAAGCAAAAGTCCTTTCCACGATCAAGTCGTACGGCATCATTACGCTGGGTCTCATGTTTTACGTGCTGGCGTGGGTTGTCTTCATCATTCCGCACCAGCTGGTGGGCGGCGGTGTGACGGGTATCTCGGCCGTGATCCAGTACTGCACGGGTTTTAACGTGAGCTACTCGTTCTTTATCATCAACGGGATCCTGCTGTTGATCGCTCTCAAGGTGCTCGGGCCGGCCTTCGGCGTGAAAACGATCTACGCGATGGTAGTCACCACGCTGCTGCTGCGTTTCATGCCTTTCGTCATCCCCGAGGAGTTCATCAAGATCATCGCCCTTGACAACGGCAAGCTGTTGAGCGTCATCATCGGCGGTACGCTTTCCGCCCTGGGCATTTCGCTTACTTTCTCGCAGGGCGGCAGTTCGGGTGGAACGGACATTATTGCCCTGATGATCACGAAGTACCGGGCTATTTCCCCGGGCAAGATCCTGCTCATCCTTGACATTTTCATCATCGGTTCCTCGCTGATCGTTCCCACCGAAGGCAGCTGGGGTGTCCGCGTGGCGAACCTGGTCTATGGCTACGTCATGGCCGGCGTTTTCAGCGTGGCGCTCGACCTGTTCGTATCGGGTTCCAAGCAGTCCGTACAAATTTTCATTTTCTCCAAAAAATATGAAAAAATCGCCGACCGCATCACCAACGATGTGCACCGCGGCGTGACGGCACTGGAAGGAAAGGGTTGGTATACCAAGACGGAATCGACTGTGCTGTTGGTCATTGCACGGAAACCGGAACTCAAGATGCTGCTCAATCTCATCAAGGAAGAAGATCCGCAGGCCTTCATTTCTGTCGGAAGCGTTTCCGGCGTTTACGGGTACGGTTTTGATGTAATCAAGAAATAATCGGATAGTTCAGCCGGCATTTCGGCTTTTACGGTTATAGGACGGTTATATCCATAATGGGTATAACCGTTTAATTATGTGTAGCTTCGTGTAAAAACCGATAAAAATATGAATGGACTATGGCTGGTTATCGTCAATGTGCTGCTGGTGGCGGCGCTGGCGACCTATGTTATCTTACGTGAACGCAAGAATCGCAACCTGCAGGTGGCTCCGACCGTAAAGGAATACCCCCGTCAGGAGGTGGCAATCCCGAATGCGAACCGCATCCTCGAAGACACCGGACAGAGCCTTAAGGACTCCGACATGGAGGAATTGAAGGAACGCCTGTGCAATGTGCTCGAGCGCGAGAAACTCTACCTGAACCCGGACATCCGGGTGGGCGATCTGGCGGAACGCCTCTACACCAACAAAAGCTATCTGGCCCAGACAATCAAAATAAAATTGGGCAAAAATTTCTGCCAGTTGGTGCACTACTACCGTGTTCGGGAAGCGATGCGCCTCTATGCCCAGAACCCGGATCTTACCATCACCCAGTTGTGCCGGCGCGTAGGATTCAATTCGATGACCACCTTCAATACGGCTTTCGGCCGCAATACGGGCTATACGCCCGCGGAATGGTGCAAGGAATACCGTAAACGAAATGAAGCGAAAGAAAAAGAGCAAGGATAACAAGCGCCGCTACCACCGGCTCGGGAGCGTGGACTTGTACGAGACTCTGTTGCGTCTGATGACACAGAAACAGCTCTATCTGGACAAGAAATGCTCGCGAGAGGACTTGGCACGCGCACTGCTCACAAACCGGACCTATGTCTCGCGGGCGCTCAATGCCCGCGGGATGAATTTCGCACAGTTTGTCAATTCGTTCCGGGCGGCGCACGCCATCGGCCTGCTGGCCCGTCCTGACCTGGCCGGCGTTCCGCTGGAAGACATCGCTGAGATGAGCGGTTTCTCAACCGCCGACCAGATGAGCCGTTATGTCAAAAAAAGCGCAGGCATGTCGGCCTGCGCTTTACGGAAACGTTTCTCGACGAAAGGTTAGAGTTCCACCTTGGTCGGTTTGACCATGTTCTTCGGGTCGAGGATCTTGTCGAGCTGCGCCTTGGTCAGGTACTTCTTGTCAAGGACGAGCTGGTAGACGCTGCCGCCGGTTGCGAGGGCTTCCTTCGCCACCTCGGTGCACTTCGCGTAGCCGATGTACGGCTTGAGCGCGGTGACGATGCCGATGCTGTGCTCCGCAAGGTTCTTGCAGTGCTTCTTGTTGGCGGTGATGCCGTCGACGCACTCGATGCGGAGGGTGTTGAGGGCGTTGGTCATCCAGGTCTGCGATTCAACGATCGACTCGACGAGGACGGGTTCCATCACGTTGAGCTCGAGCTGTGCGGCTTCCGATGCCATGGTGATGCAGGTGTCGTTGCCGATCACCTTGAAGCACACCTGGTTGGTGACTTCGGGAATGACGGGGTTCACCTTACCCGGCATGATGGAGCTGCCCGGCTGCTTCGGCGGCAGGTTGATCTCTGCCAGGCCCGTGCGAGGACCGGATGCGAGAAGGCGGAGGTCATTGCAGATCTTCGAGATGCGGATGGCGATGTTCTTCAGTTCAGCGTGGTAGCAAACCATGCAGGAAGTGTCGTTGGTTGCTTCGACGAGGTCTTTCGCCAGCGTGATCTTCCAACCGGAGATCTTCTTGATGTGCTTCGTGCAGGCTTCTGCGTAGCCCGGTTCAGCGGTGATGCCGGTACCGATGGCGGTTGCACCCATGTTGATGACGAGGAATTCCTGGGCTGCGGTGTCCAGACGCTTCATCTCGGTCTCGACGGCCGTTGCGAAGGCGCCGAAGGTCTGGCCGAGGGTCATCGGAACGGCGTCCTGCAACTGGGTGCGGCCCATCTTGATGATGTTGGCGAAACTGCGCTGTTTTGCGCGGAACGATTTGGCCAGTGCCTTCATCGAAGCCATCAGGTCCTGATGGATCATATAGAGACCCAGATGCATGGCGGTCGGATAAGCATCATTGGTGGACTGTGCCATGTTGATGTGGTCGTTCGGGTGGATGTACTGGTATTCGCCGTGTTTCTTGCCGAGGATTTCGAGGGCGCGGTTGGCGATCACTTCGTTGGCGTTCATGTTGGCGGACGTGCCGGCGCCACCCTGGATCATGTCGATCGGGAAGTGCTCGGTGTGTTTGCCTTCCATGAGTTCCTTGCAGGCTGCGACGACCGCGTTGGTGATTTCGTCGCTCACCAGACCCAGGTCGTGGTTGGCCATGATAGCTCCCATTTTCACGATGCCGAAGGCCTTGACAAACTCCGGATGCTGGCCCAGCAGGTTGCGGCTGATGTCGAAGTTCTCGATGCAGCGGAGGGTCTGTACGCCGAAGAGGGCCTCTGCCGGAACCTCCTTGTCGCCCAGCAGGTCGTGCTCGGAGCGCGTCTTGCCGGAAGTTTTGAATTTGTATTCGATCATAATGTTGATAGTATTATTTGGTTGATGTTAAGCGAAGTAGCGTTCTATGCGGCCAAGTGCGGTCGGGAGAGCGAAGATCACGACGCGGTCGTACGGCCTGATGCGGGTGTTGCCCACTGCGATATGGGTTTCGTTGCCCCGGATGATGCCGCCGATGACGGCGTCGTCGGGCAGGTGCAGGTCCTTGATCGGGGCCTTGGTGATCAGGCTGTCCGGGTTGACGATGTATTCGATGACCTCGGCGTCCGAACCGTTGAGCACCTTGACGGTGCGGACCTTGGTACTCAGCGTGAAGCGGAAGATGCGGCCCGCCGTGATAAGTTTCTTGTTGATGACGGCATCTACGCCCATCCCTTCGGCCAGCTTGATGTATTCGATGTTCTCAACTTCGGCGATGGTCTTGGCGACGCCCATCTTTTTGGCGGCGACGCAGGCCAGGATGTTGGTCTCCGAACTGGAGGTGACGGCGACGAAGGCGTCGCAGCTCTTGACGTCCTCCTCGTAAAGGAAGTCGGAGTTGCGGCCGTCGCCATTGATGACGAGGGTGTGGTCGAGGTGCTCGGAAAGCACTTCGCAGCGCTCGCGGCTGATCTCGATGATTTTCACAAATTCGGCGGTCTTCTCGAACTGTTTGGCCACCATCTCGCCGATGCGGCCTCCGCCGAGGATGGTGAGGCGCTTGATGTCGAGGTATTTCTTGCCCGACCAGGACATCAGTTCATCCACGTTCTCGCGCTTTGAGATGACATACACCATATCGCCGCGCTTGAGCAGCGTGTCGCGTCGCGGGATGAGGGTCTCGCCGGCGCGGTTGATGGCAACGATGCGGAAGGGGAGGCTGTCGACGGAATAGGGGAAGTCGGCCAGGGTCTTGTTGAGCATCTTAGAGGTCTCGTCGAGGCGGAAGACGACCATCTGAAGCTGTCCGTGAGCGAAATCCACGAAGTCCGAAACGTCCGACTGCTTGAGCAGGTCGCAGATCTCGGTGGCAGCGATTTTCTCGGGATAAAAGAGCAGGTCAATGCCCATGTCGGTAAACATCAACTTGTTGTCGTAGTTGAGGTATTCCGATGCATTAATGCGGGCCGTCACCTTCTTGGCGCCGAGTTTTTTGGCGATGAGCGCGGCCACCAGGTTGATGTCCTGTTCGCGGGCCGGGCTGACAGCCACAAACAGGTCGGCCTTGCCGACGCCGGCCGACTTGAGGATGTCGATGGAGGTGGGATTGCCCTGGACTGTGAGGACGTCCATGCTCTCGCTGACCAGGCCCAGCCGTTCTTCGTCGCTGTCAATGATGGTGATTTCGTGATACCCTTCGCTCAACATCTTGGCGAGGTGGCATCCGACTTCTCCGGCTCCTGCAATGACGATTTTCATAGCCTTATCAATTGAGTTTCGCTCCGATGAGCGTCATGAATTCGTTGCGGGTGCGGATGTCGCGGAGGAAGGCTCCCGTGAACGCCGAGGTGGTGGTCAGGGAGTTCTGCTTCTGGACGCCGCGTATCTGCATGCACATATGGGCGGCTTCGATGACGACGGCGACGCCGAGCGGATGCAGGGTGTCCTGGATGCAGTCGCGGATCTGGACCGTGAGCCGTTCCTGGACCTGCAGCCGGCGGGCAAAGGTTTCCACCACGCGGGCGATTTTGCTCAGTCCGGTGATGTAGCCGTCGGGGATGTAGGCCACATGGGCCTTGCCGTAGAAGGGGAGCATGTGGTGCTCGCACATCGAATAGAGTTCGATGTCCTTGACCACGACCATCTGGTGATACTCCTCCTTGAACATGGCCGACCGGAGGATTTCCGAGCCGTCTTCCTGGTAGCCCTTGGTCAGGAACTGCATGGAGCGGGCCACGCGCAGCGGGGTCTTGAGGAGGCCTTCGCGGGTGGGGTCTTCCCCGAGCAGGCGGAGGATTTCTTCGTAGTGATGCTGCAGCGCTTCGGTCACCTTTTCGTCGAACACTTCTTCTTTGCTGTATGCCATGTGTATGCTTTAAAATTATGGCAAGTTACAAATATTATTTCATTTTCTTGAATTTATTTGTAATTTGGAACCGCAAACGACGTATAATGAAATATTTGTTTCTGGCCGCTACCGATTTCGAACTGGACGCCGCCCGCCGTGCCTGGCAGGGTGGGGAAGCGGAATTTCTCGTGGGCGGATGGGGATCGGAGGCGACGTCGCGTACCCTCGAGGCGGCTTTCGATTCGGACCTCGTCTTCGATGCCGTGGTAGATGTCGGCATTGCCGGAAGCGGAACCCCGCACCTGCCGCCGGGCGCCGTGGCCCATGTCGTGGTCGAGTACGACGCTGTACGGCGGGGACCTTGGCTGCGCAACCCTGCACCCTGGCCTGCGTTGGGATTCCTCCCGGAGGCTACGGGACGGACGCTCCAGGAGCTGGATGACCGCTGGCGCGAAGAATCCGCCGATGTCGAGTCGATGGAAGGAGCCGCTTTTTTTGAAGCGTGCCTGCGGCATGGCGTACCGTTTGCCGAGATTCGCGCGATCTCGAATTTCGTCGGTGAAACCGACCGCTCACGCTGGGATATTCCCCTGGCGCTGCAGCGGCTTGAAACCGCTTTGATCCGTTTGAAAGATGAAAGCTAAAATTGCCTTTTCCTCGTGTCCCAATGACACGTTCATGTTCCACGCAATGGTCCACGGACTCGTCGATACCGAAGGCCTCACGTTCGACGTAGATATCTATGACGTGGAAGAACTCAACGAGCGCGCCCGTCGCAGCGTGTACGACGCCACCAAACTCAGCTACCACGGCTGGTTCGGCGTACGCAGCACCTACGAAATGCTCAATGCGGGCTCGGCCCTGGGCTGGGACTGCGGCCCCCTGCTCGTCCGCCGTGCCGGCGACGGAGCGGAGCGTTCAGCGCCCACTTCCTTACGCATCGCCGTCCCCGGCCGCTTCACCACCGGCGCCTTGCTATGTTCGCTGGCATACCCGGGCCTTGGTGAACAGGTACCGATGCTGTTTTCCACCATCGAGGAAGCCGTTTTGCTGGGAGCTGTCGACCTTGGCGTCCTCATTCATGAGGGCAGGTTTACTTATCAGGAAAAGGGTCTTTCGCTCGTCTGTGACCTCGGCGCCTGGTGGCAGGATACCACGGGCTGCCCGATTCCCCTGGGCGGAATCGCCGTCCGCCGTGCCCTCGGCGCGGATTTTGCATCTGTTTTCGACCGCGTGCTGCACCGGAGCATCTCGTATGCATTCGCCCATCCGGAAGCCTCGCGCGACTATGTCGCCTCGTACGCCCGCGAGCTGTCGGCAGACATCCAGCGAAAACACATCGACCTGTTCGTGAACCGCTTCTCCCTGGACCTGGGAGAGGAGGGGCGCAAGGCGGTCGATACATTGTACAGATGCTATGAGAGAGATTATCTGCGTGGAGGGCGTGAAGAAACATTACCGCACGGGCAAGGGCGACAGTGTGGTGAAGGCGCTTGACGGCATTGACCTCCGGATCCTGCAAGGAGAGTACGTCGCCATTATGGGGCCGTCCGGCTCCGGAAAATCAACGATGATGAATCTATTGGGCTGCCTGGACCGCCCGACCGCCGGCACCTGCCGGCTGGACGGCGTGGATGTGGGATTGATGGATGATGACCGGCTGTCGGCCGTCCGCGGACGCCGGATCGGTTTTGTGTTTCAGTCCTTTAATCTGCTGCCGCGCCTTAATGCATTGGAAAACGTGGCTTTGCCGCTGGTCTATCAGGGGGTGGGGAAGTCCGAGCGTCTACAGCGGGCGGAGGACGCCCTGCGGCAGGTGGGCCTGGCGGAGCGGATGCGGCATCGCCCCGATGAGCTGTCTGGCGGCCAGCGGCAAAGGGTAGCTGTGGCGCGCGCCTTGGTAACGCGTCCCTCCATCATCCTGGCCGACGAGCCGACCGGTAATCTCGATTCGGCAACGTCGATAGAAATCATGGAACTATTCAGACAGGTTCATGGCGCTGGAAATACGGTCATTTTGGTCACGCATGACGAAGATGTTGCGCATTATGCCGAAAGAATTGTGTATCTTCGTGACGGAAAAATCGAACGCGATGAAAATCTACACAAAGACCGGTGATGCCGGCACCACATCGCTGGTGGGCGGTACCCGCGTAAGCAAGGCGCATCCGCGCGTAATGACCTACGGCGACCTTGACGAACTGATCAGTTGCCTGGGCCTTCTCCGTTGTGAAACGGCTGGCCGCGACCTGCCCCTTCGCCGTATCCAGGTCCACCTGATGAACGTGAGCGCCCACTTGGCCAATGATGGCCGTTCGCTCAAGCTCAAGCCGCTCGATGAAGCGGAGACCTCCTTCCTGGAGAGCGAGATCGACCGGATGACGGCCGCCCTGCCTCCGCAGACGGCTTTCGTGCTGCCGGGTGAACCCCACGCTTCGTCGCTGGCCCATGTTGCGCGGACAGTGTGCCGCCGGGCCGAACGCAGCGCCGTCCAGATCGACCCGAAAACCGAACAGGATACCGTGGCAATCCGCTACGTCAACCGCCTGAGTGACTACCTGTTTACGCTGGCTCGCTTCCTGACGGACGGAAACGATGATTTTTGGCTTCCCTGATCTTTTCCGTTGCTTTTTGCGGAAAAGATTTGTTGTATAGTTTTTTTTATATATTTGCGGCCCAATTTTGGAGAGTGGAACAATTTTAAACTATCGCGATAATGTATTGGACACTTGAGCTCGCATCCAAACTGGAGGATGCACCCTGGCCCGCAACCCGGGAAGAACTGATTGATTATGCTACGCGTTCGGGAGCTCCCCTCGAAGTGATCGAGAACCTGGAAGATCTTGAAGAAGACGGAGAGGTGTACGAATCCATCGAGGACATCTGGCCTGACTATCCGACCAAAGACGACTTCTTCTTCGACGAGGAAGAATACTAGGATGTCTCGAAAATATAGCGTATTCATTTGCATGCGGCCCTATGGGCCGCTTTTTTTTTGCTTATTATTATTAATTTCTATATTTTCGCGAACTTGCACTTACTGGGGATGAAACGTTTTGCATGGATCTGGCTGTTTCTGGGGCTGCTTATCG
>Ga0310696_10006085_pt1 | contig 14398 bp, 14 predicted proteins | sample AusTroGonzalo_MG_4_FD_203885 | JGI IMG/M metagenome (GOLD analysis project Ga0310696, IMG submission 203885) | Bovine rumen microbial communities from tropical cattle in Woodstock, Queensland, Australia - Gonzalo_02 (v2) (version 2) | ecosystem: Host-associated > Mammals > Digestive system >...
GTATGTGAGCCTTGATTTCTAACTTTTCGGGGCAATTTGTTCACATTTTTATCTCGACTGGCTTGTAATTCGGAAATTTTATCTAAATTTGCAGCCGATTTTTATTATTCATCATTTAAAAACGTTTGATATGAAAAGCTTGAAATTGATGCTGGCCGTTGTGGCCGCAATGGTTGCTGCAGTCTCCTGTGGCTCGAAGAAAGAGTCTTCCAACACTCAAGAATCGAAACCCAACATCCTCGTTCTCTACTACTCTCAGACATCGAACACGAAGACCGTGGCTCAGGAAATTGCCACGCGCCTTGGTGCCGACATCGAGGAGATTACTGCCGTAAATCCCTATGACGGCGATTTCCAGGCCACGATAGGCCGCTGCATGCAGGAACGTGAGCAGGGCGTTCTTCCTGAGATTAAGCCTGTTGCTGCCGACCTCTCTAAGTATGATGTTATCTTCCTCGGCTATCCTGTTTGGTTTGGTACTTACGCTCCTCCTGTGGCAGCCTTCCTTGACAGCACCGACCTGAGCGGCAAGAAGATTGTTCCCTTCTGCACTTTCGGTAGTGGCGGTTTGGACTCCAGCGTGAAAGACCTCGCAGCCAAACAGCCGAATGCTGAGATTCTTCCAGGCTACGGAGTTCGTGCTGCACGTTTGGCAGCCGTGCCAAAGGAGGTTGACCAGTTCCTGAAGGCTGGCGGTTTCGTCGAGGGTGAATACATTAAGCCCGAACCCTTCCCTGCAGCCCATGAGGTGAGCGAGGAGGAAGCTGCCATCTTCAACGCTGCCGTTGGCGACTATCCCATGATTCACGCCCAGGCCAAGACCGTTGCTTCGCGTATCATTCCTGAAGGAACGGAATATCTGTTCACCGCCGTTGACCTTCCCCGTGAGGGCGCTCCCCAGGGTGCTCCTGCAGGAGAGATGAAGGTCTATGTGACTGTTATAGAGGGAGAAGCCCCGGTATTCACGCAGGTGGTCAGGTAATTCATATACTATCGGGAACAGGCAAAACAACATGGCAGAACAAAATAATAGTGGCAGTCGGCAAGGCTCCAATAGGAGACAGCAGCCTGTCGACAATACTTACGCCCACGTGCAGCCTCAGGCATTAGAGGTGGAGCGCGCCGTCATCGGCGGTCTGCTCATCGACAAGGATGCCTACTCCGTGGTGAGCGAGATGCTCTACCCCGAGAGCTTCTACGAAAAGCGCAACCAATATATCTTCGAGGCCGTCAGAGACCTGGCGATGGCGGAGAAACCCATCGACGTGCTCACCGTCACCGAGCAGCTAGGACGTAACGGTCGGCTGGAGGAGGTCGGTGGTCCGGCATACATTGCCGAGATCTCCAGCCGTGTGGCCTCGTCGGCACACGTGGAATATCATGCCCGCATCGTAGCCCAGAAGTTTCTCGCCCGTCAGCTCATTCAGTTTGCCAGCGACGTGGAGACAAAGGCTTTCGACGAGACCATCGATGTGGACGAGCTGATGCAACATGCCGAAGGGTCGCTCTTCGAGTTGTCCCAGAAGAACATGAAGAAGGACTACACGCATATAGACCCCGTCATCAAGCGTGCCCTCGACGTGCTCAACAAGGCTGCCGCGAACACCGACGGTCTCACGGGTGTTCCCACAGGTTATCATAAACTCGATGACATCACCTCTGGCTGGCAGGCTTCCGACCTCGTCATCATTGCCGGACGTCCAGCCATGGGTAAGACCTCGTTCGCCCTCTCGATGGCGAAGAACATCGCTGCCGACTACAATGTGCCGCTGGCATTCTTCTCGCTTGAAATGTCGGACGTGCAGCTCACCAACCGTCTCATCTCCAACGTCTGCGAGATTCAGGGTTCAAAGATTCTGAGCGGACAGATGCAGCCCGATGAGTGGGACCGTCTTGACAAGCGTATCAACAGCCTTATGGGTGCACCTATTTATATTGACGACACGCCGGGCCTCTCCGTCTTTGAGCTTCGTACGAAGGCCCGCCGACTGGTGCGTGAGCATGGAGTCAAGATCATCATGATTGACTATCTGCAGCTGATGAACGCCAACGGCATGCGTTTCTCCTCCCGTCAGGAAGAGGTGTCGACCATCAGTCGCTCGCTGAAGGGACTGGCCAAGGAACTTGACATCCCCATCCTCGCCCTCTCGCAGCTCAACCGTGGTGTGGAGAGTCGTGAGGGTGTGGAGGGTAAGCGGCCTCAGCTCTCCGACCTGCGTGAGTCAGGTGCCATCGAGCAGGATGCCGACATGGTGCTCTTCGTGCATCGTCCGGAGTACTACCATATCTATCAGGATGATAATGGTCACGACCTTCACGGTATGGCACAGATTATCATAGCCAAACATCGTAAGGGTGCTACGGGCGATGTCATCCTCTCCTTCCGTGGTGAGTTCACCCGCTTTGAGAATCCTGAGGACTCACGGTTGGGACACCGTGCACCAACGGGCGGCGGAGAAATCCTAGGGTCTAAAATCGATGGTACGGCTCCTGATAATATGTCTGGCGACTTCTCGCCCTTTGGCGACAGTCCGCTTCCACCGCCACCCTCCGACGGGCCGATGCCGTTCTAAAAGTAGTAGGTAACGCTTCCAGGCGTTACGATAGATGATGAGACTGCGAGAACTATTCTATCTGAACAAGAGCGACCGCCAGGTGCTGCTCATGTTGCTCTCGCTGGCTGCCATAGTCCTCTGTGCTCTCTATTTTACAGGAAACGGCCTCACTACAGATTCCTCTCCGGACAGCCTCACCCCCAGCCCCTCTCCGACTGGAGAGGGGAGTAGTTACAATCGAGGCGGAGATGCATCAGCAAGTCAAACTACTACCCTCCCTCACAGGGAGGGGGTGGGGGAGGGTCCGAGGGAGCTTTTCCCCTTCGACCCCAATACTGCCGACTCTTCACAGTTGCTCCGTCTCGGCTTAAGTTCCTGGCAGGTGCGCAACATCTACAAATACCGGGCTGCGGGAGGCATATACCGCAGTAAGGAGGACTTCGCCCAGCTCTATGGCCTCACCGTGAAGCAATACCGCGAACTTGAACCTTATATCCGTATCTCCCGTGACTATCTTCCGGCTTCCACGCTCTTCCCCAATAGTAGGAGCAAGTCCCGTGTCAGCTCGTCAGATGGAGGAAACAGCGACTCTGAGGACGCAGCCCTGAGATACCCAGTCAAGCTTCGTGAGGGCGAGACCATCGACCTCAACCTCTCCGACACGTCGGCCCTGAAGACCATTCCTGGCATAGGCAGCTATTATGCCCGCCGCATCGTGGATTATGGTCAGCGACTGGGCGGCTATGTCAGCGTGGAACAGCTCGACGAGATAGAGGACTTGCCTCCAGAGGCTAAGGCTTTCGCAGTAGTGTCGCAGCCACATCCCCGACAGCTAGCCATTAACCGCCTCACGCTCAATGAGCTGAAGCGACACCCCTACATTAATTTCTATCAAGCAAAGGCTATTATTGAGTATCGCCGTTTGCATGGTTCCATCTCCAGTCTTTCCGACCTCCGTCTCCTACCTGAGTTTACGCCGGAGGTCATCGCCCGTCTAGAGCCTTACATCAGCTATGAATAATATGAGTGAAAACATGATAAGCAGCACGCAGAATGCCCGTGTGAAGCGTCTCCTGGTGCTTCAGCAGAAATCATCGGAACGGCGACGCTCCGGACTCTTCGTCGTGGAGGGTCGCCGTGAACTTTCCCGTTGTATGGAGGCGGGCATGGAGGTCGAGGAGGTCTACTGTTGCCCTCAGTTGTGTGAGGACACCCTGCCCACGTGTGGAGGACAGACCTTTGAGGTCACTCCTGCCGTCTACGAACGCATTGCCTATCGTGGCAGTACCGAGGGCGTAGTGGCCGTGGTGAGGCAACGTAGCCTCTCGCTGGCCGACCTCATCCTTGGCGATAATCCGCTTTTAGTGGTGCTCGAAAGTGTAGAGAAACCAGGAAACCTGGGAGCCGTACTGCGCTCGGCCGATGCTGCTGGAGCCACAGCCGTCATCGTCTGCGACCCGCTGACCGACCTTTACAACCCCAACCTCATCCGTGCCAGCCTGGGGGCTTTCTTCTGTGTCCCTGTGGTGGCTTGCAGTTCGGAGGAGTGCATCCGTTTCCTGAAAGACCATGGTATTGCCATACTGACGGCGCAGTTGCAGGACTCCAGCCTCTACTATGCTACCGACATGCGCGGCCCCGTGGCCATCGTCATGGGAACTGAGGCCGACGGTCTTACACAACAATGGCGCACGGCGGCTACGGAGCATATCCGCATCCCCATGCTTGGCACCGTCGATTCACTCAATGTTTCTGTGAGCGCAGCCATCCTGCTCTATGAGGCGGTGAGGCAACGTCAGGGTTTCTGAAGCACCCATTCCCAATATGCCCCTACTCCGGCATTTCCGCCATCATAACCCAGATAGCCGATGATAATGTTCGTGACAAACTGTTCTGGCAGCAGCCAGAACATCAGCCTTGCCAGCTTCGGACGTTCCAGTATTTTTGCTGCCTTACGTTCGAGGCGTTTCAGGTCGGGCAGCGTGGCACGTGTATGGTTAATGCACTTTTCCACCTTCAGACCACACTTGACGTAACATTCGTTCAGCTCTTCTTGCGATTCAATCATAGCTGAAGCGCCACCTTTTGAAGTAATGGCAATGGCCTTCTGAACCACGGCATCATAGGTCTCCAGGCGTGAAGCCAGGGCATAGTCGAAGACGACAATCACCCCACCAGGCTTCAGCACGCGATAAACCTCACTATAGACCTTTTCCTTATGGCTATTATGGACAATGGTTTCAAAGGCATACATCACATCCACGGAATTGTCACTAAACTGTGACAAGTCATTGTAGTCCAGCTCGTATGTGGTGACATTGCTGGGTATGTCTTTACCTTTTTTCTTCAGCGGAGACAAGTCAACACCAATGAAACGTGCATCGGGATGACAGTGGGCAAGATACAGCAAATTGGCTCCCTGTCCGAAACCAAGCTCCAACACTACGCTGTTGGGCTTGATATACTCAGAAACGCAATCGGGCTGGTAATAGATGTCTTCATCGGTGAAACATCCGTTGGGAGAAACCCTGAAATGCATGAAGCCGTCTTGCGAATGATAACGTCTGTATGCCCAGTTATTGATGCGGTAATAGGAACGGATTTGCTTGATGGAATTCTTGTCGCCATCGATGAGTTTGTCGATGTTGATGAACTTCTCCATTGCCGCCATCTTGGCGTGCAGCTTGTAATTACTGTAGTTCGGATTCATGCTGATAATAACGTTAAATGATTGTTGTTTTCCATTAATTTATCACGAATTACTCATTAATTTTATTTTTGAATAATTTCTACTCGTTCTCTCAAGAAGCGTTTCAACAAGAAAGTAAGGAAGTAAGGGAACGTATAGAACTGACCGTTCCATCCGATGTTCTTGTAACCGAGTTTGATACCGTATTTAACTTCTGGATAGGAGTCCCATTTGATAAGGTTATTCAACGAAGCCGTAGCCCCATCCTTGGCTTTTACCTCTACTGGAATCAGCGAATCAGCATCGCGCACAAAGAAATCCATCTCAAGTGAAGGACTCTCATGTTTGTAGAAATACAGCTGCTCATAACCGGACTTACGGAGCATCTCGCCGATAACGTTCTCATAGATTGCACCTTTGTAGGTTCCGAAGTTCTTGTTGGCACGCAGGTCTTCCTGTGCTTCCTCGTCGAGCGATGCAATAAGCAGACCTGTGTCATGATAATAAATCTTGTAGTAGTCTGTTTCATAATTACCTTTCAACGGCAACTCTACATTGCTCAGACAATAGCACACATTGATGACACCGGCCTCTTTCAACCACTCCACAGCACCGATGTATTCCCGGCTTCTGGCTCCCTTGGCAATCTTCGTAATCTGGTATTTCTTGTTCTCCTTAGCCAGAAACGTGGAGATGTGACTATAAACGGCAAGGATTTTCGCTTTGTCGGTCTCCTTTGCATATTTTGTAATATCCTCCTCGTAGTCTTTCAACAATTGTCGCTGCAATTTCAGAGTCCCACCGTAATGGCCGTTGTCGATAAACATCTTCACCACCTCAGGCATTCCCCCCAGACTCATATAGTCGCGGAAAATGTCGGTCATCGTGTCAAGTTCAAGTTGGGAGAAAGGCTGCAGGGCAATCATGTGCTGATAGAGGTCTTCTATCTGTTCCGTCGAATAACCCTTTGCCCATAGAAACTCCTCAAAGTCCATAGAATGCATTTCATAGTCATCTTTATAACCAACGGCATTGGATTCTATTTCTTCATAATAGATGCCCATCATTGAACCTGAGCAGATGACGTCGTATCGACCGTCCTGACAAAATGACTTCAGCGAGGTAGTGCAGTCGGGGCATTTCTGCAACTCGTCGAAAAAAATCAGCGTCTTGTTAGGAATAAACTCCCATGAAGGTTCAAGCAAAGAGATGTTCTTAATAATCGTCTCTACCTCATAGCCTGCGTCAAAGATGGCTCTAAACTTTTTCTGAAGCACAAAGTTAATCTCGATAACTGACTCATAGTTGGCTTTGCCAAAGGTTCTGATAGACTCAGTCTTCCCAATCTGCCGAGCGCCTTTCACAATCAGCGGCTTCCTTTCAGGGTTGTTTTTCCAATCCAGAAGATACTTGTCAATCTTTCTTTTAAGCAGTTCCATACTCATATAATCACATTTTCGGCTGCAAATATAAGCAAAAAATCACATTTTCGAATACTTTTCCCGATATAAATCACATTTTCGAGCATATTTTTAGCTTAAAAGTCACATTTTCCGTAACGGCAGACATCCTTTCGCGTGATTTTACGGATGTCCACAACCCTCATCTCATATTGTTTGCTGTTGCTATTATATCTCTCTCCGTTGCATTTCCATTTACTATAGTTAATCAGAAGAACCGTCCCCGTGATTTCCAGTTGCTATTGTTTCTTTAATGCTTCTGTCACTACCAAATCTGCCGGCAACCACTTTACGCTATCCAACTCATCTTTCGCCAGCCACTTCGCCGCCTCGTGCTCATTCAAATGCAACGCCTCCGTCATCAGAGAACACAGGTAGCAATGCATTTTTAGATGAAAGGCAGGATAATCATACTCCACCGTACATAGAAAATCATCCACGCTAATCTTTGCAGACAGTTCCTCGCGAATCTCCCTCACAAGTGCTCCTTCCGGTGCCTCGCCAGCCTCCATCTTCCCGCCAGGAAATTCCCACCAGTCCTTCCACTCTCCATATCCTCGCTGCGTGGCGAATATCTTATCTTCCTTGCGGATTATTGCTGCTACGACTTCTATCTGTTTCATTATATCACCTTAATTCCTAAACCTTTCAAATACTCATACGTCCCATCATAGAACTCCGGCAAACGTGTGGGATCTTCAGGGAAACCTTCTTGAGTGAGGCGGCTGTTACCTTTGGGAATACAAATAATAATTCCTTGGCGGGCACGGGTCAACAGAACGCGATAGGCATTGAGCATATATTTCTGATTCTCCCTGTTATTCTCTGGATTCCACTTGTTCTTGCCATTAAACTTATAGAAGTTCCAAACCCCATTTTCGCATCGCATATCGGCATCCCAAAGCACACATGCATAATCAAGTTCCAGACCTTGTACTTGTATTTCTGTAGCAGCATCTTCCAGATAGTTTGAAGAACGAATATCAGTCTTATCTTCAAGGAACCAATGCACCGCATTATCCTCATCCTGCGCCAGAATATGCACAGCCAACGGCTTGAATCGTGCCGCCACCTTCGTGACAAGAATACCGGTCTGCTGAGTACCACGAGCCTGTTTCCTTAGCCAAGCCCTCGATGTGTCCATATCACGAGTCAACACAATCGGATAGTTCCTGCTTGCCACATCTTTGTATAGATAGGCTGCGTCTGGACGGAAAGCAAGCAATGACTGCACAAACGCAGAAAGCGTCTCAGCACGGAAAGAACGCAGGCTAACAGCAAGATGCAAATCCTCTGCGTAAGTCACTTTGTCATTGCCTTGAAGCAGCTCATTTACACGACCTTCTGCATATTCAGCTTCAGTCAGTTTATCGGAGATATATACATCCCAATGCTTGAACATCGTATTCAGAGCCTTAATCCATTCCGTTATACCAGCCTCACCCGTATTGATTTCCTGACCACCTCCTACGAGACAAACAATGACCGCCCAGTCCTCACGTTGGTCGAGCGACCAAATCAGGAACTCTGCTTCCGACATAGGGAAGTTGGGTACTTTTAGTTTATTACCATAAGTTCCACCTCGTTTCAAATAGTCAGCAATACGCTTGTGCGTCCAACTACGCTGAGCCTCATCAAAGATAGCCACATGTTCCACTTCACCATAGCCAGTATGTTCCAAATGGATAGCTTTCTCTGGACCTATCTCCAAGATACCATTCTCCACTGGGTTCTTTATTTTAGCGAGCATATTGTCACGATAGCGGTGGATAATCTGAATGAATTCACTAACTTCTCGCCTTGAATCAGACAGGTTCTTTCGCTCACCTTTAGCAACGCATTTCTTCTGGTTATCACGTGCAAGAGCCTCAGTAAGAACAGCTACCAATGGGCCGTTTCCGGACAAATATACAGCACCGTTCTCCTTGTCCAACTCACCATCTTTATATGTCTGCTTGATAGCTACATCAAGCCCCACCAACGTCTTACCAGCCCCTGGCACTCCCGTCACAAAGCAGATACTCTTCTTCTTCTGAGCCTTACTTTGCTCGATAACCTGAAGAATGTAGTTGATGGTACGGTCGGTAAAGACTTCATCGGCTTCATGGCGAATTATATCCTCTACGGAATGATTCTCATAAAGAGCTCGTGCAGCTTCAATTATTGTAGGTGTGGGAGTATAAGGACTTATCGTCCAATTGTCTATCGTTCCCATATTCGTTGCCTTTGCATGAATCAGAACATTCTTTATCAAATCTTGAAGATGTTCTGCACCAGATATCAACGGATTATAAATCTGATCATCATAGACAGATGGCATGAAAGCCGTTGTCGAAGTATTACGATTCGTAGGAATCAAAATAGGAACTATCACTTTGTCATGACTAAAACGATGGAAATTTTTCAAGTCGAGTGCATAGTCCATCACTTGCTCAACATCTGCTTGCAGCGCATCCCTTTGGCCAACCTTAAACTCAAGGCAAAAGATAATGCCGCGTAATAGCAATACCACATCAATGCGCTTTCCCATACGAGGAATTTCGTACTTGAAGATAACCTGCGCATCCTCCTCTTTCCATGGGTCCAGCACCTGATGCAAGATGTCTATCTCGCCTATCCAAGCCTCATCTGAGGTAGTCAACGTTGTTCCGTGGTAATTATCATGAAGTTTACCGAATACACTATGTCGGTCCTGCTCCAGGAATTCCTTAATCGTCGCTATGTATAGACATCTATTTGCCATATCATTTTTATTATTAGTTCACACTATCCTACGATACTCTACCCATACTATTGCCATACTCTAACCTGCTTGTACCCATACTCTCCCCTTATTGTAGCAACATTCCATGTAGAGCACGTCGGGCGACGAGGTTAGGTAGAGCAGGATGTACTCCTGCAGGTTGTCGGGCAGCGGAATCTGCCGCTTGCTCTTGCCCAGCTCCTGCTTCTGTGCAAAAAGGTACGCATAGCTCTTCTGGAAAATGTCCCGTAGTTTGATGGCTAACGGCGACTGGCGGCTGTAGCGAATCTGAATGACATCCTTATGCCCCGCCCAGTTGCTCTGCACGAAGTTCTGGTTCTTCAGCTTCGCATTATAGAATTCGCCGTCAATCAGAATCTTGATGTCCTTGCTCTGCTCGTGCGTTAAGATGGACTCATCACATGCCCTGAACAACGAACATGCCGAAACCGGAATGGTCATCCCGTCATTGAGCAACGACCAGTCCACCGCCTTCTGCAATATGAATCCGTTGTCGTAATCCATCAGAGTTATATTTCGTTTTTTACTCTTGTTTACTTCTTACTATCTTGACCTTTGGTCGAGTCTGCTTACGCTCGGCATACTGAAAGCGAGCTTTAGTCTGCCCTCGCTCACTCGCAGCCTCGATACGATTTATCTGTTTTGTCCTCGAAATGTTCATCCTCGAACGACTGGATTTCTGCTGCAATGGTCTTTTGCAGTTCTTCCTTAGGAATAATCAGTTTGTAGTCGGCTACACCAATGGGCTTGGTCATGCCCTCAAGTGCCAACTCCACATCCAGACGGTCTTTCTCGGCACAAAGGATGATGCCAATGGATGGTTTCTCACCTTCCTGACGCTTGGTGCGGTCGAGAAGGGAGAGGTGCTATGAAACACTTCATTGGCATACTGTGTCTGCACGGCAGGCAGCGTGGACTCGAAGTTGTTGTCAGCAGAAGGAACAGAATGCGTCTCGTGCATCCCCAACTTGATGGCATTCAGGAGCAGATCGCGATTCCAGCCTTTAGCGATAGACTCTTTGGCATAGTAAAGTGTGTCGCCATCGCTTAAATCTTTATTCAATAGCAACAAATTCTGGGACCAAGGCAAAAGTGCTACGCTCCGTAGCAGTTTTTCATCACAGTCCTTGTATCGTACATAAAAAGACTTCATGTTCCAAAGTTGACGTGGCGACAATCCCATGTCGGGATAGCGTTCTTTCAAGTCAACGGATAAACGTTTGACGACACCGCTTCCATGCTTGCTCTCCAGTTTTCTCTCATAAAGAAGCCTGCCAATCTTCCAATAGGTATTACTGGATGAGGCGGCAATGTGGCGAGCAATATTTATTCGTGCATTCTCTATTACTGCTACGGTCTGTAGCAGTAATTCGTTATATTCGTTTTTCTGGATTGGAACTAGTTCTTCTGCCATTGATTTTGTCTTAGGTTTTGTAATTTGCCCACAAAGTTACTGAAAAAAACTATAGTGTGGAAAGAAATTTGCAAAAAAACAACAAATGAACTAGATTTTGTTGCATTTCTCGATAATATTGTGTATCTTTGCGCTGTCAAATCGACGATGTTTCAATGAATAACTAAAATATGACCGCTATGGAAGAAAAAGAACTGAAAGCGAAAGATATACCAACGAAGTATCCCTTGTGTTTCAACGATGAGTGTGGGGATAAAGACAAGTGCATGCATTATCAGGCTAGGCTGCTGATGCCCAAAGACCGATACAGTGGCTCGGCGGTCTATCCTACTGCCTGGGAGGACGGCAAGTGCCGATTCTTCCGCGAGAAGAGACTGGTGAAGAAAGCATGGGGCTTCACAAAACTCTATGATAACGTTCCTAAACGACAAAAGGCTGAGGCTCGCCATTGTGTGCATGCATTGTTCGGTTTCGGAAATGGGCCTTACTATCGAGTGCATCATGGTGAGAATATGCTCTCGCCCAAACAGCAGGAAGAGATTCTGGCGGTTCTCGCCAAGTTCGGCAGCATCGAGGGCATAGAGTTTGACCACTATGTTATAGATTGGGATTTTGAGTCAACAAACTCTTGATATACGCTTCGATATCTGGCGAACTGACGTTGTAAATGGGCTGGGTCAGGCTGAGTAAGGATTCCCACCTTGGGAACAAAACGTTCCCAATGTGGGAACAATTCATTCCCGGCGTGGGAATAAAACGTTCCCACAGTGGGAATAAATAGAGAGCCAAATGAATTATCAAAAATGTCCTATAGCAGTTGTTATTAATACAGGAATCCCAGCAGCCAGAGCGGGATGAGGTTGCCCTTGCCTATTTCCGTGTTGTAGCGGGCGTAGATGGTGTCGGGGGCATAGTGTGCGTGAGGTGAGTTGGCATCACAGATGACGAACTTCAGCTTTTCGTCCACGGTGTAGTACTTGTTTCGCCCTTCCTGGTTCACCTTATGGTCTTTCCACAGCGAGTTGACGAAGAAGGTCTCCATAGCGTCCTGCTTCTCCACATTGATAGGGTAGATGGCGTAGAGGAGGTTGGAGTTGTGGAGCATCACCTTCGACGGCTTCTTCGGGAAGTCCTCACCCACGGGATAAATCATGTTGAGCAGGCGGGCATCGGTGAGATACTTGATGTAGTTCATCACCGTGGCCCGCGAGGTCTGTATGTCCTGTGCCAGCTTCGACACGTTGGGAGCTTTCGCTCCTTCCTCGGCAATCTCGTAGAACAGCTTCTTGATTTTCGTGAGGTATTTCAGCTCTATCTGCTTGACGAGCAGGATGTCCACCTCGGTCATCATGTTCATGGTCTTGAGCAGGTTCTCCGAGTAGTTGCGGTGTTCCTGGAAGAAGGGGTAGAAACCATGATGGATATAGTCTTGGAAATACTTTCGAGGCGATGCTTTCGGCAATATCTGCTTGACAATATTCTCGTGATCGCTCAGAATATCTTCTAAAAGGTAGGGTTTAAAGTCATTGCCTGTGAGGAGGTTAAGGAACTCACGGAAGGAGAATCCTCGGAGGTTGTAGCTCTGTACGATACCGTTCAGTTCGGGGTTCTCGTCCTTCAGTCGCATGACGCTACTGCCGGTGAACACAATCTTCAGACCCGGATAGAGGTCGTAGCATCGGCGTAGTTCCTTCGACCAGTCGGGCTGTTTGAAAACCTGGTCGATGAGCAGCACGCGACCTCCCCGGTGATAGAAGTCACCGGCGAAGTCGGCAATTCCTCGGCCCTGGAAGTAGAAGTTGTTCATGTTGACATAGAGGCATTGCTTGTCCTCGAGGTCGAAGTGCTCACGGGCATACTGGAGCAGGAACGTTGTCTTGCCCACGCCACGAGTGCCTTTGATGCCAATCATGCGGTGGCTCCAGTCAATCTCGTCCATCAAAGTACGACGGACAGGTGCATTGACATGCTCTACCAGGTATCTGTGTGTTCGGAAGAAAGCCTCCATTTATCAATTAAGTTAGAATGGCAGACCGCGCATCCGTTCTTCTACGTCGTTGGGGTGATAAGGTATCCGCTTGTGGCCCATGAAGCGGCAGCCACCCTCCATGATGAGAATGTCATCCTCAATGCGTATGCCACCGAAGTCCTTGTACTCCTCAATCTTGTCGTAACAGAGGAAGTCCTTGAAGCGGCCTTCGCTGCGCCAGAGGTCGATGAGGTGGGGGATGAAGTAGATGCCCGGCTCGTCGGAGAGGATGAATCCTGTCTCCAGGCGACGACCCATGCGCAGACAGTTGGTACCGAACTGCTCCAGGTTGGGACGTGTCTCGTCGTCAAAGCCAACGTAAATCTGACCGAGACCCTCCATGTCGTGCACATCGAGCCCCATCATGTGACCTAGTCCGTGGGGGAAGAACATAGCGTGGGCACCGGCGGCAACAGCCTCTTCGGTATCACCCTTCATCAGTCCCAGCTCCTTCAGCCGGTCGGTCATCATACGGGCTACGGCGAAGTGTACGTCAGCCCATTTCACACCAGGCTTGGCCACGTCGAGCACATAGTCGTGACATTCCTCCACGATACTGTATATCTCCAGCTGCTTCATCGTGAACTCTCCATCGACGGGCATGGTGCGGGTGTGGTCTGAGGCATAGCCCTCTAACTCACAGCCAGCATCACAGATGACCAGCCTACCCCTCTCCATCATGGCATCGCTAGGTGTGCCGTGCATAATTTCACCATGCTGGGAGAATATGGTCGAGAAGGAATTTCCCTGAGCCAGCGAGAGAGCCACGCCGTCTACCTGTCCGGCCACCTCGCGCTCGGTCTTACCCGGATGAATAAGGTCCATAGCCTTGACGTGCATCTCGTAACCGATGTCGCAGGCACGGTCAATGAGGTCTATCTCCTGCAGCTCCTTGTGAGAGCGCATCTTCACCACGGCCTTGATAAGCTCCACCGAAGCGGCCACTTTCTGTTTAGAGGGATGTATGCCCATCAAGTCCATGATTTGTATCATGTTGTCGTGACGGTAGGGAGGCAGGAAATGAAGGCACTTGCTATTTGACGATTTGCTATTTACAATTTCAGCGAGCTGCGACATCGGGGCAGTCTTGGTGATGCCCACCTCGGCAGCAAGGTCGCTGACGGAGGGCGTGTAACCCATCCACACGATGTCGTCAACATCGATGTCATTGCCCAACAGCCATTCCTGGTCATTGTCAATATCGATGACACTCACCAGCCCGTCGCGCTTCTGTCCGAAGTAATAAAGGAAGGTGGAGTCCTGACGCATGGGGGCGTATGTATTGTTGGGATAGTTCTTGGGCGACTCATTGTTGCCGAAGAGCACGATAATGCCCTTGCCCACCAGGCGTTTTAGTTCCGCACGGCGGCGGATATAGGTCTCTTTGTTAAACATGTTTATAGGTTTTTATTTATTCCTTAATTCTTCAACTACTTTCTCCAGCTGGGCTATTCTGGCCTCAGCATCTGCATTTTTCATCTGTAACT
>Ga0310696_10006086_pt1 | contig 14398 bp, 16 predicted proteins | sample AusTroGonzalo_MG_4_FD_203885 | JGI IMG/M metagenome (GOLD analysis project Ga0310696, IMG submission 203885) | Bovine rumen microbial communities from tropical cattle in Woodstock, Queensland, Australia - Gonzalo_02 (v2) (version 2) | ecosystem: Host-associated > Mammals > Digestive system >...
GCTTTGCCCAGTCGGTCATGGCCATGGCCTGCTCCCGCTCCGCCTGGCGCTCAGCGAAGTCCAGATATCCGGATACAAGCTGGCCCATGGCCCGGAGTTCCTTTTCGCTGAGATAATTTTTTGCGATTTTCGCCTCCTGCAGGGTCGGCTGTTCTCCCGCAAAGCTCATCATGCCCATAAATTCTTTTTTCGCATCTGCCCGGTGATAAATGACCTCCGCTGCGGTTTCGCCAGAGACCGCATAATGGATCTTGTTCTGTACCTTTTTGAAAAACTCCACAGATATTTCAGCCCTCGGATCATAATCAATGCTTGTGGCATAAATTTCCAGCACCTGCCGATAAAAGACCTTTTCCGAAGCACGGATATCCCTGATTCGCTCCAGAAGCTCCCGGAAGTATCCTCCGCCGCCCAGCTCTTTCAGGCGCTGGTCATCCATAGCAAAGCCTTTTTTCATGTATTCCTTGATAATTCCGCTGGCCCAGATCCGGAACTGTACTCCCCGCTGTGACTTTACACGGTAACCAACGGATATGATAACATCAAGGTTATAAAAATCAACAATACGCGCAACGGTTCGCGAACCTTCCTTTCGAACTGTTGCATTTTTTGCAACAGTTCCTTCTCTGATCAGCTCACCTTCTGTATAGATGTTCTTAATGTGGCGGGAAACAACAGACTTATCCCGTTGAAAAAGTTCTGCCATTTGGTCAAGCGAAAGCCATACAGTGTCAGAATCAAAAAGTACATTAACTTTGGTGATTCCATCTTCTGTTTGATAGATAATCATGTCTGACTGATAATCCATTTTATCCCCCTTGCTTGCAAATGATTTAACAACTGACACTTTCACGTATACGACTTAGAAGGTTTGTTCTGATTTTCTTATCAAAACCAATCAGTTCAAACCCCTGGTGGAGGTAGAATCCGATGCCCTTTCCCCGAAGCGCTTCGCTTACCCATAATTCGGTAACCATGAGTCTGTTTGACTACTCCTCGGGACATACTTCAATACGGGAGTGATTTTTCATTCCACTGGAAAAAACAGTTTATTCTGCCCGGTTGCCGGTTCGATAAAATCGCAAACGGCGCCTGCAAGTCTCATCCCAAGTTCCGGAATAAGACTCTTAATCACGTATCCAAATATCTCGCCATAGTTTTCCGGCTGAACCTCAGTCACAAGATATTTTCTTGCCGGCATAACCCACTTTACCCATCCATCCGGAACTGCCGTATCCTTATATACTTCAACGCCAGCCAAATACAATCCCCTGGAGAAACCATCCGTCCATGGCATAAAAGACATCGTTTCATCGCTCATAGCTCCCCAAAATCCAACAAAAGAACCATCAGCGTTTTTCATTCCAAGATCCGCAATATCACTGAAATTGGAATTGGCTTGCTGCCACAGATTCTGAACGACATTCTTTTCTTTCGTACATAAGCCTTCCTTTCCAATAATTGCTATTTCAGGTAAATCAATAATATTGTAGTTAAGCATTATGATCCCTCCACCTCTGCTGATTGCAGAATCAGTTTTCTTCCTTTAGTCCCTTTGTCTCTCGTTCACAGGAGTCGTTCGCTTCCGGAATCCATCCGGGCAGTGAACGGTTTATCCTGCCAAGGATGACCACATTTTAAGAATATCATACAGTTCATCAAAAGAGGAAGCACAATAGTTGATATCGTATGCTGTCATCGCCTCTTCTATATTTCCGGACGGCATAAACCACACTGAATCCAGGGACGCGTTTTTCGCACCGAGCATATCTGAAGAAAGTGAATCACCGATCATTATGCATGTCGATTTAGGTTCCCCGATCCGATTCAGGCATAAATCGAAGAATGCCGCGTCAGGCTTTGTGACCCCCATGTCTTCACTGATGAACAAACCGTCTATATACCGGTCGAGGCCTGTGGAAGCGATCCTGCCTTTCGCGTTTATGGTTGCGCCGTTGGAGGCGATATAGATTCTTGAGTCCGATATGTTTTCTTTTACCCTTCTGACAAATTCCAGCGCGCCGTCCATCAGCACGCCGTTCACGGACATCGTCCGGATGAAATCATCGTTGACCTTCAGGGGATCGAGTCCGGCCGTATCCCCTTCGCACCGGCCGAAAACATCCTGAAACCGCAGCGTAAAGAGCTCTGTCCTTGAGATGGTGCCTTTTTCAAGCTCCAGCCAGAGGAATTTGTTATATGCTTTAAACGCCCGGTAAATCTCATCCGAGAACGATAAACCGTTTGATCTCAGGACGAGACCGAGCGCTTTATACTCGGAAGCATGAAAATCCAGTAATGTCTGGTCGAGATCAAAAAGAAAGTTATGATGCATTCAGCGCCTCCCGGATTGATAATGTTCTATATGATTTCTGTAATATGCAAACATGTACTGCTGATAAACCCCGTTATACGGACTGTAGTTTTCAAATGGATATCCATTCGGGTACTCATTTTCCAGAACCCTGTTAATCCACACATCCTGAGGAAATGCGTCCAACTGATGGAGGCCGAATAAAGCAGCACAGTTTGCAACCTTATTTCCAATTCCATATATGCCGGTCAATTGCCGGACCGCCTCGCTGCAGTTTGCCTTCCGAAGCTTCGGAAAATCTATTTTACCATCCACAACGGCCTCAGCGACAGCATGTACATATTTCCAGCGGTAGCCAAGCTTGCAGTCAAGCAGTTGCAGTTCGCTTAGCGTGATGAGCTGATCGGGATCCGGAAAGGCATAGAATTCGCAGCCTCTGGTATCATACCGAAGGTTCCCGCATGCCCGGGACAGCAACTCTATGGAGCGCTGAATAGCCGGAATATTTCTGTTCTGCGTGATAACAGAAGTAATCAGCATCTCCCAGGGATCCTGTCGAAGAATACGAATTCCCTTTTCGTGTTCCATAGCCTGCCATAAAAAGGGATCCTGCTCCGGAAGAACACGTTCCCGGATTGCCTGATAATTCTCATCCAGGTCAAAATAAGAATGCCAGTCGGCCTGAAAGGTGCTTTCATCACAATCCACCTGATAAGTCTGATCCGCATCCTGAGAGATATATAAACAGCGATCCACAGCGATGATACGCCAAGTCTTTTCATCAACTTTCTGCCAACGGAAACATTGTCCGCTTGCAGCAATTTTCTTCAGATCAAAATCATCATTGACCGCAATGATCATGATTCATTTACCAGCTTCCCGGTCATATGGTCAATCGTCAGCTCCAGACACTGTACCCGGGGAAGCGCGTTCTGCAGCTCACGCTGTATGTATTCCTCATCGTCCGTAAACTTTCGGCACAGATTGGAACCGATCAGTTTCGCTTTTTCTTCATCCGTGACCAGACTGATTCGTCCGAAAACGATGACGCTGTTCACGTTCAGAGCCCAGTCGCCTTCCTTGAGATACCCGGCATCCCAGACGCAATAGCTGACCTTATCGCACCTGGCGATTGCATCAATCTTATGCCCGGTCTTCGCACCATGGAAGTAGATCTTACCGTCTTCCGGATTGTACCAGTGATTCAGCGGTATGCCATACGGATAACCATCATCTCCCAGCATAGAGAGTACGCCGCGCTTCTCTTCCCGCAGAATCTGAATACATTCAGCTTCGCTGATCTGCTGTTTGAACCGTCTCATCGGTCTGAACACAGTGACGTCTCCTCCTTACAGATGATTATTTGAGATCATCATCTTTTTTGTTGCTGAAGTGCCTGTAAGCCAATAATCCGATCGGAATAAAGTAAATACACCAGAACAGCAGCGCGATGCCCCCGCCGTTTCCGTTGTTCCCGTCAGCCATATGGGTGAACATACCTGTCATCGGCATGAAGAAGCAGCTGAGGAAAAAAACCCCGTGAATCATCATCAGCCGTTTCAGCCACAGATCCGGTCTGTTCTCCGCCTGAATCGACAGGCCGATGAAAAAGGTGGAAAGCGCCATTATGCCATAACCCAGCAGATCATAATTGAACAGCAGACCGCCTTTCCGGTAGTCCAGCACCCTGGCAGCCTGATCGTTTAGTTCTTCCAGCCGAACCGTGGTCGTCTGTGCATAATAGACCACCAGGATCAGTACAGCATAGACCCCGGCCAGGATCAGCCCGATATTTGCGGAGACTTTCGTTTTTTCAGCGCTCTCATGCTGGAACCCTGCGGACATCATAATATATCCGAGCGGCAGGAACATGCAGACAAAGTAAGAGCCGAAGGAAAAGTCACAGACAATGAATACCGCAAAAAGGAATACCGTGACCGTTACAATGATTGCCCCGATCTTTGATAACAACCGATTCATACTGTCCTCCCGTAAAGCTTGTTGAATTGACGAATATGGTCTTCCAGAATCCTGACAGCTTCTGCTTCCCGTTGCGGATCACGGTCACAGACCGTCATCAGCATATAGAACGGCGCGTAAAACTGAAGCGTCATGACCTCGACATCGTCCGTATCCAGAACACCCTGATCAACCGCCTGTTTCAGCAGCGCTGTGAAGTAAAACATCGGATCATCCATGTACTGGCGCATATATGCTTCGGCCAGTTCCTTGTTGTGATACTGTTCGATCGTCATCATTTTCCGGATACGCCTTGTGTAATCATCATGAAGCTGATACCGGAACAGATTGATCCCCAGTCTGACCAGTTCGTCTTCCGGCAATCCCCTGTAGATCTCGGCATCGGCTTTCGGATCGTTTCCCTGAATGTTCAGAAGTTTTGCCTGTTTCAAAAAGCGCCGATGCATCTCCTCAATGATCGCGTCAAAAATCGCCTGTTTGCTTTTGTAATGCTTATACAGGGACGGCGCCTTGATCCCGACGCGTTCGGCAATCTCGCTGACAAAGACATTGGCATAGCCTTTTTCGGAAAACAGCGTCAGCGCCTCATCCAGGATCTTCTGTTTCGTATCCATGCGTCTTCCTCAAAACGGCTAATCTGGATTAGCCACATTATATGCTAATCCCAGTTAGCTGTCAAGTCCTGACATTTTTTAATGGGAAAGCGGATGCCCGCCTTTCTGTGCTTTCCTGCGGCAAATTCAGTTTTCTTTACGCAGTCCTCTGAAAAAGCTGATACTCGTCCGGATCATCCGGATTCAATGTTTCAAGCCTCTTCCGTAATATCCATCATCTTTCCATATCTGTCATTCTTCAAGCAATTCCGTGACAGTCTGCACGTATCTCTCCGGTTGATTGATGGAAAACTCGCCGTGATACAGCCCCGGCATCACCATGATCCGGCTGTCCCGTATTGCCTTGGAGATTGTCTTCGCAGACTGTTGTATCTCCCGGTTCTCTCTGTCCCCGACTATGATGAGAGTTTTCGCAGAGGTATCGGAAACAGATGCTTTCAGCGAATAAGCCGTATTTGCTTTTAAAAACGCAATCATATCTTCTTTTCTGATTTTGCCGGTATCTCTGTAGTATTCTTCAAAGAGCTCTTTTCGTATATGTAGGGACGAAAACTGAATCTTTGCAAAGGATCTGCTCCGGATGAGTCCATAGCTGCTTTCCAGCGCCGGGCGGATCAAAGCGTGTGTGATCCCGGAAGGATGCACAGCAGCGCTTTCCACCAGCGCATATCGGCAGATGTCTGCCCGCTGTGACATCATCTCCAGCAGAATCTGAGCGCCTAAAGATAAGCCGCCGATGAGCAGAACGCTTCCTCCGAGTTGTTCATCGATAAAAGAAATGATCTCAGAGGCGTTATCCTCAATCGTCGAAAAAGGCCGATCGCTTTCCGCATGGCCATCCAGCGTCGGCAGAATCACATGGTACGCAGACTGTAAAAGCTCTGCTTCATCCCTGTAGTTCCACCAGCCCAGACCGCCCCCGTGAAGCAGAAGAATCGTCTCCGTCTTTTCTTTTCCAAATTCCCGATACCGCATCGTCTGATCATCTCCGGGCGTCTTCTGATTTATCGGCAGTCCATCGGGTGAAGCCTTCCTCACTTTCGGATGAATCTCTCATCTTTTCCGATATCTTCGCTCACAAAACGTTCCACGGCCATATGGAGATCATACTTTTCCCGGAGCGCAGCAAGCTGCGTCATCATAGGAGAAGCATGATGCGCGTCGATGGCGGCCTGATCCGTCCAGCTGTCGATCAGCAGGATGGTTTCCGGATCGTCCAGCGGCAAAAAATACTGATAGCGCAGATTGCCGGGTTCCTTCCGGATGTTTTCCGCGATGCCGGAGGCTTCCATTTCCTCCGCGAAGGCCCTGGCGCTGCCGTTACTGCCTTTGTAATACAGATTGACTGTGATCATATAATACCTGCCTCCTCCGTTGTTTCAATCCGGCTGTCTCCGGTTTTTCTGCATATAAAACCTCACACGCGTTTCCCCGCGGTTAATTTGTTTTCAGGCATTGCCTCAGGATGACGACTGCCAGCAGCATGCTGAGCAGGTCGGCGGAAAACTGGGATGCCAGGATACCCTGATAGCCGAAAACGGCGGCGGCAATCAGCAGTACAACAAGGAAAACAATCCCCTGGCGGCTCAGGGACAAAATGAGCGCCGGCAGCGCTTTCCCTGAAGCCTGGCACAGACAGGTAACCAGCATCACAATTCCCGCGAACACGCTGCCGGCAACATGCCATCGCAGCATCGGCACGCCGGTGGCGACCAGTTCTGCATCCGGTGTAATCAGCCGGAGCAGCGGTTCTGCCGCGAGCATAACCAGTGCCGTCATGGTCAGGGACAGGGCGCACAGAAACTGTATGCAAAACCTGAGCAGCCTGCTGATCTTCTCTTTCTCCCCCGCGCCGGACAGAAAGCCGAAAAGCGGGATACCGCCGAAGGAGAAGCCCACCAGGATCATCTGGACGATCATCGTGACCTTCATCACAATGCCCATCGCCGCAATCTTGTCATCCCCGAAGGCCAGCAGTTTCTGATTGATCAGGACAATGCATACGCTGGAGGCAATGTTCGTGATCGCAGCCGTGAACCCGATGGACAGAATATCTTTCAGAAACGCCCTTTCCGTTTTCAGCGTCGGCCGGACGGAAAGAGAAGCGCTTTTTTTCAGAACGATAATCAGCAGGAAAACATCGCTGCACAGGTATCCGATCACCGTGGCCAAAGCCGCGCCGGCAGCACCCATGCCGGGGATCAGCAGCGGATCCAGGATGATATTGATCACCGCGCCGATAACCGTGCCGCACATGGACAGGCCGGCCATCCCTTCGCAGCGCAGCAGGTTCATATGGATAAAGTTCACCACGATGAACGGCGCGCCGGCCAGCAGGATTGTGCTGTATTCCCTGGCATAGGGCAGGGTGTCGGGGCTGGAACCGAGCAGCTTCAGGAACGGATCCCGAAACAGGAAGAGCAGCGCGCCGAGAACTGCGCCGACCGCCAGGGCGATCCAGAAGCAGAATGCGCTGACATGTTTCACCTCGTCCTCACATTTCCGGCCCATCAGCCGGGAGATCAGGGAACTTCCGCCCTGCCCGAAGATATTGCCGAAAGCCATCAGGATCATAAAGATCGGAGCACAGACGGATACGCCGGCAACAAGCAGCGCATTGCCGGTCTGCGCGATAAAATAGGTATCCGCCAGGTTGTACACAATCGTAACGATCGAGCCGAGTACTACCGGCAGGCACAGGCGGAACCAGGTCGGGATCAGCGGACCGCTGTCCAGACCGTTCCTTTTCGGCGTCATGGCTTCATCCATGGTCATCACTCCCAAATCAGCAAATTGATACCGTTTCGTTGTCTTTTCTGACAGCGGTCATCGTTCATATCCTGTTAATGCTTTTTTACGGCGCGGTCTTCCTTTTCGGAATGAAGAAGTTGTCCGGATCGGTTCCCTCCAGCCTTAAAAGCCGGATCTTTCTGTCGATTCCTCCGGCATAGCCGGTTAGGCTGCCGTTCGTACCCACGACCCGATGGCACGGGATGATCAGCGAAATGGAATTGTGGCCGACCGCGCCGCCGACGGCCTGGGCGGACATACGGGGAAGATTCATTCGCCGGACCGCGAGCTCCGCGATCCGGCCGTAGGTCGTCGTCTGTCCGAAGGGAATGGTAAGCAGAATCTCCCATACCGTTTTCCGGAACGGGGTGGTGCGCATGTTCAGCTTTGGCGTGAATTCCGGGGCTTTGCCGCTGAAATAGACCTCCAGCCAGCGCTTTGCTTCCTCAAAGACCGGAAGCCGCTTCTCTTCAGCCGTCTCCTTCAGCGTGTCCGCGAAATGTTTCTGCCCGTCAAACCACAGTCCGACGAGCGCTTCCCCGTCGCTTGCCAGCGTGATCCCCCCAAGGGGAGAATCATAGTGATGTGTATAGTCCGCCTTCATCCCCGCGGAGTCCGTTTCTGTCCTGCCGTACGGTACTGCCATCTTTCGCCTCCTGCCCGGTGGAAAAGAAAATATGAAATATTTTCGAAGAAAACTGCCATCCCGTTCGTTGTATTCGTATAGACCAGTGCAAGGCAAATGAAGCCCCTGCACCGATCAGAAATAACGAAGGAGGAAACTGAAAATGAATAATAAGGAACTGAACCTGAACGAGATGGAAGAAATTGTCGGAGGCCGCGGCGGTTCCCGCACCATGCTCCCCGCGAGGAAAGGGTTCGCGGTTTATCGGATCCAGAGCGGCGACTGCCTGTCCAGGATCGCCGGACGGTATGGCGTAAGCGCGAAATACCTGCAGTCGATCAATTCCACGATCCATAACATCAATGATATTACGGCCGGTTATTACATCTACGTTCCCGACTGATCCCGGCTCACGTCCGGGCGGAAGCCCGGATGAAGCCTCAGGATCATCCGCCGGATCGTTCTGAGCGGATCCGAAAGCAGAGGAGGTCCCGTCACGGGGTCTCCTCTGTGTTCATTTTTCCCCGTCCTCACTTCCTTCATTTTGTCCGGCCCCGGGGCTCAGCCGTGTTTTCCGCCGGCTTTCATGCCCCGCTGCCGCCGCCGGGCATTCTCCACACGCTTCTGAAGATCTCCCGCGTCTCCCCCTGATACTCGCCGACGCCTTCAAAGACGGGAGCAAACCCGCACTTCAGCAGCACGTGCCTTGACGCCGTATTGTCCTTTAGGCAGATACCCTGGATTTCGCTGACCCCGGTCGCCTTTGCCGCTTCGGGCAGAAAAGCCCTGACCGCTTCCGTCGCGTACCCGTTGCCGGTAAACTTTTTCGCGATGTGATAGCCGATTTCCCGCTCTCCGTTTCCCAGCGGAACCACCTGGACATAGCCGATGTTCTCGCCGCTTTTTGTCAGCACAGGGTAGGCCAGGGGTCCTTCGGCGCCGCCGTATTGTGACATCAGGAATCCGATCGCCGCCCCGGCGTCTTCAACCGTCTCAAACACCTCGTCCGGAACAAACCGTCTGTTATCCTCGTCGAGGGAATTTTCATGAACGTCCCCGGCCATCTCCGCGGTAAACTCCGTGATGATCAGCCTTTCCGTTTCAATTCTCATTTTTCCGGCCTTCTTCCTCCTGCGGGTTTCCTTCATGGCTTCTCTGCATCCTGCGGCGGACAGCCTTTTCAATCTCCACCACGGGAATCACCACCAGCGCCAGCGCAAGGGCGACCAGGTATTCCGCCGGCGTGATGCTCTGGAAGGAGAAGGCCGACCTCAGGAAGGGGATGAAGATCACGCCTGCCGTCACCAGCAGTGAAAAAGCCAGCGTTCCCCACAGCCACAGGTTCTGTTTTCTGAGACTGAACAGGGACTCAGTGCGGGAGCGCATGTTGAAGGAATGAAAAATCTCGATCATGCTCAGGGTCAGGAAGGCCATCGTCATGCCCGTCGAAGAATCCGCAACCGCCCAGGCGCCGCTTTCCATCCGGTGCCCGGCAAAATAGCTGAAAACTGTCATCGTGGCGATGATCAGGCCCTGGAAGAAGACGTCAAAGCCCAGCCCGCCGGCAAAGATGCTCTCTTTCCGGTCCCTGGGCGGACGCCGCATGACGTCCTTTTCCGCGTCCTCCATGCCCAGGGCGATGGCAGGCAGCGTGTCGGTGATCAGGTTGATCCACAGGATGTGCACGGGCCTGAGGATGGTGAAGCCCATCAGACTGGCGGAAAACACGGCCAGCACCTCCGCCAGGTTGGCGGAGAGAAGGAACTGGACCGCCTTGCGGATATTGTCGTAGATGCGGCGGCCTTCGCTCACCGCCGCTACGATCGTGGCGAAATTGTCGTCCGTCAGGATCATGTCCGCCACGGATTTGGTAACGTCGGTCCCGGTAATCCCCATGCCCACGCCGATATCCGCGCTCTTGATGGAAGGCGCGTCATTGACGCCGTCCCCGGTCATGGCCGTAACCATTCCCAAAGCCTTCCAGGCGTTCACGATGCGAACCTTGTTCTCCGGCTGGACGCGGGCGTACACGGAATAGCGCCGCACGTCATGCGCGAAAACATCGTCCGGAATCGCGTCCAGCTCCGCGCCGGTGATAGCCATCTGCCCGGGTTTCAGGATGCCCAGGTCCCGGGCGATCGCCGCGGCGGTATCCTTATGGTCGCCGGTGATCATGATGGGGCGGATGCCGGCGCTGAGGCACTGGGCAATGGCGTCCTTGACCTCCGGCCGGATGGGATCGATCATCCCGCACATGCCGATCCAGGTCAGGTCCTGCTCCAGCTCATCAGGCGCGTTGGAGGCGGGTCGCTCGTCGTATATTCGCTGGGCGGCTCCGAGCACGCGCAGCGCCTGGTCCGCCATCGCCTTGTTTTCTTCCAGGATCTCGTTCCGCTGCGCTTCCGTGATCGGCTCGGCCCGGTCTCCCTGCCAGATCCGGGTGCACCGGCGCAGCACTTCGTCCGGCGCGCCTTTGGTGAACTGGATAAACCCGTTCCCCGCGCCGGCCCGGTGCAGCGTGGACATCATCTTACGCATCGAGTCGAAGGGCGCCTCGTCCACCCGCGGCAGCTCCGCCGCCAGATCCTGCTTGGGCATGCCGTTCCTGTTGGCGTCGTTGACCAGCGCGCACTCGGTCGCCTCGCCCACAGCCTCGCCCTCCTCCAGTTCCGCGTCGGAACACAAGGCCATGGCGGTCATGAGCAGTTTCTCGTCCTTCGTGACCTTCCTGACCACGGTCATCTTGTTCTGCGTCAGCGTCCCGGTCTTGTCCGAGCAGATGATCCGGGTGCAGCCCAGGGTTTCCACCGCGGTCAGTTTCCGCATGATGGCGTGGTTCTTGCTCATCCGGGTCACGCCGATGGAAAGCATCACCGTGACCACAGCGCTCAGTCCTTCGGGAATGGCGGCCACCGCCAGGGAAACGGCGATCATGAAGGTGTCCATCACCGCCTTGCCGCCGTTCTGGACCAGGCTTACGACAAACACAAACGCGCAGATCACCAGGATCATCACGGACAGCTTCCGGGACAGCTCGTTGAGCTTGATCTGCAGGGGCGTTTCCTCTTCCTTCGCGTTGGTCAGGGCGTCGGCGATCGCGCCCATTTCCGTGTCCATACCGGTCCCGGTGACCACGGCGTGTCCCCGGCCGTAGGTGATGATGGAACCCATGTAGACCATGTTCTTCCGGTCGCCCAGCGGAACCTCCCCGTTGTCGGCGGCCGTGAGGGCCTCGCTCTGCTTCTCCACGTCCGTGGATTCCCCGGTCAGGGCCGCCTCCTGGCTTTTCATCGAGGCGCATTCAACGATCCGGGCATCCGCGGGAACCGCGTCCCCGGCTTCCAGCACCAGCAGGTCGCCCCTGACCACCTCGTCGGCCCGGATGGTCTTCTGGTGCCCGCCGCGGATGACCTTGGCCGTCGCCGCGGCAACCTGCTGCAGCGCCTCGATGGCGGCTTCCGCCTTGCTCTCCTGATAGACGCCCAGGCAGGCGTTGATCAGCACCACCGCCAGAATGATGATCGTATCGGCCAGGCTTTCCCCGGAAATCACGGACGTAACCGCGCTGACCAGCGCCGCGATGATCAGCACGATCGTCATCGGGTCCTTCAGCTCCCCGATGAATTTCCGCAGCAGGCTTTCCTTCTCGCCTTCCTTCAGCTTGTTCGGGCCGTCGCGGCTCAGCCTCGCCGCGGCTTCCGCTTCGCTCAGGCCCTCCATGGAGGAACCCGCCTCCGCCAGTACGGTTTCTTTATCCTCAAGATAAGGTACCATTCAGATGCCCCCCTCGTATGCGTTGTCATCTTCCCCGATTTTATCAGAAGGCAGCCTGTCCGTCAAAAAATTGTTTGCCTCCCGGGCGTCAAAAATCCGACGGTCCCGAAGGGCCGCCGGTGAAAGAAATATGTCGGTCTGTCCGCAGGCCGCCGGTCTCCCGGCCGGAAGCTTATTTCAGTTCCGACAGCCGGACGTTCCCGGATGTCGTGCCGATTTCCAGCTTCGCGCTGCCGTTCCCGCAGGCCCATTTTTCCCCTTCTTTGGTCAGGGCCATGGTGCTGTTGAAATCGCCCGAGGTCGTGGAGATTTCGGCGGTGAATCCGGGATCCGCGGCGAGTTCCGCGTCCACGCTGCCGGAGGTCGCGCCGATCTTCATCCGCTCAAACCCCTTCACCTTCACCCGGATATTCCCGCTCGTGGAGCCGAGGTCGGCCTCTTTTACTTCTTCCGCCTCCAGACAGATCCCGCCGGAGGTCGAACCCATCTCCGCCCTGTCCGCCTGCTCCAGGGTCAGGCTCAGACTGCCGGAGGTGCTGCCCGCTTTGACCCGGTCCGCCTTGCCGTTCACCTTCAGCGTCACGTTCCCGGAGGTCGATTCGCCGGCCACGGTCGGTGCGCTTACCGTTGCGTTCACGTCCCCGCTGGTGCTGCCGAGGGCGATTTCCTCCGCCCTCATCTCCGGAACGATGATGTCCGCGCTGGTCGCGGTGATCCGGACCTTCTTCAGGCTGATGTCCTTCGGCAGGGTCACGGTCAGCGCCTTCGTCGGGGAGAAAAACCGGAAAAGCGCGGGGGTGTTGTATTCGACGACCAGGGTTGTCCCGTCCGTCTTCCACCGCAGCCGGTCGTCCCCTTCGATCGGCCGGTCGCCCGTCTCCTCGAGGATCACCGTGTCCGCGTCGTGGTACGCGACGGTCACCGAACCCGAGGTCCAGTTGATTTCGATGTTTTCCACGGCGTCGGTAATCGTCGCGCCGCCGCTGGTATATCCGCCGTCCGCGAAGGACCAGGTATAGTACGCAACCAGACAGACCATAACAACCAGAATCAGAATCAGAGCCTTTTTCATTTGATTATCCCCCTTTTCTTCATTTCAGGTATAACGACAGCCACCACCAGGCCGATTACCACGCCGACCAGAACCGCTCCCCGCCAGAAGCCCAGGCCGTTGTTATGGATGCTGATGCACTCCATCATCAGGGCGAACAGCGCCACGTCCACCGCGACGACCGTGAACGCCTTCCGTTCCGGCACATAGGGCCGCAGCGGTTTGGCCCGGATCGCGAACGGCAGGAAGATCAGCGACATGCCGAACAGGAACGCGCTCCCCGCGATGAAGAACCAGTCCCCGTGGGAATAAATGCACGTGACGGCCAGGAGCAGCAGCGTGCTCGCGCAGAAAGCGCAGAAGGTCCAGAACAGTTTGTTCTCCGGCACCATCAGCGGCACCACGATCACCGATGCGGCCACCGCCAGGGAGGCGACCACCACGAAGAACCAGTCGAGCCTCCCGCCGTCCAGCCGGTTCAGGAACAGGCAGATTACCACCGGGATCATCATGATCCAGGCGATCACCGTCCCCACCGCCGCGCTCCTGCGGCCGAATTTCTTTTTCTGGTAGCGAAGCACGTCTTCCTTCTCCGCCGCCAGATGGTTTTCGATTTCGCTTTCACGGATCCGCGCCAGTTCTTCCGTGCAGGCCGGGCATTCCTGAAGATGCTCGTCCACCATCGCCCGGCTCTCGCTGCTGCACACTTCGTCCGCGTACAGCGGCAGAAGATCCCGGATCACATTGCAATCAGTTTTCATCCGTTTTCATCCTTTCCTGAAGTTTCAGCCGGGCCCGGTGATAGGTGACGCGCGCCCAGTTTTCCGTCTTGCCGAAGATCATTCCGATCTGCTGGAATCCCAGTTCCCCGAACACCCTCAGCTCGAAGATTTCCCGGTAGGGTTCTTCCATCGCGTGCAGCGCCAGGTGAACCCGGAAGGAGGAATCCCTGTCCGCCGCGATCTGTTCGATGCTTTTCCCGCCGGCCTCGGCGTCCTCCGGGATCGGCCCGGTCTTCTTCTGCCGGCGTTTCTCGTCGTAAAACAGGTTCTTCGCGATCGTACACAACCAGGTAACTTCGTCCGCCTCCCTCCGGAAGGAGGCTGTTTTCGAAGCCGATTTCGTCATCGCCCGGTAGAAGGTCTCCTGGGTGATTTCCTCCGCCAGCTCACGGCTGCCGGACAGCGTCACCGCGTAGGAGTACACCCGCATGTAGTACGCTTCGTACATCTTCTCGCTGGCCTGTGCGT
>Ga0310696_10006087_pt1 | contig 14397 bp, 10 predicted proteins | sample AusTroGonzalo_MG_4_FD_203885 | JGI IMG/M metagenome (GOLD analysis project Ga0310696, IMG submission 203885) | Bovine rumen microbial communities from tropical cattle in Woodstock, Queensland, Australia - Gonzalo_02 (v2) (version 2) | ecosystem: Host-associated > Mammals > Digestive system >...
ACTTCGTCGTATATGTCTTTCCGTCCCAATTAACATGATCGCAGAACGGATCAAAGCAGAAAACGTAAAACTCTCCGTCCGCTTTGCTGTAATAGTGCGCGGCGGCGGTATGCTTGCCCGTGACTCCTTCGACGATCAGAACTTTCGACCGCATATCTATTATCCTGCCGGAAACCGATTTTGTCCTACCGTTAAAGTACCCGCTCGGAACATAGACCTCCGCCGGCGTCGTGCCGCCTTGCGTCGTTTCCGTGGGCGAGATCACGTAAGCTGTCCCCACCGTCTCCACCGTCGCCGCCGTCGTAGCAGTCGTCGCCACGGGCGGCGATATTTTTGACGTGTAATAGCTGTACGTCGTTGCCTCGGGCGGGGTCTGCGTCGCGCATGAGACAAGTGCGAGCGCGAGGGTTACGATGATAAGCGCAAAAGCGATAAGTTTTTTCATTGTTTTTCCTCCGATTTTTTATCTTCTACCCTTTTATACCGAAGTAAAAGCAAAAATTACAACTTTTTTTGAAAAAAGTTGTAATTTTTATGATTTTTATGATGTTTCGCCGTTTTCGACGTCGCTCGGCGGCGTCATAGGGCGCAAACCCTCGATTATGGATATCGCCAGATCGTCGCGCTCGGTCGGGAACATAAAGCTCATGAAGTACCCGTAAACGCCGTCCGTCCAGCAGTATATTTTCTCTCTTCCGATATCGTAAACCAAAACCTCATAGTCCTTGTAATAGAGCTTGTAAACGTCGCCCCAATTATAGTACGTAAACGAGTAGCGTATTTTTGACGCGACGAACTGCTCGAAGCGGATGAGCCCGTATTTTTCGTGACCTATATACGTCAGAGAATTCCGATGCTTGTCGCTTCTCGCGTGTTCGAGCTCGATGCCCTCCGGCACGTAGCCGAATTCCATGTATTCGTCGATGCCCCACGCGCCGTCGCTGATAACGACTCCGTCGCCGCTGAACGTGATCTCGACGGTGCCGCCCGGTCTGAACGCGACCTCCACGTTTCGCGAAGTACCGAAATAAACGGCGACGGAGCATCCCGTCAGCAAGAGCGCCGCCGCGATGATAACGATAAGTGCGCGTTTCGCGATGCTGTAACTGTGCACGCGAAAGCCGAGGATACCGCTCATTTTGCGCGCGTGTGCGGCGGAAAAATCGGTCGGCACCGCCATTTCCGCGTCGAGTTCGTTCATATCAGCCGCCGCAGCGTCGAGCATACAGCGTTTGAATAAAGCCGCGCTTTCAGTCATCCGTGTCACCCTCTTTCCCCATTTTTTCGATTATCGCCTTTTTGCCTTTTTCGATGAGGTAGTAGACCTGCCGCTCCGTCACGCCGACGATCTCGGCGATCTCGCCCGCCGTTTTCTCAAAGCCGTATTTCAGTATCATCGGGATCTTGATCTCGTCGTCGAGCGTGCGGATCATCTCGACCGTCTGCTCGTAGCGCTCTTTGAGGCACAGCGCCTCGAAAAAGTCGTCGTCGGGGATCAATCCCGACATTTCCGTCGCCACCTCGCGATCTTCTTTTTTTAGGAAGGTGTTGACCTCGTTTTTCGTTACGGCGTAGAGGTACGTCGTCATTTTCGACGTTCCCGAGTTGAAATCGACCGTTTTTATGTACATCGTCAGTTTGATGTAGACGTTCTGAACGACGTCCTCGCTGTCGAGCTTATAGTTTTTGTCGCCGCTCTTCTTTAACAGTTTTCTCGCCACGGAAAGAACGTATTTGTGGTAGTTGTCATAGAGAAATCTGACTTTATCTTTGTTGTCGTCATCGACCATGGCGAACAGCAACCCGATCATTTTCGTACCTCCTGCCTGATTATTCTGCTTTAATGATATACTTCGACGCCTGTTTTGTCAAGTGGAAACGCCCACCGTCCGCGCCGCGCCGGAGCGCGTGAAAAGCATCCGATTTTACCTTACACTATATTATACCGATCTTTTCGACCGTTTTACGTAAAAAACGGGAAATTATTTAAAAAATGCAAGTGTTGCAATAAAATGAAAAGTAAAGTAGGCAAAATAAAAAAAATCGGGAATACTTTGTGTATTTCCGATTTTTTTTGTAAAGCATCAGCGGAAAATAGCCGTTCAAAACCTGCTTCTTCCTACGGCGCACCGCCCAAGGAGAGGTTTTATTTTTATTCTTCGTCCATGATCTCGAGCATGGCTCTCGCGTATTCGGGGTCGAACTGCGTGCCCATGCCTTTTTTGAGCTCTTCCCTGACTTTTTCCTTTTTCAGCGGCTCGCGGTAGCTTCTGATCGACGTCATGGCGTCGTACGCGTCGGCGACGGAAATGATGCGCGCGATCTGCGGTATCTCCTCGCCTTTCAGCCCGTCGGGGTAGCCGGTCCCGTCGTAACGCTCGTGATGGTAATGCGCGCCGACGGAGAGGAACGGCGCCTGCTTTATGCTCGACAGGATCTTGTTCCCGAGCTCCGAATGTGCTTTGATCCGATCGAATTCATCGTCTGTCAGTCTGCCGGGCTTGTTGATGATCTCGTATCTTATGCCGATCTTGCCGATATCGTGGAGCAGGCCGGCAAAGTAGATATGATCGCATTCCTTTTCGTCGAATCCTTCTTTTTCGGCGATCTTTTTTGCGTAAAGGGCGACTCGCGTCGAATGGCCGCGCGTGTATCTGTCCTTTGCGTCGATCGCGTTCGCGAGCGCCTCGGTCGTCTGCACGAACATGGCGGCTTCCTTTTTCTGCGCTTCTTTATAAAATTCGAGCTCGTGCTCCTTCGCGCGCTCCGCCGCCTCGCTGATATAATTCAGAGCGTACGAAAAGAACACGCATACGACGAGCGCCGTCACCATGTTGATGATCGACACGCCGTAGAAGAAAAACTGCAAGACGGACGAAAGCATCGGCAAAGCGATGAAGACGATCATGGAGTTTGCGAGCGAGCGTTTTATCTTTTTATAATGTTTGATGATCGACCATTCCTGAAGCACGACCATGATGAGCGGCGCGGCGTAGCAGAGCATGTTCAGCGGCGCTCTCTGGTAGTTGTTCTCGGCGTCGAAAGTGTAGTAAAGCCCCGTGAACTGCGAGACGATGACGAGCACGACGCCGACGGCGAAGACAACGTCCGCCGCGACGAGCATTTTCGGCGTGCTTTTGACTTTTGCTTCATTAATATTAATATATATATCCTCGAGGTAGCGCGTGACGAAAAACGGTATCACGAGCGACATAAGATACACCATGCCGTTGCCGACTCTGACCATCCAGAAGCCGAGCGTGCTCGTGTCGCCCCTGAAAATATACGAAAAACGGTCGAACAAAAGCAGCAGCATCGCCGAGATCTCCATCGACGTGAGGATGATCTTCGTCTTGCGCGGCAGAGATCCCGCCAGCAGCGTCATGACGGCGAGTATCCCGCACATGCCGCACATAAACATCATTATGTCAAGCTGGTATTCGAGTAAAAAATTCATGTTTTGTCCACCTCCCGCTTTTCGCATAATTATATATTATTTTTTTATATTATACATCAAAACGCCGATTTTTTCAAGTGGTGTGCGTCATTTGGGGGCGTTTTATGGAAAAGACGTGATTATGACCGATAAAACGCCCGCCGTTTAGTGCATTAGCAACAAAAAAGAAAAAATATTGACAAATATTAAAATATTTGTTGACATATCGGAAAACTTGTGATAGAATGGAATAAATTGAATAATGGGCAAAACCGGAGAAATCCGGCGACGCAAAGCTAAAGGGCCTCAAATGGCAGCCAGTTGCAAATTATGCGGTTTCGCATGTAAGGGGTAGACTGTCCCTTTTTGTCGACGACCGCGGATATTTTATGACTATCCAGCCGCCGTCCTTTTTTCGGCGGCTTTTTTTGCGGAACATCATTCAAAATCATTGAAACGAGGAAGATCACAATCATGAAACACGACGACAAAACGTCTGCCGGTTCCACTCGCACAAATCACATCAAACGGCCGATAGGGAGAGGTCTGCTCATAGCGATCCTTGCCATGATCCTGATCTCGGGCACGTTGATTTTCGTGCTGTTCCGCTGGCATTTTTCAAGATCGCTCTACGCGCAGTTCGACTCGAAGCTGACGAGCGCGATCACTTACATCGAACACAACATCGACGCCGACGATATGAAGCAGTGCCTTGAAACAGGCAAACCGTCGGAGAAATACGACAAGTGTCAGCAGTTTTTGAACGGAATGATCGACGACCTCGGTCTCGACTACATCTACATCGTCATTCCGAAGGAATACACGCTCGTCAACCTGATAAGCGCGACGAGCGCCGCGGAATTCGCCGCGGGTGAAGACAACATCCCGCTTCTCGAGGAAAACGAAGCGTACGACCCCGAAACGCTCGACATGTTCGCGTCGTACTGGGACGCCGAGGGCATCAGCTTCTTTGAAGAATCGTCCGATTACGGCACGTATTACACCGGCATCAAGCCCCTGCGCGCCTCGACAGGCGAAACGATCGCGCTCATCTGCGTCGACCTTTCGAGTGAATGGATCCACACGACGGTCACGAGAATGTCAGTTATCGGCATCGGCCTTGCGCTCATCGCGTTCGTCGTATTCGGCGGACTGCTCGCGCTGTGGCTGAACAGAACGGTCACCTCCCCGCTCCGCGCGCTCGAAAAGAGCACAAAGGAATTCGTCTCGACCGATACGGGAACGACGGACCTTGCCTACCACGCGCCGACGGTGAAGACGGAAAACGAAGTCGGCTCGCTCGCAAACTCGATCGAGAAGATGACGGGCGACATCCTCGCGTATATCGGCGCCGTGTTCGACGCGAACCGGAGGGCGAGCGACGCGGAAAGAGAAAAAGAACAGCTCGCCGAGAAAGCGGAGGCGGCCGCAAGGATCGCCGCGCTTTCCGAAACGGTATCGACGCTGCTCGACAACATGCCCGCGCTTTCGTTCTATAAAGACGCGGAAACGGGCGTTTACGTCGCGTGCAACCAGGCGTTCGCGGCATACGCGAACAAGAGCCACCCGAGAGAGGTCATCGGCCTCACCGACCACGACATTTTCGACAAGGCGACGGCCGACCACTTCGTCGAGGACGACAAGAGAGCGCTCAGCTCCGACACGCCGTTCATCTTCCACGAGGAAGTTCCAGACGCCAAGGGCGAGAAAAAATACTTCCAGACGACAAAACTGAAATTCCACGACACGTCCGGCAGGCTCCGTCTGCTCGGCATGTGCGTCGACCTTACGGAGATGGCGTCCGCGCGCTACGAATCCGAAAAGGTGCGCGAGGCGTACGAAGAAGCGATGAGCGAAAGCGTCACGTATTCGCGTATCGCGCGCGCGCTGTCGATGGACTACACGTACCTCTACTACATCAATATCGAAACAGACGAATTCATCGAGTATCACTCCGACAGGACGATCGAAGATATCGTGGCGGAGCGCCGCGGAGACGATTTCTTCGCGGAGAGCCACAGAGAAGCGAAGCAGATCCTCGATCCGGACGATCTGCCCGGATTCCTCAACGCGTTCAATAAAGAAAACATCCTCGACAAGATCGACAAGACCGGCGCGTTCACGTACACGTACCGCCAGATCATTAACGGCGTGCCGACGTACCTCAACATGAAGGCGACGAGGATCAAGGACGACTCGAAGCACATTATCATCGGCGTCAACAACGTCGACGAGCAGATGAGATATCAGGACGCGATCGAGCGCGTTCAGGAAGAACGCGCGACGTATGCGCGCATCACGGCGCTCTCGGGCGACTTTATAGCGATCTACACCGTAGATCCCGAAACGGATCACTACATCGAATACAACGCGACGAAGAGCTACGAAGGACTCGGTCTCGCAAAAGAGGGCGAAGGATTCTTCGACATCGCGCGCGAGCAGGCGCCGCGAGCGCTGTATTACGAGGACCTCAACATGTTCCTCTCTACGATGACGAAAGAGAACGTGCTGAACGACATCAAGGATCACGGGCTGTTCACGCTTGAATACAGGCTGATGATCTACGGATCGCCTCAGTACGTCACGCTGAAAGCGGCGATGGTCAAGGAAAAAGACGGCCCGCAGCTGATCGTCGGTGTCAGCAACATCGACGCGCAAGTCAAACGCGAGCAGGAATACGCGCAGAACCTTTCGATCGCGAGAAGCAAGGCAAACATCGACGCGCTCACCGGCGTTAAGAACAAACACGCGTACATCGACGCCGAGGCGCACATCAACAGCAAGATCGAAAACGGCGAGAAGATGGAATTCGCGATCGCGGTGTTCGACGTCAACGGACTGAAGATCGTCAACGACACGCACGGCCACCGCGCGGGCGACGATTACATCCGCGAAGCGTGCACTCTGATCTGCTCGACGTTCAAATTCTGCCCCGTGTTCCGCGTCGGCGGCGACGAGTTCGTCGTCATCGCGCAGGGACAGGACTACGATAAGCTCGACGAGCTCGTGTCCGTTATCGCGGCGGCAAACAGCAAAAACGCCGCCGAGGGCAAGGTCGTCGTCGCGTGCGGCACGGCGAGATACTCGGGCGAAAGAAACGTCGCCGCGGTATTCGAAAAGGCCGACGACGAAATGTACAAAAACAAACACATGTTAAAAGGCGAATAAATAAAAAACCGAGCGCCCAAGGGCGCTCGTTTTTTTATTCTCAAAAAGTTTACATATAATCAAAACCAATATCACATATTTCCATATAATAAATCGTGAAAATATCATAAACCCGCGGAAAACGGGCATACTTTTCATATAAAAAACATCGGAGAAAGATAATGTCAAGAATCCTCATAATCGGCGGCGGCGTTTCGGGCCTTTCCGCCGGAATATACGCCCGTCTTTGCGGGCACGACGCGGTGATCTGCGAAAAGCACGTCATCGCCGGCGGCAATCTCACGGGCTGGGACCGTGGAGAATACCACATCGACAACTGCATCCACTGGCTCACGGGCACGAACCCGAAATCGAAATTTTATAAGATGTGGAACGAGCTCGGCGCGCTCGGAAACGTCGACGTCTATCAGGGCGACACGCTTTTCACCTCGGAATACGACGGGAAAACGCTATCGCTCAGCCGCGACATTTCAAAGCTCGAACGCGACATGCTCGCCGTCGCGCCCGAGGACGAAAAAGAAATCAAGCGGCTCATCCGCGCGATAAAGACGGTGCAGGGCATCGAGGGGATCGGCGGCGAAAACCACGACGAAAAGATAACGTTTTTCGACACGGTGCGCTACGCGCCGCGGCTGCTGAGGTATTACAATCTCTCGACGGGCGAGCTTTCAAAGCGGTTCAAAAGCCCGATCATGAAGTGCTTTTTAACATCGTTTTTCACCGACAGATTCATGTCGCTCGCCGTCATTTTCGTGTTCGCGCACTTCTGCGCCGACAACGGCGGGATCCCGAAAGGAAGCTCGTGCGCGATGGCGGAGCGGATGACGGAGCGATTCCTTTCCCTCGGCGGCACGCTGATGCTCGGAAAAGAAGCGGAGCGGATAAATCTCATAAACGGCCGCGCGACGTCGGTGACGTTCAGAGACGGCTCGGCGATCCCCGCCGACTACATCGTCGTAACTACCGACCCCGCCGTGACGTTCGGCAAACTTCTCGACGTGAAGATGCCGCGATTCATTGCAAAGCAGTACAAAAACGAAGCGCTGATGCGCTTTTCGAGTCTCCAGTCGGCGTTCGCGTGCGACGCGGCGGATCTGCCGATACGCGGCGATTTCGCGATCGAAGTGCCGCCGAAATACAAGATGCGCCTGCGCGCGAACTACCTCATCGTGCGTGAGTTTTCGCACGAAAAGGACTTCGCGCCCGAGAACAAGAACATTATTCAGACGATGACGTTCTGCGACGAGAACACGTCGAAAAAGTTTATCGATCTGCGCCGCGACAAAAAGACGTACGCAAGCGTCAAGCGCCACCTCTCCGACGTGATACGCAGCGTGATCGAGGAGAAATTCCCGGAGCTTAAAAACAAGCTGAAGTGTCTTGACGTGTGGACGCCCGCGACTTACAACCGATACGTCGCGTCGGAGATCGGCTCGTACATGAGCTTTGCGATGACGTCAAAATTCCGCCCGATGCGGCTCAAAAACCGCCTGCGCGGCGCGAAAAACGTGATCCTTGCGACGCAGTGGCTGCAAGCTCCGGGCGGGCTGCCCATCGCCGCCGAAGGCGGCAGGCTCGCGATAAAAGCGATAATGAGAAAAGAAAGACGAAGCTTTGCATATTAAAAATCCGCCGATTCGGTCGGCGGATTTTTTTATCCTCTCGTTATCTTCACTTTCATTTCATCGGCCGGCTCATCGAGGACTTCGACGGTCAGTTTCCAGCCCTTTGACACGCCCTCCGGGAATGAGTTCAGCGAATACGACATGCTCGCCGCGCCGCAATAAAGCGACGAGTCGAACAGCGCCGTTTCGGGCGCGTCGCTTCTGTAAAAGAACGGATCCGCGCCCCACGTGCCGTCGCGCAGCGGACCGAATTTCCAAAACGAGCCGTCGCCGTTATAGACTTTTTCAAGTCCGTTCCGCGGCAGGATCGCGTTGCCGAGGTCGTGTCGGCGGCCGCGCCACGCGCGGTTTGACGAAACGCACTGCGCCTTCAAAAACCACTCGCGGTTGACCTTTTCGTCGACGTGCCAGACGAGCACGCCGCCCTTTTCGTCGCCCTTGGTGAGCTTTTCTTCAAATCCCTTTTTCAGACGCACTTCGCACAGAAAATACTCGTCGGGGTTCGGCGTCGGAATCTTTAGCACCCTGTCGCCGTGCGAAACTTCGGTGACGGTATAAACGCCGTCGTCCGTCGCTTCCGTCACATCCGACCAGCCGAAATAGATGCGCTGATACGGGTCGACGAACGCGGGGAGCGCGCCTTCTCCGAGATGGTTGCCGCTCGACATGAGCGAAAGCGGCCCCGGGATAGGCCAGCGCGGCTCGACGTCGTAGCCGCTCGTGTATCTCGAATACATATCCTGCGCGCCGACGTTGTGGCACAGCTCGTGCGCGGGCGTGCCGATCGTCGTCAGCCCCGTTTTGACGCTGCGGTATTCGCCGATGTTGGAGACGCGCACGATGTGCACGCCGCCCGTCATTTCGGCGTCCGTCGGCTGCGACGTGCCGTGTACCTGGAATCTGTGCGCGCCGTCGGGCCCGTCCTCGTAGTCGACGCCGCCGCACTCACGGTCGTGCTCGCACGTCGCGTGGTCGTAGCCGGCGTTGAGGATGATGATCGCGAGGTCGTGCGGCGTGATGATGCCGTCGCCGTCGGGATCGTATTTTTTGAAGTCGATGAACCGGTCGCACGCGCATACGATGTCGTGGATGACTTTCGCGGCGGCCGAGCCGTTGTCGTAGTCGCCGAGGTTGCGCAGCGCCGCGGGATGCGGGAGCGGGAGCGTCACGGCGACGACGCCGCTATTCGGCATTCCCTCGTCGGGGTGATCGATCGGCGCGGGGTAAAACCAGAACTTGCCGTTCGTCATTTGGCGGTAGTATTCGAGCATCGACATCGTGCCCTCGCCGAAGAAGCGCTCGTAACAGTCGGCGGGCTTTGAGATCGCCCATTGCTCGCCGTAGTATTTGCTTTCCTTGTCGGTCAGCAGTTCGGGGTGCGCGGGGTCGTAGTGATCTTTGCCCTCGCCGCTCGGATCAAAACTCGCGAGCACTATGAGCAGCGGCGCGGGTTTAAGCGGCTGACGAAAGCCCTCTTTCTTTTCTGTGTCGTGTTCCATTTGTGACCTCGTTTCAAGAAAATTACTGTTTTTTATAAAAATACGGTCCGAAAAAACCATCCTCGTGCGTTTTTATATAAGTCCAGCTTTTGTCGGAAGCAATGACATAGCATTCCACAAGTTCGTCCAAATCAGAAGAAGACGGCGAATCATATTTTGGATTATGCGGCCCGTTTTGCGGCCAAGGCTCATAATAAACAGCGCCTTCTTTTTGCGCATTATCAAAGGCCTCTCTCGCCTTATCGCCCGTCAAAAAAGACTCTTCGGGCTTCATTTTCCAAGAAAAGACGTGCCAAATATAGCCTCCGTGATTTATATGTTCGTCAAAATCTTTTTTTGAAATATCAGCGGCGAATAACCTCAACCACTTTTTCTCAAACGAACTCAATTCGCGAATTATTACTTTATTCTTTTTTCTCATTTTTTCTATTTCTTTTTTTCTCTTCTTTTCTGTCTTGTGTTCCATTGTGTGTACATCCTGATATGTAGGGGCGACCATCGGTCGTCCGTCTCTCCCGCGTTCAGCGGGAGATGTCGCACCTGCGGGTGCGACAGAGGGCTCCGCCCTGCGCGCGCATTAAAACCCCTCATCCGTCTGCTTCGCAGCCACCTTCCCCCGAGGGGGAAGGCAAACTTTTTACCTATTGAATTCCCTCAGTTTTAGTTCCTTATTGTTCTCCGTCGCCCAGCGGATGTCGAACTCGCTCTCGAAGAGCAAGAGGTCGTTTCCGCGGATGTCGCGCACCCACAGCGTGTCGCGCGAGAGACGGAGGGTTTTAGGATCGGGCGAGCCGTCCTCGACAAAGCGGATGAGCTGATATTTCAGCGTCGACTGGCGGTACGAAACGCCGTATTCCGTCTTCATGCGGTGCTCAAGCACCTCGTACTGAAGCATGCCGACGACGCCGACGATGACGCGCTCGTATCCCGCGTCGGGCAGGAAAAATATCTGTATCGCGCCCTCTTCGGCGATCTGCTCCATGCCTTTCTGGAACTGCTTGCGCTTCATCGAGTCGGTCTGTTCGACCTCGGCGAAATGCTCCGGCGCGAACGTCGGGATGCCCTCATATTCGATCTTCATCGACGCGTCGCAGACGGTGTCGCCGATCGAGAAAATGCCCGGATCGAACACGCCGATGATGTCGCCGGCGTACGCCTCGTCGATGACTTCCCTCTCCTGCGCCATAAGCTGCTGCGGCTGGGCGAGCTTGATGCTCTTGCCCTGCCTGACGTGGAAATATTCGCGCCCGCGCTCGAATTTTCCCGAGCAGATGCGCATGAATGCGATGCGGTCGCGGTGCATTTTGTTCATGTTTGCCTGTATCTTGAACACGAACGCGGAGAAATGCTCATCAAACGGCGACACTTCCCTGTCGCCGACCTTGTGAGAAAGCGGAGCGGTCGTCATTTTTAAGAAATGCTCGAGGAACGCCTCGACGCCGAAGTTGTTCAGCGCCGAGCCGAAAAACACCGGCGAGAGCTTTCCCGTGCGGACTTTTTCGATGTCGAAATCAAAGCTCGCCGCGTCGAGCAGTTCGACCTGCTCGCAAAGCTCGGAGCGCAGGCGCTCGCCGATGAGCGAGTCGAGTTTTTCCGTATCGGTGATCTCGACGTCGATGCTCTCGATCTTGCGCCGCCCCGCGTGGAACTCGTCGAATGCGAGGATCCGCCTTGCTTCTCTGTCGTAAACGCCTTTGAAATCGCGCCCGCAGCCGATCGGCCAGTTCATCGGGTACGTCCCGATGCCGAACTCCTTTTCGAGCTCGTCGATGAGGTCGAACGGATCGCGCGCTTCGCGGTCGAGTTTGTTGATAAACGTGAATATCGGTATGCCGCGCATGGCGCAGACGCGGAAAAGTTTTCTGGTCTGCGGCTCGATGCCTTTCGCCGCGTCGATGACCATGACGGCGCTGTCCGCCGCCATGAGCGTGCGGTACGTGTCCTCGGAAAAGTCCTGGTGGCCGGGAGTGTCGAGGATATTTATGCAGAATCCCTCGTACTCGAACTGCATCACGGACGAAGTTATCGAGATACCGCGCTGTTTTTCAAGGTCCATCCAATCGGACGTCGCGTGGCGGTCGGACGCTTTTCCCTTGACCGTGCCCGCCGACTGTATCGCGCCGCCGTAGAGCAGGAATTTCTCCGTCAGCGTCGTTTTGCCCGCGTCGGGGTGCGAAATTATCGCGAACGTGCGGCGGCGGTTTATTTGTTCGTTAGTCGTCAAAATCATGTCCTCTTTGTGCTGTTTTTTGCTATTATTTTATACAGATGTATAAATTACACTCCCGAGTAAGCGGCAAAACCGCCGTCGACAGGGACCACGACGCCGTTGACAAAGCCTGACGCGCCGTTGTCGCAGAGCCACAGGAGCGTACCCGTCAGATCGTCGGGCGTGCCGAAGCGATCCATCGGCGTTGCGGCGAGGATCTTGCCCGTGCGGGGTGTCGGCGTGCCGTCGGGGTTAAAGAGGAGCGCCTTGTTCTGCGCCGTGACAAAGAAGCCCGGGGCGATGGCGTTGACGCGGATGCCGACCTTCGAGAAGTGCACTGCGAGCCACTGCGTGAAGTTTGAAACGGCGGCTTTCGCGCCGGAATACGCGGGGATCTTCGTCAGCGGGCGAAACGCGTTCATCGACGAGATGTTGATGATGGAGCAGCCCGTCTTTTTCGCCATGTCGCGTGCGAATACCTGCGTCGGCAGGAGCGTTCCGAGGAAGTTGAGATTGAACACGAATTCGACGCCCGCGGGGTCGAGATCGAAGAACGTCTTGACGTCGTCGGAGACGGTGTCGAGGTCTTCGGGGAAGAGGTATTCTTTCGTCGTCGTGCCGCGCGGATTGTTGCCGCCGGCGCCGTTGATGAGTATGTCGCAAGTGCCGAATTTCTCCGTGACGGCGTCGCGCGCCGCTTCGAGCGACGCTTTGTCGAGGACGTTCGCCTCAAAGCCCTCGGCGATGCCGCCCGCGGCGACGAGTTCCTCGGCGAGCTTTTTCGCCGTGTCGGCGTGGAGGTCGAGAACGGCTATCTTCGCGCCGCATTCGGCAAGCGCGCGGCAGAAGCCCGAGCAGAGCACGCCCGCGCCGCCCGTGACGACGATCGTTTTTCCTGTAAGATCGATTTTGAAGGGTAATTTCATGGTATATTCTCCTTTGTGAAGTAAATTATTTTCATATTATTCTCTCCCGATTTAAGGGAGAGAGGCGGGCGATTCGTGAATCGCCCCTACTTGTTCACATCAGTTCCCTCTCGAGTTCATCGACGGTGTCGACGACGGTGCAGGTGCCGAGGTTTGAAAGGAAATCGTGTCCGCGGTAACCCCACGAAACGCCGATGACGCGCATGCCGGCGTTCAGTCCCGTCTTCACGTCGACGTCGCTGTCGCCGACGAAAACCGTTTCATCGGGCGAGACGCCGAACTGTCGGATTATGTCGAGCGCGCCGTCGGGCGCGGGCTTCGACGCGAATATCCCCGCGCCGAGCGGGATATCGAACATTCCCGGAAAGAGCTTGTCCGCGAGGTTTTTGACGTATTCGTCGGCTTTGTTCGAGAATACGGCGAGTTTCACGCCGCGCGCTTTCAGCTTTGAGAGAAGCTCCGCGATCCCCGCGTAGGGGGCCGTTTTGTCGAGATAGCATTTCGAGTAGCACGATTTGTACACTTTCGCGCCCTCGTCGATCTTGTCGTCGGCGATGCCGGGGACGGATTTTCTCACGAATTCCTCGGTGTCGCCGTTCACGAATTCGTAGACGTAGCCGTAATCGACGGGCGAAAGTCCGTAGCCGGCGCGCAGGCCGTTCACAGCCGTCAGAATGTCGGGGAGCGTGTCGGCAAGCGTGCCGTCGAGATCAAAAATAACCGATTTTATCATATAAATATTTCCTTTTCTTTTGTTCCATATTATTTTATCAGCATTTTGCCGATTTGTCTATATGTTTTTGATATTTCGGCTCACTTGACAACAAAGAATTTGTGTGATAAAATCTTTTTGACAAAATAACGGGGGATAACAATGGAAAAATTCTGCAAGGTATATTACGCCGACACGGCGGCGTTCGCTCTCGATCCGTCGCTGATTGAAAAACGCATCGGGGAGGTCGACGAGGATCGCCGCGCGCGCATCGAACGCGCCCGCTTTGCCGACACGAAAGCGGACGTCCTCGGCGGCGGGCTGATAATAAAAGCCGCACTGCGCGAGGCGTGCGGCATTACGAAGTTCAAAACGGAGAAAAACGAGTTCGGCAAGCTCTATCTTTCGTCGCACCCCGAGGTGTTTTTCAACATCTCGCACAGCGGGACGAAGATCGTCTGCGCCGTCAGCGACGTCGAGTGCGGCGTCGATATCGAAGACGTGAACGCGCCGCACGACATAATGAAGCTGTCGTCGCGCTTCCTCTCGACGCTCGAATCGGACGCGGTGATGATGAGCGAAAACCCAAGTCGCGCGTTCTGCCGCCTGTGGACGCTGCGCGAAAGCTACGTCAAGATGCGCGGGCGCGGGTTTGACATCGGGCTGTCGACGCTGAAGTGCGATTTTCACCGCGGGAAAGCGTCGATGTACGAGGGCGGCGTACTTCAGGAGGACGCGTTCTTCAAGGAGATTTACGGCGTGATCGGGTATCAGGCGTCGGTATGCCTGAAAGAAGAACGGGACGTTGAAGTGAAAAGAGTG
>Ga0310696_10006088_pt1 | contig 14396 bp, 7 predicted proteins | sample AusTroGonzalo_MG_4_FD_203885 | JGI IMG/M metagenome (GOLD analysis project Ga0310696, IMG submission 203885) | Bovine rumen microbial communities from tropical cattle in Woodstock, Queensland, Australia - Gonzalo_02 (v2) (version 2) | ecosystem: Host-associated > Mammals > Digestive system >...
AATCGTAATGCTTTCAAGTTGCGGTTCGTATTATGAGCCGGAGCCTGTCGGTGTCGGTAAGGATGTTAATGAACTTAAACTTTCACCTTGTGCGTGTATTGAAGTAGAGCTCATTAAAGAATTACCCGAGTGGTTTGTGGCAATGATATAGAGAAAACAGATGGCAGATAAATTGGGCGTTCATAATGTTAAACAGCAGTTGATAGGCGGTAAAGCGCCTTTATCAAGAAATGCGCCTGTTTATAAAGAAAACGTTGTGGTTAACGCGTCTGAAAAGCGTTATTTGTGGACAGCACGCGCTTTTGCCGTGATTGTTGCCATCAGTATTTGTTGTAATTTGGTTTTGCTCTTGGCGATTATGCAGCTTGTGCCGTTAAATCGTGTGGAGCCGTTTTTGCTTACATTTGAAAATAAAGAAGAGCAGGTTTATGACATTATGCCTCTCGGAAATATGATTGAGCAAAAAGCCATTACGGAAGTTTTCGTCAGAGAATATGTTTTGCTTCGAAGTGCTTTTGTAAATGACGTTAAAGAGATGGAAGCACGTTGGACCGATGGCGGGCAATTGCAGGAAATGTCGTCTCCGGCCGTTTATCAGGCCTTTTTGGAAAAGACGGCTAAACGTGCTTTGAACGAAATTAAAACAAAAGGTTTAATAAGAGTTGTTCGTATTATGACCATTAACGAATTGGGACGCGGTTTGTGGCAGGTTGAATATGAAACGCGCGATATGTATGCGGATTCAACTTCGCCTCAAATCAGTTATTGGACGGCAACACTTAAAGTCAGGTATCGTAAGAAAACCGTTAAATATGGTGAAAGATTGAATAATCCGATTGGGTTTACCGTTGAATCTTATTCGCTTTCACACAATAAGACACGATAGAAAAGGAAGTGCAAATGAAAAAGGATTTGTTAAAAATATTGGCTGTTTTGAGCTTGGTATGCGGATCATCAAGTGTTTTTGCTCAGGCAACAATGAACAGTTTGGATCAGCATGCAGACCAAAATCAGGGACAATATCAACCGATGAGTTTGGAACATATCGGTATGGGATCGCTCGGTATGACACAAAGCGCGTGGCTTGATCCTTTGCAAAATTTGGGCGAAGGACAGACAAAACCTGCTTATTCAAAATACTATTGGGCGCCGGATTTGGTTTTGCCCGTGCGTCTCAGAACAGGTATGTTGACTTTGATTAATTTTCCGGAATGGGAACTTTTGGAAAATGTTTATATCGGTGATGAAAGCACTTTTAACGGTGAAATTACGGGTCCGAACACGCTTTTGTTATATCCCGCACCGGGGTCAACAACGGTTGGTGTTGATACAAACGTGATGGTTTTTGGTCGCTCAGGTAACAAATATGTGTTTTATGTGAAGAGTGAAGGCGTGAACACGGAACGCTTAACAAACTCCGTGATTGATATTGAAGTGGTGGATAATCAAAAAAAAACCGCTGGGTCAGGTAGCGTCGGCGGTAGCGGCAGCGGTTCGGGGATTGGCGGCAGATTGAATGCCAGCACTTACGGTAATGCCGGAAACAAATCTGTTGATTCGACGTTCACGCGTCGTTATCAGAAAGAAGATTGGATACAAAGTATTCCGCTTGACCCTTCACAAATGAAATTTGATGTGGAAGTTTATGTGCCTAATCCGGAAGATGTTGTGATTGCGCCTGAACGTGTTTGGCGTGATGATATCTTTACGTATATTGATTTGGGTGAGAAAGCCTTAAATATGACGCAGCGCCCCATTGTGACGCTGATTGTGGAACGCGTTGAAACACCTGTCGGTTTCAGAGCAAAAGGACCGAATAACAGATTGATTGTTGTTGAGGGTGTCGGGGATATGGTTTTAAGAAACGGCAAACGTATTGTTTGCTTGAAGTTACGTCGTTCGGATGATGCCGGCATTTACAATATTCATGCGGACACAAACGATTGGTCTGTTCCGCCTCCGTTGCCTGACGGTAAGACAGGTACGGGTTCTAAATCCGAAGTGCAAGGTTTCGGCTCAGGTGCAAACGGTTTGGGAGCAAACGGTGACATCCAAAATGTTTGGGGTGCACCGGTCGGTAATGAAAAATCAGCCGGAGAATACAACATCAGTGTTGGGAAAAACGGCGAACTCCTTGTACCGGAATATGCCTTTACGGGTAAGGGCTCGGGTGCTGACGGTGGTGCCTCCGGATATCGTACGATGTATAAATTGCAAGCAGGTGCCGGACAGGCAGACCTTGGTGATGCGCTTTCAAAGTATAAATACGGCACCGGTTTTGAGGGAGATGACGCTGCAAGTATTTCTGTTGAACTTGGAACAGATTCGGATGTGAATCGTTTGGAAAGCCTGTGGTCTGAACTTTCAAGAAAATATGCCTCTGTGTTGAAGAAGTATCAACCGTTTTATTCGGTTGATGCGCCGGCAGATGGTCAGGGTAAAGAGTTGTTCCATTTGAGAATAGGTCCTGTTGATTCGATTGATACGGGTGACAATATATGCAGTCAGCTCGGCAGAAATGGTGTATTTTGCAGTGTGATTAGGATTCAGTAAAAAAAGAAAAGGAAACGAATGAGTAAAGAGCCTCTACAATTAACACATTCCGAACGCTATGTTCGTAAGACAAACCGAATTATTCTTTTGGTTGGTATTGTTTCACTTGTGGCTTTTTTATTCGGATTACTTCTTTTATTTTCGAGCAAAGCACCGAGTGATGAATATCAGGAGCCTGTTTTTACGGCAGATGATGATGTTTTAGCCGGCGAAATTGAGCAAACAGGCACATTAACAAACGAAATTGAGTTTGATACGCCGAATTCACATGAGCTTCCGATTACAACAACCCCGAACCCCATCAATATGGGACAGGTCGTTTTGGGAACGGAAGCTAAAAATGTTTTGACCATCGGAACAACGGGTAAGGCAGCTATTCGTATTGTTTCGGTCAGACTTGCCGAACCTCCCTTTGAGGGGTTTGAACTTCTGTCAAACGATTGCGATGCAAAAGATTTAAGAGGTAATCAGACTTGTAATGTTGTGATGCGTTGGGCGCCTCTTGTCGCAGGCAATGTGCAAAATAATTTTATTATTTCGTGGCATGAAACAAATTTGAGTGCGCAACATGCCAAAGCACAGAAAGTTTCCGTTGAAGGAAACGCCATTACAAAAGAAGATTGTAATTTTTGCGAAACAACGGGGCAAGGCGGATTACTCGGTGACGGTTCAGATGCAAATAAGAAAAGATTGGCTTACGGTCCGAGCGGTGAGCGCATAGGATATATTGACGATGACGGCTATGTATATAACGACAGAGGTGAGGTCATCGGCAGAGTAAATGCCGACGGTTTTGTCGTTGACAACGAAGGCAATATTATCGGCGTTGCCGGAAATAAAAAACTGATTTATGATGAAAGCGGGAACGCCATCGGTTATGTCGGTGCAGACGGAACGGCTTTTGATGCACAGGGAAATGTTATCGGTAAAATGCTTTCGGACGGAACGGTCGTTGACGGGAACGGTAATATTATCGGTAAAGCAATTGATGCCGGTCTTGTTTATGATGAAAACGGAAGTATTGTCGGACGTGTGATGGATGACGGAACGGTTGTCGATTTGGACGGAAATGTTATCGGACGCATGGACGAAAACGGCAAAGTTCTTGATTTGAACGGTAATTTGATTGGTCATGTCGGAAAATCAGGTCGGACAGTTACGGATAATGAAGGAAATGTTTTGGGTGTCGTTTTGCCGGATAATACCATTATTGATGAAAACGGTAATATCTTGGGCAAATTGGATGAGAACGGCAATTTGTATGAAAACAGAAAAAGAGTCATCGGATTGATTGATGATGATAAACAATATGTTTATGATGACAACGGACATCTTGTCGGTTATGTCGATGATAACGGTAATGTGGTGGATTCAGAGGGTCATATTGTCGGAAAAGTACAGCCCGACGGAAGTGTTGTCGATAAAGTCGGGAAAGTTATCGGACACGTTATGGGAAAGGTGCAATCCGACGGAACGGTGGTTGATAAGACCGGTAAGGTTATCGGCAAGACAGCCGAAAAAGTTGTTTATGATGAAAACGGAAAGGTTATCGGCTATGTCGATGATAACGGTAATGTGGTCGACTTTAAAGGAAATGTGGTTGGCACAGTTCAACCTGACGGCAGTGTTGTTAACAAAGACGGCAAGATCATCGGCAGGACGGCAGAAAAACTTGTTTATGATGAGAACGGCAATGTTATCGGTTTTGCGGGAAAAGACGGTAATGTGGTTGACCTTAAAGGAAATCTGCTCGGAAAAATGCGCCCTGACGGCAGCGTTGTTAGCAAAGACGGCAAGGTCATCGGCAGGACGGCAGAAAAACTTGTTTATGATGAAAACGGTAAGGTTGTCGGCTTTGTTGGAAAAAACGGTAATGTAGTTGATTTTAAAGGAAATGTGGTCGGCAAAGTTCAGCCTGATGGCAGCGTTGTTAACAAAGACGGCAAGCTGATTGGCAGAACGGCAGAAAAACTTGTCTATGATGAAAACGGCAAGGCCGTTGGTTTTCTTAATGAAGATGGCGATATTGTTGACTTCAGAGGCAACGTTGTGGCTAAAAAAGGTTCTCAAAATGTGAAAAAAGCAAGACTTGCTTATGATTCAAGCGGTAATGTTGTCGGCTATGTTGATGAGAAAGGTAATGTTGTCGATTTTAAAGGTAAAAAAATCGGTCGTATGCTTGATGACGGCTCAGTTGTGGATGAAAGCGGTAATCTTATCGGACGTGTCGGTGAAACAACAAATCTTTTGACCGATACAAAAGGGAATGTTATCGGGTATATGAATGCAAAAGGTGAAGTCATCGGTTCGGATGGAAATGTTATCGGTTATGTCGATGAAAGCGGAAGAATAATTGCCAATGAATGGGTTAAGACAGGTGCTGTCGTTAATGTGGAATTAATTCCGGTTACACCTGCGGGAACCGTACTCGGAGAAATTTCATCAACGGGAGAAGTTTTAAACAACAGTAAGCAAACGGTCGGACGTTTACTGCCAAATAAACTTATCAAAGAAATAAATGGTTCCAGAATAATCGGTAAGGCATTGGAAGGTGGCTTGATTACGGGATGGGGCTGTGCACATGTGGGTCTTTTGGATAAAAAAGGTATTTTAATCAGCGGGGTATTAAGCAAAGATTATCGCGTGTATCCTGACGGCGGTGTTTATCGTGCAGACGGTACTTTTGCCGGTAGTGTTGTGCAGAAAGGGACGGTGGTTGATGCATCGTGTAATGAGCTCGGGACGGTCGATAACAACGGTCTGGTATATAATGCACGCAAAAAATATGTCGGTTGCGTTAATCCCGATGGAAGCGTCTTAAATGAAAACGGCAATATTGTCGGTTTTGTTCTGAAAAGTAAAGATGTGATTAATTCTTCGGGACAGGTTGTCGGTCGCTTAAACGACGCCGGTCGCGTCACTTCAGGACTGCTCTCAAGAGTGGGATGCTCAGACGCAAACGGTGATGTGTATAGTGATAACGGTTATTTTGTTGGGAAAGTCAGTCGTTCGCATTATGCTTTTGATCTGAAAGGAAATTTGCTCGGTATTTTAAGCGAAGAAGGAAGACTCGATTTGCCGAAATATCCGGGGGCACGAATTGTTTTGTATAAATACATTGTGAATGCACAAAATCAGATTATTGGTATTGTTTTGCCGGAAAGAAATATCGTTATGGACGGACAGGGTAATTTAATCGGGCACTTATTTGCCGACGGATATGTATATGCAGATAACGGCTTGCCGATTGAACGATTGCACGGAGACGGTTTGAGTTTTTATAACGGCACCATAGGACGTATTATGCCTATGGGAACGGTTGTCGATGCTAAAGGCGAAGTTTTGGGACATGTGGATTACGACGGTCGTGTTGTGGATAGATTCGGTTCACATTTGGGACGCGTTGATACGCTCGGTCGATTTTTTGATTTGAAAGGTAAATATGGTGGTGCCATCTTAAAACAAGGACCTGCGATATCATATGACGGTTCTTATTTGGGGTATGTGAAGGCAAATGGTCAGGTGGTTGATACGCATGGTAATATTACCGGCCAGGAAGGCGCCGACAAATTAATCAGAAATTTATCGGGTGAAGTGATCGGTGAGGTGATGGAAGAAAGCTTTTTGGTTGATTTATTCGGTAACTATAGTGCTTATATGAATGACAAGGGCGAGGTTTTGGATTTAATCGGCAGAAATATATCGGCGATTTTGCCCGGTGGTATGACAGATAAAAATTTGAGCATCTTGAAAAAAGGCACCGTTATTGATTTTAACGGTAAGGTGATTGGGTCGGTTATGCCAAACGGTACGGTTATCGGTAAAAAGAATATCAAAATAGGAAAAGCGTATCAGGATGGTAAAATTTTAGATGAAGACGGTCATTTAATCGGTGAAGTTTTAAGCGGTGATATTGTGATTTCAAATGAAGATAAAGTTTTTGGTTTTGTCGCTTTTGACGGCTCAATTCGCTCGGAAGACAACCGAAAAATAGGACGTGTTTTATCGGGTGGTCTGGCAATAGACAACGCAAATAATATTGTCGGTAGGACATTTAAAATAGGTGCTTCAATTTTGTCGGGAGACGGAAAGTATTTGGGGTATTTAACATATTCAGGTGATGTGATGAATATGAAAGGCGAAAGAATCGGTTATTTGAAAAGTAACGGTTCGTTTGTTGATAAAGATAAAAAAGTGGCCGGATATGCTTTGCAGGAAGTGGCCCAAAATCGGAGGAACTGATTGAAGATGCGCGGTAAATTGTACAAATGCTTTTGTTTAAGTTTTTTATTAACGGTCTTTTCACAGACCGTGGCGAAAGCGCAGGATATTACAGCCGTAGATTTTAAGGGTGAGATTATCGGTAAGGTTATTCCCGACGGAACAGCCATAAACTTTAATAATGAAATTATCGGTAAATTGACGGCAGACGGCTTTATTTTGGATACAAAAGGAGCGATTGTCGGCGGTATTTTGGCACAGGGATTTGCAGTTTCAAATGACCAAAAATATTTAGGTAAAGTAAGCTCGGACGGAACGGTTCGTTTACCATCCGGAAAAGTGGCCGGTAAGGTGTTGCCGAACGGATTAGTCGTGGATGAATTTTATCAGGTTATCGGCGGTGTGTTATCAACCGGTATCGTATATAACGATTCGGGAGCTGCCGTCGGAAGATTAGCCGGTAACGGGGCATACATCAATTTTGACGGGGTGAATGTCGGTTTTGTATCGGCTTCCGGGTATGCATACAGACAAACAGACCGTGCCTATAAACTTGACGGTAAATTGATTTCAGCCAAGATGGTTGTTTCGCTGTCAGGTGATTTTATCGGTAGTGTGACGCCGGGTGGTCAGGTATCGAATTTTGAAAATAAATTTATTGGTAAGTTGCATGCAAACGGATATGTCTATGATGCTTCAAACAAAATTATCGGACGGATTGTCAAAACGGCATATGCCTTTGATAATCTCGGTCAATATTTAGGGTTTGTCAGCTATAACGGCGAAATTTTAAATCAGGGCAAGGCTGTCGGGAAAATGGTTTCGGGTGATAAGGTTGCCGATTTAAAAGGAGATGTTATCGGTTACACGGTAGATGTTAATGCAGTGGCTTTAGATAATGAAGGTCATTATTTGGGATATATTGCACCAAACGGTGAAATCAGAAAAGGTCCGGAAGTGACGGGTTACGTGGGACCGAAACAAACAGTGCAAAATGCTTCGGGACAGGTTATCGGTTTGATTGCTTCAAAAGGTCCCGTTTTTGATTATTTGGGAAAATTAAAAGCAGAAGCTGCCCCGAATGGTCATGTCGTTTCATTTTCGGGAGCATCCATCGGATTTATGCAGGGAGAAAATGCTTTTGATAACACGGGTCTTTTAATCGGACGCGTTTTAAAACCTTCTTTGATAGTGAATTTGAAACAGGATATTTTAGGTTTAACGGGTATCGGAACGGAAGTTTCGGTCGGCAGTGCGCAATACAAAGTATCTCCGGGGGGGTATGTCTATGGCTCAAACGACGTATTGAACGGACATCTTTTGCCGATTGATTTTGCATATAAAGATGACGGTAGCGTTTATGCACTTATCAATGAAAACGGTGTGTTGAATGTGCCGACAAAAAAGAATTTGAGAATGTATGATTCCGGTTTCGTCGTTGATGATAAAAATAATATCGAAGCAAGACAGATTGTGCCGGATTATACAATTTTATATGATGATACAAAACCTCTCAGACTTTCGGAAGTAAATGTTTTTTATAATATTGCGGGAGAGGCTGTCGCAAAAATTGTGCCGGAAAACAGCATTGTTTCTGCAGCTAAAAAAGAATATGTGATGCCTGTTTTGGGTGAAACATCACTAAATAGCGGTATTGTGCTGAATGTGCGCGGTGAAGTTTTAGGGTATACAAATAAAAAGGGACAGGTTTATTATACCGGAAAGCAAATCGGACAAATCGTCAATCAGGGTATGGCGCTTAATCAAAAGAATGCTTATGTCGGTGAATTTGTGCCGTTTGCACCTGCCGTTGATGGTAATTGCCATGTAACAGGTGTTCTGAATGCGCATGGCGAAGTTCGTTCGGTGCGCGATAATTATATCGGTAAAACACTTTTGAACGGACAAATTATTTCAGAGGTCGGGCAAAATATGGGGCATCTCGCAAAGAAAGGACCTGTTTTTGCGTTTGACGGGCAGCTTATCGGATTTGCAAATGATGTTGGGCAAGTTTTTGATGACAAGCAACAACCGCTCGGGTGTTTGGATAAAAACGGCCGTTTATATGATGATATGCTGTTCAAAGGGAAAATTTTTGAAAACAATTCGATTATGGATTTCAAAAATAAAATTATCGGTCGTGTCAACGTAAAAAATGAAGCTATTGATGACAAGGGAAAAGTATTCGGTTTTGCAACGCCTGATGGCTCTATTGTAAATGATAAGGGTGAAGTTAAAGGTTTGCTCTTTAAATACAAAGTTGCGTTTGACAGAGAAAATAATTTTATCGGTTATGTGAGCCATGACGGAAAAGTGTATAATGACAGCAAAGAAGTATTTGGCTTTGTTATGGCTGACGGTTTGGTGATAAACAAGGACAAGGCTGTCGGTTATGCACTTTATGATTTGTATGTGTATGATGAAAACGGTTTTGTCTTGGGTTATTTAACCAAAAACAGTACGGTGATGAGCATGACAGGTCAAAATTTAGGCAAAGCCGATCGTGGATTTTTGGTAAAAGACGGAAAATTAATCGGACGTCCCAACAGAGATTATTTTATTCGAAACAATCAAAAAGAAGTTGTTGGCGAAATTTTGCTTTCGGGTGATGTTGTCAGCCATACGGGCGTGATTTTGGGAACCGTATCAAGAAGCGGTGAATTGCGCGATAAAACAGGAAAGTCGATCGGTTTGGCAAAACCTTTGCAATATTATATTGTGGAAGAAGCCTCAAGAATAAAATCGGATAGCGGTACGCAAACGTCTGTCGGGGTGATTGAAGTGCCTGAAAGAACAGAAAAACCTTTAGGTGATTTTAATAAAAAAGTTATCGGGGTGGTGATGTCACCAGATGGCAAGTATATCGGTGATGTGACGGCAATCGGAGAAATTATTGATTCGATTACGGGTGAGATTATCGGTAAATTGGTAGATGGGATACCGCAAGATAAAGAGGGTAATGCAATAGGTGTTTTTGTGGCCTCGGAAACGGAAGAGCCTGTTAAAAAAGTGACGGAACCTTCAAGACCGTTTATGCCGGATTATGTGTACAGTATAGACAATCCTGTTGATAAAGGACCGGGCGGCGGCTTCGGACAAGGAGAAAGATATGATCCGATGCGTTCTTATGCTTTGTCTCAGGCACAAAGAGCCAGAATAGAGGATATTAAGGTCGGTAAATTATCTTCGAATGTGAAATCTTCATCATTTACGGGCTATCAAAACAATTGGGATAATGCTAATTATACGCTATCTTCGTGGCGTGTGGATATGAGCGAGATGATTTTGGCCGATAAACCGATACCCGCTGTGTTAGCCAGAACGATTATGGATGTCGGCGATGCCTCAAATGTGCCTGTGACAGCAATTGTTGAGCGCAATGTTTATGCCGAAGACGGCCGTAACATTATTATTCCTGCCGGCAGTCGCGTGATGGGTGCTTCAAGCGGCGGTATGAGCGGTGGCGGACAATCCGGTGGTGCCGTGAGAACGGGTATTACATGGACAAGACTTGTGCGTCCTGACGGCTCGGCCTTTGAATTTGCGGAAGCACAAACCGGCGATGCACAAGGTCGTGGCGGTGCATTGGGTTATTTGGATGAACAACTTTTGAAGCGTTATTTGGCGCCGATTGCAACAAACTTGGCAACCAATGCTTTGGCATACGTTATGGCAAGCGGAACGACAACAACAAGCGATTCGGGAACAACAACGCAGGATGCGCGTGCCGCTGCAGCAGAAGATGCCAGACGAGATTTTCAAAACAATATGCAACAAGTTTTTCAAGATTTGTTGACACGTATGACAAATATCAATACGGTGACGTATGTGCCTGCCGGAACACGGCTCATTATTTATCCGAAAGTGGATTTATGGCTCAGGACATATGAACGTGAGAACTCTGAAGAATATGCGCGTGAAGCATTGGGTAAACCTCAAAAACTTATTGATGATACAGACCCGATGGGAAGTACGCACCGTGCATCTAACAGAGGCAGAAATGTGACGACTGATGGGACGGGTTCATCAAAAGTGGTTTACAGCGGTGACGATGTTGATGTTGAACCGGCTCAGCCGCCGTTGATTGATGATGCGGCCCTCAGTCGTAAACGTCAAAAACAAAGATCAGGTATGACACCGCCGCCGCCATCTGCAACGTCTTCAAGCAGCAACGGAACAAAATCAAACGACACCTCGTCGGCTTCTCTTTTCTAGGAAAGGTTATGTCATGAGCTCATTTACGGTTTTAGAATCTGTTTTACGCCCGCTCTCATATTGGTACAATCAAGACAATATCGAAGAGGTTGCCATTAATCGTGCCGGTCAGGTTTGGCTCAGACTTCGCGGCAAAAGGGCTTATCCGTGGGTGATGTATGAAGACGAAAAATTATCTAAAGAGTATTTAACCGATTTGCTTTATATTGTGGCAAATACTTATGAATTGCCTTTTGACCCGATTTCGGGTTCGCCGCTTGTTTTTACGGAATTGCCGGGCGGACACCGTTTTTCTGCCGTATGCGGCAAAAATGTGATGTATGATGAGAACGATTTAACGGGTGGTGTTGCTTTGACCATTCGTGTGCACCGCGAAGATGTGGCTTTCGGTTTGGCTGATTACGGTTTGGCACAGGGTAAAGCACTTCATAAAATCAATCCGTTGAAAGATATTAAAGATCCGGAAGATCCGTATGAGAGATTGCTTCTTTCAATTAAACGCGGTGATCATATATTGGTCAGCGGTGCAACGGCAACAGGTAAAACAACTTTTTTAAATAACCTGCTCAAAATTTTGGATATACATAAGCGCATTATTACGATTGAAGATACGCGCGAGCTTTTGGTGCCGCACCCGAACAGAGTGCATATCGTGCTTTCCAGAACGGAACAAACAAACCAAATGGATTATGCCAAAGTGATTGACTTGGTGGTGCGTTTTACCCCCGATGCTATCATTGGCGGTGAAATTTCAACTTCTAATGCCGGTGCTTTGTGGGAGCTGATGGGCTCCGGTCATGATAACTGCTTGGCAACCATTCATGCCGAGAGTTCGGAAGCCGCTTATCAGGCCTTTACAGATCGTATTTTGCATACTTATCCGGCAATTGACAGAGCTAAAACGATTGAAGAAATGCGCCACAAGTTACGTGTGGTGCAAATTAACCGCGATGGCAACCTTCGTGCCATTACGGAAGTAACCTGATAAAAATTTTTTAGTAAAATTTAAGTGCAAAAGTACTTGTTGCGCCTTCGTTGCTGCCGGTGCAATGAGTGATGGCTTCTTCCATGAGAAGCGGTTCCGTTTGCCTGTTTTCGATAAAATATTCTGAAGGAGGTTTCGGATAATCAGGGTCTTGGTCATCATGACCGACGGAAACGCTGATAAGACCATATTTTTCAGAGTATCCCCAATCTGTTCGCGCAAGACCGACGCACGCCTCAACAGGTAAATCACGATATGTGAAAATAAAGGCGGTATTCTCAGGTCCATCTTGATTTGCTTTATCAAGAGTGATGGTGATACGACCTTTGTATTGATTCACAAGCGTGTTATTAACACCGGCCATGCGTTCGGTTGCAATATTATATTTAACGGCGTTTTCAATATTAAAACTTTCGTAATTATCCGAGTTTGCAAAGAAAGTGCGCGCGTTGGTTGCCATGACGGCAATTTCAGAAATTGTTTCGTTTAAACGATGACGGCGCATGGCTTTGGAATATCCGAGAAGCCCGCCGGCACTTAAAACGCCGATGATGGCAATAACAGCAAGCATCTCAATCATGCTGCGACCGATGTTGTTTGAATGTTTTAATCGTAAATCAGACATATTCCCTCCGTTACAACCTCATTGTATAAGAAATATTAAATTTTGCAAGATTATCTTTAGTCATAAAATTTTTATGCCCAAAAAACTTCTGATGTTGATTTTTATGAAAAGATACCCTATATTAACAAAAGAAAGTTTAATTTTTAGAATTTTTCGGAGGGAAATATGGAAGTCAAAACATATACGCCGGCGGTGGAACGGGCAGGTATTGATGAAGGTTTGCGCAGCTATATGCTCAAAGTTTATAACTATATGACGGGTGGGCTTGTTTTAACGGCACTATCTGCTTATGCAACATTAAACACACCGCTTTTTAATTTGTTTTTTAACCAAACGGGATTGACCGGTTTCGGATGGCTGATTTTTTTAGCCCCGTTATTGCTCATCTTTTTGTTTAACAGTGTGGTGATGCGCGGCACAATCGGTCAGGTGCAAGCCGTTTTTTGGGGATTTTCAGCGTTAATGGGTGCCTCGCTTGCGCCGGTGATGTTGATCTATACGGCTTCTTCAATGACGCGTGTGTTTTTGATTACGGCAGGCACATTCGGCGCCATGAGCATATACGGCTATACGACAAAACGTGATTTGACGGGTGTCGGCTCATTCATGATTATGGGCTTGTGGGGTGTGATTATTGCGAGCATTGTCAATATCTTTTTGAAAAGCCCGACAATGTACTATGTGCTTTCATACATCTCCGTTGCAATTTTTGTGGGCCTGACGGCATATGATACGCAAAAGATTCGCTCGGTTTATATGTCTTCTGATGTTGAGGACACTATGACACGCAAAGCGGTTGCCGGTGCGTTAGAGCTTTATTTGGACTTTATCAACCTGTTTTTAAGCTTGCTTCGTATTATGGGCAACAGAAGATAAAGTTTGTTTTTGAGCTTTAGAAAAAAAAGGCGATGTTTTCATCGCCTTTTTTTATTTTATATGCACATTTTTTTTATTTATTAACTTTTTCTTTGAAATTGTCTTGTAACATTTCTGTCATATCGATATGAAATCCGTAAAATAAAACAATACAAGGGAAAAATAATGAAAAAAATTTTTTGTTTTACTTTTTTAATGCTTTCTTTTTTATCAATGACAGCTAAAGCCGATACCTCAACAATTATGATTGACGCGCAAAGCGGTGATGTTTTGTATGCATTAAATGCCGATAAAACAAGATATCCGGCTTCACTGACCAAACTGATGACCTTGTATATTACGTTTAATGCACTCGAAAATGGCAATTTGAAAATGACCGATAAGCTCAAAACATCTTATGTTGCCGCCGGTCGTTCTCCCTCAAAGCTCGGCTTGAATCCGGGTGATGTGGTTGATGTGAAAACCTGTATTTTAGCTTCGATTATTAAATCTGCCAATGACTGTGCTACGGTTTTGGGTGAGGCATTATCGGGTGGTAACGAGCGCGAATTTGCTTTGATGATGACTAAAACAGCCCAAAAACTCGGGATGAAAAACACGGTTTTTAAGAATGCTTCGGGTTTGAACCATTCGGAACAAAAAACAACGGCACGCGACATGGCTATTTTGGCACTTGCCATTTATCATCATTTTCCGCAGTATTATCCGATGTTTTCTTTAACGGAATTTGAATATCAGGGGCAAAAAATCGAAGGTCATAACAATTTGCTTAAAACATTTGAAGGTGCTGATGGTATGAAAACAGGTTATACAGCCAATGCCGGTTTTAATATTGTAACTTCGGCTAAAAGAGGTGACCATCGCGTGATTGTGGTGACCATGGGGCACAAAAAAGCAGAAGAGCGTGATGAAAAGGCGGCA
>Ga0310696_10006089_pt1 | contig 14394 bp, 4 predicted proteins | sample AusTroGonzalo_MG_4_FD_203885 | JGI IMG/M metagenome (GOLD analysis project Ga0310696, IMG submission 203885) | Bovine rumen microbial communities from tropical cattle in Woodstock, Queensland, Australia - Gonzalo_02 (v2) (version 2) | ecosystem: Host-associated > Mammals > Digestive system >...
CCTTGCCTTGGTACGGTTCAACAAGCAGCACAAGCAGGAGCAGGCAGTAGAATATATGGAACGTGCCTTCCAGCTCGACCAAACAGATAGCCGCATACTGATGGAGCTCGACCAACTGTACAAACGTATACAAAAGCCTCATCAACAACGCTTGTCTTTCCTGCAGCAGTATCCACAACTCATAGCCCAACGCGATGACTTGGTATTAGAAGAGATTACGCTGTTGAACCAATTGGGCCGCTTTGAAGAGGCCATGCAGAAACTCGATCAGCATCAGTTCCATCCATGGGAAGGCGGTGAGGGTAAGGTTCCTGCGCAATATCAGTTCTGCAGAATAGAATTGGCAAAGCAATTGCTCAGCGACGACCCGCAGTCAGCCCAAGCCAAACGTCTCTTGGAAGAATGTCTGGTCTATCCACCACATTTAGGAGAAGGAAAGCTCTATGGTGCACAGGACAACGACATTCTCTATTTTCTCGGACGTTACGAAGAGGGCACCGCAGGGCCTACGGAACCAGCTGCCGCCATGTATTACAACGATGCTAAGCCCGACAAGATCTTCTATGCAGGCCTGTGCTACAGGGCCTTAGGACAGGAGGCTCAGGCACGCCGTCTATTCCATAAGCTCGTGAACTATGGAAAACAACATCTGTTCGAGCATATCACAATGGACTACTTCGCCGTATCACTGCCCGACCTGCTCATCTGGGACGGTGACCTTGACCAGCAAAACCGCATCCATTGCCTCTATATGTTGGCCTTAGGATATTACGGATTAGGCGACACTACACATGCCCAACGCTATCTTGCAGAAGTGGAACAACTCGACATCAACCACTTCGGTATTCAAGCCCTGCGTTCGCTCATACACACCAATCACTGAACTTAGCATATATCACGAATTTAGCTAAATAAGTGGAAATATATAGCCCGAATGTTCGTAGAATGGAAAAAATAATGTAACTTTGCCGCTTGAAATAGCGTTTTGCTTACAAGCAACAAGAAAATAACCACAAAAACGTAACAAAATGAAACTATTCGACGTATATCCGCTTTTCGGTGTAAACATCGTAAAAGGCAAAGACTGCAAGGTATGGGACGACAAGGGACAGGAATACCTGGACCTGTACGGTGGTCATGCTGTGATTTCTATCGGACACTGTCATCCTCACTATGTAGAGAAGGTTAGTGAACAGTTGCAAACGCTGGGCTTCTATTCCAATTCTGTGCAGAACAAGCTGCAGCAGGAGCTGGCCGAGCGCTTGGGCAAGATTAGCGGCTACGAAGACTACCAGCTGTTCTTGGTGAACAGTGGTGCCGAGGCTAACGAGAATGCCTTGAAGTTGGCTTCCTTCCAGAACGGCAACACCCGCGTGCTGTCGTGCGAGAAAGCTTTCCACGGCCGTACCAGTTTGGCTGTCGAGGTGACCAACAACCCGAAGATTGTAGCACCCATCAACGACAACCACCACGTGCGGTTCCTGCCCTTGAACGATGTAGAGCCCTGGATTCGCGAGTTATCACGCGGCGGTGTGAGTGCCGTTATCCTGGAATGCATACAAGGTGTAGGCGGCATTCAGATGGCCACACCAGAGTTTGCCCAGAAGCTGGCCTATGCAGCCAAGCGCTATCATGCCACCCTCATCTGCGATGAGATTCAGTGCGGATATGGTCGTAGCGGTAAGTTCTTTGCCCACCAGTGGCTGGGCATCAAGCCCGATATCATTACCGTGGCTAAAGGTATTGGCAACGGATTCCCCATGAGCGGTGTACTGATTTCACCCGACTTCAAGCCCGTGTACGGACAACTGGGCACCACCTTTGGCGGTAATCACCTGGCCTGCTCGGCAGCCTTAGCTGTGCTTGACGTGATGGAGCAGCAGCAACTGGTGCAGAACGCACAAGAGGTGGGCGACTACCTGATGGAAAAAATCAGAGGCTTGAAGCATGAAAAGATCAAGGAAGTGCGCGGACGCGGTTTGATGATTGGCATTGAACTGGCTGAGGACCAAAAGCCTGTACGTGAGCGTTTGGTTTATGAACAGCATGTGTTCACCGGCTGCTCAGGACAGAACCTGTTACGCCTGTTGCCGCCCCTTACTTTCACCAAGGAGCTGGCCGACGAATTCATTGAACGTTTACAGAAAGCATTATGAAAATATCAGTAATCGGAGCTGGTGCCATGGGAGGCGCCACCGTGGAAGGACTCATCAAAGGCGAGACTTTTGCAAACGAAGATATCACAGTGAGCGATCCCTCACTGAAGGTCGTTGAGAGATTTGCCCAACAAGGTGTTTGTGCAACTACAGAAAATGCGGTAGCTGCCGAAGGCGCCGATATCGTGATCGTATGTGTAAAGCCCTGGCTTGTAGAGCAGGTAATCAAGGGTATCAAGGATTCGCTGAATCCTGTAAAGCAAATCCTGATAGTAATTGCAGCCGGAGTGAAGTCGCAGAGCATTCAGGAGTGGTTGGGTGAGCAGTGCCCTCCCCTCTTCCTCTGTATCCCCAATATCGCCATTGCACAAATGCAGTCAATGACCTTCCTCGTGGCATGTGGCAATACTCAAGCACAACACATAGAGACGGTCAAAGCCATCTTCGACGAGATGGGCAGCACCATCTTTACCGATGAACAGCACTTGGCAGCCGGCACCACGCTGGCATCGTGTGGCATTGCCTATGCCATGCGCTATATCCGTGCCGCTTCTGAAGGCGGTGTGGAACTGGGCTTCAAGGCCGATGATGCGAAACAGATAGTGATGCAAACCGTGCTCGGTGCCGTGAAGTTGCTCGAAGCCAGCGGACTGCATCCTGAAGCAGCCATCGATCTGGTGACCACTCCTGGTGGTGTAACCATCAAAGGACTGAACGAGATGGAGCATGCCGGCTTTACTTCAGCCGTTATCCGCGGACTGAAAGCAGGAGCGAAGTGAATGAAGAGTTAAGAATTAAGAGTTAAGAAATATGGACGAACAACTCAAACAAATAGGTGAGCGACTGCGTGGACTGCGTGATGTGCTCGACATCCCGGTGAGCGAGATGGCAGAGACCATCGGCATCGACTCGGAGAAATATGAAAAGATAGAAAAAGGCGAGATGGATATTACCATTTCGAACTTGATGAAAATAGCCCATAAATACGGAGTATCGACCGAGGAACTGATTTTTGCAGAGGCTCCTCACATGAAGTCGTACTACGTAACACGCAAGGGACAGGGCATGAGCATTGAGCGCACGAAAGCTTACAAGTACCAAAGTTTGGTAGGCGGCTTCGTGAACCACAAGGCCGATGTGTTCATCGTAACTGTAGAGCCCAAGCCCAATGCGCACACCATCTATAAAAACACACATCCTGGACAGGAATTCAATCTTGTGCTCGAAGGAAAGATGGAACTGTATATCGGTGGCAAGACCATCGTATTGGAAGAAGGCGACAGCATCTACTTCGACTCCACTAAGCCCCACGGCATGCTAGCTTTGGGCGACAAGGCCGTGAAGTTCCTGGCATTTACAGTAGAATAAACTAGACGTATGATAGAAAGATTTTTAAAGCAGACCCATTTTGAGTCTGTAGAAGATTACAACAAGAACTTGGAATTTATCATTCCAGAGCATTTCAACTTTGCCTACGACGTGATGGACGCATGGGCAGAGGAAGCCCCTGAGAAGTTGGCTTTGCTTTGGACAAACGACCAGGGCGAGGAGATTCGAGCCACCTATGCTCAGCTGAAAGAGCAGAGCGACCAGGCTGCTGCCTATCTCATGTCGCTCGGTATTGGCAAGGGTGACCCAGTGATGCTGATATTGAAACGCCGCTATGAGTGGTGGATCATCATGCTGGCTCTGTGTAAGATTGGGGCAATCGTCATCCCGGCTACGCACATGCTGACCAAGCACGACATTGTATATCGCAATACCCGTGCCTCAGTCAAGGCAATTATCTGCGTGGATGATGCCTACGTAACTGGACAGATTCAACTAGCGATGCCTGAGAGTCCCTCTGTCAAGCAGTACATTGCCGTTACGGATCACGGGAAACCTATTCCCAAGGGTTTCCGCGACTGGCAGAGCGAATGGCAGCTAGCCCCAACATTTGTACGTCCTGCCTTCGTCAACAACAACGAAGACACGATGATTATGTACTTCACCAGCGGTACCAGCGGCGAGCCGAAGATGGTGGCACACGACTACCTCTATGCGATGGGACACCTTACCACTGGTGTATTCTGGCACAACCTGCACGAGGGCTCACTCCACCTGACCGTAGCTGATACCGGCTGGGGCAAGGCTGTTTGGGGTAAGTTCTACGGACAGTGGTTTGCCGGTGCTACGGTGTTCGTGTTCGACCACGAGAAGTTCAATGCCGACACGCTACTGCGCCAAATGGAGAAATACAAGGTGACCAGCTTCTGTGCACCGCCCACCATCTACCGCTTTATGATTCGTGAAGACCTGTCGAAATACGATCTCTCGTCGTTGCAGTACTGCTGCACCGCCGGCGAGGCACTGAACCCCGCCGTGTTCGACAAGCTCAAGGAACTGATAGGCCTCAACATTATGGAAGGCTTCGGACAGACCGAGACCACGATGACGCTAGGCACCTTCCCTTGGATGACTCCCAAACCCGGTTCAATGGGTATTCCAAATGCCCAGTACGACATCGACCTGCTACGTGCCGACGGCACCTCGTGCGAGGATGGTGAGAAGGGTGAGATTGTGGTACGCGTAGGCGACAAGAAGCCCGTAGGCTTGTTTAAGGGCTACTACCGCGATGAAGAGAAGACCCGCGAGGCTTGGCACGACGGCATCTACCATACCGGCGATATGGCTTGGCGCGATGAAGACGGCTATTACTGGTTCGAGGGTCGTATTGACGACGTGATCAAGTCGTCTGGCTACCGTATCGGTCCGTTCGAGGTAGAGAGTGCACTGATGACTCACCCCGCCGTAGTGGAGTGTGCTATCACTGGTGTGCCCGATGACATTCGTGGTATGGTAGTAAAGGCTACCGTAGTATTGGGCAAAGAGTGGAAGGACAAAGCTGGTGATGCGCTCATCAAGGAACTGCAGGAGCATGTGAAGCGCGAGACCGCCCCCTACAAGTATCCTCGTATCGTAGAGTTCGTTGACGAATTGCCCAAGACGATCAGCGGCAAGATTCGTCGCGTTGAAATTCGCAAGAAAGACGCAGAGAAATAATTTTTTCTTTACGCTTTCTTTCTTGGCGATTTCTTTCGAAACCAACCATCATCAATCACAAAATAAGTGCGGAACCGCTGTGAGCGATTCCGCACTTTTCATTTGAGTGTTTGTTATCCTTACTTCACTATTACTTTTTGTCTGTTAGTGATATAAACACCCTTCTTCACTTGAGCATCGGTTACCTTACGTCCCTGCAGGTCGTAGAGTTGCTGACCAGCAGCATTGTTTGTAAGATGATCAATACCCAGGGCATCGCCCAGCTGCAGTACATAAGGCTGAGCCATTGTACCACGAACGGCATCGGCCTGGAACAGGTCTGACTGCTGGAGGAAGAACTCGCCATCGTCGGTACGTACTACGAAGTTCAGCACACTGGCCTCACCCTTTGTACCACCAATTGTGATGAAGTGCTTGCCATTGCGTACAGCCTCGGCCGACTGTCCACACAGTTCAGTACCGGCATATACGCTTACCTCAGCATTCTCAACCGGCTCGTCGCCATTCATTACCACAGCAATCATGGTCATGTTGCTCTCATAGCCAAGAGCTAGAGGTGCAGAAGCAGATGCCTTACGAGCCTGCATGCGACCGCTTACTGCGGGTTTCGGGAAGTTGAAGGTTTTCTTAGCTCCGGTGTTGCTATACATATAGCCATCTCCGGGCTGCACTGAAGCCAGCGAACCAACCCACTCACCCTCAGTATAGATAGCGAAGCTTGACTGATTCTTCACAATATCGCCCTCCTTAGGCTCGGCACCGGCAAAGGCCACATCGAGTGAGTTGCTAGCCTGACAAGGATAGCCAATCCAGCTCCATCCACTGTTCAGTGTAATGGTGATATCGGCAGCATTGGCAGGTTCACCCACCAAGGTCTCGGCAAAGGCAGCAATTGCATTCAGCTTGAACATCTTGTCGTAGCTGAAAGCTGCGAGGCTACCGCTCCAGTTGATCAGTGTGTTGGTACCGTCGGTCAGCGTTTGGATAGCGTCCTTGGCATCCTTGAACACCACGCTGGGCTTGTTGTCCTTGGGCTGTGCATAAAGTGAGAACCACTTCCAGCCACTACGTTCCATCGACAGATCCTGTTCAATCTCGTTGAGCGGAGTGAACGTCACAGGAGCATTCATCGTACCAACGGCCTTATCGGCTACGAAAGTATAGGCGCTCTCGTTGCTAACGCTTACAGAAGGATAGACAATACCCGTTGAGGCATCGTAGGCCTTGAAGGTAAGGTTGGCTTCTTCCTTGCCAAAGATATTCATCATCAACATATAGGCATCGTAGCGGGCAAAGTACTTAGGATGAGCAACGCCCACACACTCGGTGCCACGGAAGGCAGCTACCATATCCTTGGTATCACAACTCTGCACACCATCAATATTAAGCACACCTACAACAGTCATGGTGTTCTCACCAGGAGCAGCAGTCCAATTAGGAGCATCGCCCTCGCTCTCCACCGTAATGTTGAGCGGAGCTCCGATGTTCTGCGAACCTGTGAGGTAAACGGTGGTCTCATAATTGCCGATAGGCAGACTCTCAGCCACGGTAAATGTCAGTGTTTGCTTGTTGAGCGGCATCAGCATGCCAGCCTCCACATCGGCAGTCAACCATGAGGGCATACCACTCAGGCTCCAAGCCTCGCTCTCAGAACCACGGTTCTCAATCACAGCGGTAAAGGTGGTAGCTTCGGCACCAGCCTTGGCCACAGCGAGGTCACCGTCCTGCCACTTCAGGTTGTTCTGCTGTACGTAAACACCCCATGTGATAGGATTGGCGGCATTGCCGTGAATATCCTTCACGTTCTTGGCGGTGATATAGATATTGCATCCCTCCAGCTTATAGGGCTGCTCAGTGAGGTTTACCTTTATCTGACGCTCGCTGGCCACGTAGTTAAACTCCACATTCGTTTGGCTGGGAGCAATCTTCAGAGCAGCGGTATTCTCCTTAGAGCATTGACCGGTTGTTGTTGAAGCACTCGAGGTATAGAAAGCCAGAGCGCCAGCATTCTTTGCGGTAGCATCCGTCATGTTGGCCGTAGTCACTACCTGGTTGTACTGGTCGAGGCCCAGGCGCTCCATAGGGTAGTAGGCTACCAGACCGGCCTCGTCGGCCTTCACGCGAGCGTACATATTATTCTTAATCACATCGGCAGTGCGACGGCCCTTCCAGATACGTACCTCGTCGATAGCACCCTTCAACATCTGGTCGTAGGTATAGAGACCCTGACCGTTGACGCTGGTACGGTGGCTACCCAACATGAGTTTCTCGCCATAGAGGGCAGGTATCACCGAAGCAGCAACCTGCTTGCGCTGTACGCCATCTACATAGATCATGCCCGACCCGTTAGTGCCTTTCAGCACGTTCACTGCTACATGGTGCCACTGACCGTCGTTCAGGGCAGAGGCTATCGTAAAGAGCGAAGCATTAGCAGCATCGTTCGTCAATGCCAACTCCAGTTCGCCCTGTGCATTCAAGCGCAGGTCCATTACCTGAGTGCTCAGCACCGAAGCCACACCATTCTGCTGTTTGTCGGCCTTGAACCAAGCCTCAACAAGGTAGTCCTCTGAAGAGGTGGTGTTCAGAGCACCAATATTGGCAGCGGCAGCTTTCTTACCGTCGAGAGCGAGTGCATAGTTGTCGCCGGCAATCCACCATGCATTCTGAGAGGGCAGTACCATATTGCGGCTGCGAGCCTTGTCGGTAGCCACATTGCCGTGACCCTCGTTCAGCTGCCAGTAGCCCAGCAGGCCGTTGGTGTACTGACTCTTGGTGGTATACATATCAGCCTGTGCCTCAGCCATAGAGCGAGCGCTGTTCCAAATAGCCAGCTCCTGCACCTTGGCGGTGAGTTTGTTGCCACCCAGACTTACAGGACCGTTGCCCTCGTAGTCGGGTACGTTGGCGTTGCTGATCAGGCTTACCTCAGAAGCATCCATTGCATAGTCGGCGTTCACCGTCTTGGTGTCGGCATCATAGCTTACGTTCAGATACAACCACTTGTTCTTAGGCAGTGCCACAGTCGAAGTGGTCTTCTCACCGGCTACGCTCACAGCGAGTTTGCCGCTCTCGATAGCTACGGTGAAGTTATTGGTACTGGTGCCGTGCTGCAGCAGTATACCATCGGTACTGTAGTTCAGCCACATACTGGCAGAGAAAGGCTTGCTGCTCAGGTCTACGGTGCTCTGTGTCTTGGCAATGCTGTCGCCAGTGAGACTCAGGGCCACCTCGTGGGCCACCTCTGTCTCGTTGAGCACGCCCAGCACGTCAAAGTTGCTCAGTTTCGAAAGGCTACCGCTCAGGATATCCTCGTTGAAAGTGATGGTCATATCGGCACCACTGGTCAGGATACCGCTGGCCGGAGTAGGTGTAGCGATGAGCATGGGGCGGGTCATATCGCGAACAATCTCGATTTCATCGCTCTCATTGTTCACCTCAACACCACCCTGGTTGCATACCGTGATAGCACGGAACACGTAGGTCTGGTCAGAGAAGTCCTGCTTGCGCAGGTCGATCACAAACTGCAGCTTGTTCGTTCCCGTCAGAGCGGGCAGCTCCTTCAGGTTCGGGTCGGATGCAATCAGCGTCTTATCCTTTACATACTTCTGCAGGTTCACGAAGTCGGCATCGTTCTTGCCCTTATACTGCAGGGTGATACCTTCGAGCGACTGCATAGAGTAGTTATAGCCGCTGATCATGAGGGTCTGGGCACTCTCTGTGTCGGTGTTCACCAACGTGTGAGTCGTAGCCAGGTTCACCTCAGAGCAGGTGGGCTGGAAGTAAACGCTCACTGTGGTGGTGTCGGCAATCTCAGGGAATACGCCAGTATTGTCGGGCTGACACTGTGAAGCGATACGGATCTTGATGTCGGGATAGTTCAGTACGTCGGGGTTCGACTGCTCTACCGTGAAGGTCTTGAGCATGGGCTCACCAGCCTTCACCATGATGGCACGACCGGTAGTAATGTTCAAACCATCCATCTTCACCACCAAACCATCGGGGTTAGAGGCTGGCACCACATTGATATTATACATGCCATCCTCAGAGGTATCAGAGTTGTTGCGGATATATACCTGGAACACACCCTTGCCACCAGCGGGAATACCCGTAATAATCTGCGTGTTGGCCTCAATCTCGGGCTTCTCAATCTGTACCGTCTTCTCAGAGATGACCGTTCCGGGCTCGTAGTACTGTGTCTTCACCTCATCCTCGTAGGGGCAACATGTAGCACCACCACGGGTATAGAAGATAGGACCGAAGTTATCGGGAGCCTCGAACACGTCGACCGACAGATAGTCGTCGTCGCCGCTCTCAGCCAGTGTGAAGCTGAAGCCGGTGGTCTTCTCATCGGTATTCACATAGGTAGTGGTGGCATTTTGGTTAGAATAAACCTCATACTTCATCTCGAAGCCGTTGCCATCCTGATCCATCTTGGCACCATCAGAGAACAAGCACTGTGTTTCTTCGGTGAACTCGAACGAGTGCGAGTCGGAATGGATGTCTTCGGTGGTACGGGTCAGTGAAGCACCAGCATCAAACGAGTAATTGTCGATGAGGTATTCATCACGGTTGGTAATAGCCAGCACCTTAGCCTCCTCGTTGCGAGCCAACTGATTCTTCCAACCCTTTACCTGTTCGTTGTAGAACTGTACCATATCCTGGTATACCTTACCAGAGGTCTTCCAGTCGGCAGGCAGAATAATCCAGTATGAAGGACCACGGAAAATACCGTTTGCATCAGTACCCTGCGCCATATCCTTGGCTTGGCCGCCCCATACGATTTTATCGTTGTTGTTCGTACCAAACTTAGGATTGTCCTTGCTCAGTGTTGTTACATAGATAGGATCCTTGCCGGCTGCAGGATGAGCCACGCTATTAGGATTGGCCACCACCTGAAGCAGTGAGTCGCGCAGCATTTCATAGTTAGGAATCAGTACGCCCTCAATATAGTTCTGAGAATACATAAATGTAGTACCAAACTGGTCGCCCGTAGAGAAGCCATCCTCCATTACCAACTCATAAACAGGGTTGGTAGGAGTCGAAGTCTGTTCGTTCTTCTTCACCTTCACAATATGGCAGGCTCCGAAGATGGTGTTCTTCGATGCACCGATGAACAGGTCGCCAGGAGCACCCACGAAGTCAGACTCAGTACTGGTGGTGATATCCTCGGTCAGTGTAGTGGTATGACTCCAAGAGTTGTTCGTACCTACAGAGGTGCTAGCCTCAAAGCTACCGCCCGTCTGACCGGTAAGAGTGGTCTCGGTGATCACAGCTACGCCCACACCATTGGCGGTCTTGAGCTGCATACCAGCATTCACGAAAGCCTCCAGTTTGCCGCCCAACTTGGCCGTCACGTTCAGTGTACCTTCTTCTGTATGGGTAGTACCCTTTGAATAGGTAACGCTTGAACCTGTGCCGGGGGGGTCGCGCAGCACCATCAGCACCTGGTCGGGAGCCTGGGTGGTAAAGTTATTACCCGTAGAAATGGCACCGAGAACGATGGCCTTGAAGGTACTGTTACCTTCCCACTCAATCATCGTGCCGTTATCGTCGTAGGCAATAGAGAGTCCACGTGTATAGGGGCTCTGGATATTGGGCAGACCTGCCGTAAAAGAATAGGTGAGACAGCCCAGTGAGTCGAGTTCGAACTCCTTCTCGTTGCCCTCAATAACCGTACCGTCGGCCAGGCTCACGCTGACACCTGTGGCATACTGGTTCTCAATCTTCACGGTCTTGTTGGCCAGCGGAACAATGTCTTCCACCTCAGTACCACTATCCTTGTTTACATAGCGCTCGTAGGCATGCAACAGATAAGTGTAGCAGCCCATTTCCTGATAAACAGGATAGCCGAACTTATAGTTGACAGTCTTGCCACTGACGGTATAGAGAGGTACAACCGCTTCATTACCGTCCAATCCTTTCACTTTGATGCTCTTTTCACCATACGAACCATCCTCATTCTCAATCAGATCGATGGTATTCTTGGCCTTGTAACGAATCTTACAACTAGCCACATACTTGAACTCCTCATCCGAGCCTTCAAGCGTATCGGTATATTCGCGCTGTGGGTTGGTTGCGTCAATTTCAGGTTTGTCGTTAATCGTGAGACTCGTATTCTTGGGAATACTGATGCTCTCAACCGTGTACTTCAACGGCAGCAGTTCGGCAGCCCACTCACCCGTTACGGGGTCGGTCATAATGGTCACCTTGTTCTTTTTGCCCTCTACGTAAGTCTTACTGTTCACATTCGTAGTAGAAACTTCGAAGTCGCGCTGTGTAGAACTCAGGTTGTAGGAAACACTTGTTCCGTTCTTGGTTTCCTTCGCGTTGATGTAGTACTTGTTTGAGTTGGCGAAGGTAAGTGTCAGTTTGGCCTGACCAATGTTGGCAGTACCCTGACCAAGACCGAGAGGCTTCTCGTACTCTATGTCACCACCAGCCACACGACCGGCAACGGTCACACGGGTGTTGTCGTAGAAGGTAAGACCAGTCTTCTCGCCCTCAAAGGTATAGTATTGAACGGCATCGTTTATCTTGCTGGGATAGTATCCGTCGTCTTCAAACGTATGTCCGTTCTTCTTCACCTGAATGAAGTGGTCGCCGATAGGCACATCGACACTGAATTCACCGTTGGCATCAGTCATCACGGCCTCACCGTCCTTCACAGCCAGATTGCCATCCACATAAATCATTGCTTCTTCTACCGGAATGGTAGTGCCGTCGAACAACACCTTACCGCTGACGGGGAACGACGATACATCATCAAAGTTAACACCGGAATAAGAGAGGGAGTTCAAGTTAAAGAAACGGCTCTCGTTGCCGGGATTGAACTTGTGTACACCTAAAGTAGGAGTAATGGTATAGTTGGTACCTTCTCCTGAGAAAGGAATGCCACGCAACATATAGTTACCATCCTTGTCGGTATAGGTCATCAGACTGAGCTGTTCGCTGCTGGGCACAACGTTCTGGTCGCTACGGGCGGCAGTACCAGTAAACATGTGGTGACCGTTGCTCACACCGTTCTGTTTACTGAAGTCGTAAGCCACAGTCTGTGCAGCCATACCCTCATCTAACGGATAGTAAGCCTGCAGGCCCTCTTCAGAACCATTCAGTGTATGGTTACAGTTCATGAGAATCTCAGTGTCGCTCAGACAACGGTTGAAGATGCGTAATTCGTCCATATAGCCTGCATAAGGAGTTGGACCTTGCAGGTTTGACCAGTTACCGAAACCGAATGAAGTAGCAGCATTCAGCTTATCAACAGAAAGGGTAAGCGATGATTTCACTACTTTATACTTGAAACTTTTACAGTCTTGAGTTGTATAAAGTGTTAGCTTCTTAGCTGACTTGGAATAGGTTAAAGTGATGTGAGTCCATTTGTTGGCATCAATCGTTTTATTATAATTGACTACGCCAGTATTGTTGAACATATAACACAAAGAATAGCCAACGGAAGCCTTTGTAACAAATAATCCCACGACTCCAGGAAGGTCAAACATTTCATAGTTTTCACTGGAAGAAGTCATTTTGGTTGAATCGGGCTTTATCCACATCTGGACGGTAAAGTCATTGCCAAAAATATTTTTGACATCATTGGCATCTGTTGCGCAAGTGATACCAGAACCACCGGTTTCAGAGTTGACTGTACCATCGAAATAGAGTGAACGGTTGCTTTGGATGCTATTACCATCGGCATTGGTGGCTCCCAGTGTAATTTTAGCACCTTCGACAGCCGTACCAGAGCCGTAGGTGATACGGCCGCTTACCACGCCTGTAGCCAGACAGAAACCGTCGGTCTCCTTGGCAGTACCTTCATAGCGGGTGCCGTTGTACATATCAAAAATCTTCAGACGATACTCGTTAAACGAACCGGGCTGTGCCGTCTGGTCATCATAGCTATAGTTGCTGGCAGTACCAGAAGTGGTATAGATATCGGCCCAGAGGTTCTCGTTGGTGCTGCCCAAAGGACGGCGCTGCAATGTGAAATAGGCTGGTTCGGTACCCACCTGCTGTACAGTCCACGACAGTTTGACTGAAGTGGTATAGTTACCACGAGAAGCCGAGAAGCCTGTCAGGTAAGAGCCGCTGGTCAGGGTAACTGTTTTTACAGCACTATATACATCTTGATCCTGCACATTGATCTTCAGGCGATACTGGTAGGGTTTGTGGGTAGCCACATTGGCATCGGTATAGCTGCCACCAGTCGTCGTAGAACTGGTGATATTATCGGTACGCAGGTCTTTCCACGACTTACCGTCGTCGTCGCTACGCTGCACATAGAGCTTGTAGGTCTTAGAGTTGCTGGCATCCTGAATACCATTGTGGCTCCAAGAGAACACAATCTTACCGTCCTTCGTATCGGTGGTCAGACCGCTGAACGCAAAGTCGCGAACCAACGTGAAGCGAACAAAATCACTCAGGCCCTCAGCATCTGCCTCACTTCCTATCGTCCACCCATTTGGCTGGTAGCACACGGTGTAGGTATAGGTGGTGCCGTAGCTTTGATCGGCCTTCGTATCAGAATAGGTATAGGTGCCATTGGGCACATCACCCAACTTGATCTGCGAGCTGGCATTGCCCATCACCTTACGGAAGATAACCCACCTACCATTGGTAGCCGAGTTGTTGTCGTAGGCATCGCGCTCCCAAGTAATGGTCACTTTCTTGCTGTAAGAGTTAGATTCCGACACCTTGATATTTTTCGGTTTGGGCTGACCCACAATGGTGATACCTCCGAAGTCCTTGTCGAAACGCACAACATTCGTACTGTTCCATGCATTGATGACTGCGTTGTCCTTATAGTACTCAAAGCGTGGATAGATGGTTACGGGGGTGTAGTTGTCGCTCACGCCAATCGTACCGCTTGAAGTAAAGGTACCGAAAGCATAGGCAGGGTCTTTCCACTTATTCTTATTGTCTTCCTTGTACAGAATGGCCTGATTCGACCATCCTGAATAAGTGGTAGAGATGCTGGGATAGGTAAACTCGATCTTCTTGTTGCTGCGCTTGAAGTTGGTTGCGCTGATAGAAGGCATAGAGACCGAGGGAGTAACCGTGGTGAAGAGGGTCTCGTTGACCGAGTGTCCCTGTCCCGACTTGTTATAGTGCCAGTAGCCGCTAAAGCCTATCTGCCACGGCTGATCCATGTAGTTGCGCTCAAAGCAGACATCGCACTCCATAAAGAAGTCTTTAT
>Ga0310696_10006091_pt1 | contig 14393 bp, 11 predicted proteins | sample AusTroGonzalo_MG_4_FD_203885 | JGI IMG/M metagenome (GOLD analysis project Ga0310696, IMG submission 203885) | Bovine rumen microbial communities from tropical cattle in Woodstock, Queensland, Australia - Gonzalo_02 (v2) (version 2) | ecosystem: Host-associated > Mammals > Digestive system >...
AATGGTTTTCCATAATGTCCAAGGCGCAGATGTATTCAGTATAGGCGTCTATCACGATGTCCTGTTCGTAATAGCCCACGCCGTTTATGTAATGGGCACGGGCGGCCAAAAACGGTAGGGACACATCGCGTGTGTCCGCGTCATTCGCCACCAATAGCGAATCAAAATAATCCACCGATCGCAGCAGGTTCTCCCGACAGGTTTGGGGATAGTTGTTTTTGAACAGTAGTTCGGCCAGTAATAGGTATGCGTAACGACGGTTGTATTCCGTTCTTGTAGCGATGGTGGAAACGTTGTCGCCATTGGGCTTGAAATAATGCCCAAGGTGCATCATGGCACTGTCGGGCTGGTGCCACAATAGGCTGTCGATGAACAGCAATTCGGGTGATAGGGTGTCTTGTAGAGACATGCCATGGCGTGTCTCTACACGGTTGTGGCAGGCGACTAAAGCCAGCAAAACAAACCATCCTATGAGCAAACCCCGTTGTTTCATCGCCGCAAAATTAGTCAAAATTCATAAAGCTTTGTCGTTCTCATCTTTGCAGTAGCCTTGAACGATTTGCCGTTCTTGGGCAGTGGCTTGAAATACGGAAACAATGCCGAGAAGCAATAAAAATAAGATAGCCTTTTTCATGGCTTGAGAGTTTTGGGGTCAAGCAATCCTCATCCGATAAAGTGCCTTGCTATGGGTGGAGCCGGTGTGATACATGAAATACAGTATGCCATCATTCACCGTGGGGAGTTGCACGAAATGGAAGTCTGTCAGCCTTGCCACAACTTGGATCTGCCCCGTTTTGAGGTCGATTTTCGAGATGCTCATCACGCCATCATCTTCAAAAACTGCGTAGAACTCTTTTCTGACCCTATCTACCAATACCTGCTTTTTCCAATTGTCTTTTATGAGCCATTTCCCGTTCCAGTTCAGGAAGCGGTGGAATTTTATGGGTGTCTCCCCAATCATTTGTGCGTTCTTGTCGAAATACTCGTTCTTGTCGGCCTCGAAGTTGAACAAGACCAAGGAGTCGCCTATGGAAAAAAGAGGGTCATAAATCGGTTTAAGATCCAGTGTCCACTTTCGGATGTCAACACGCGGACGCATTACAAAATGGGAGTAGTAATCTTTAGAGGGAAGGAACCTTCTTCCGCCCAATCCTTCAAGTTCACCGAATTTTTGTGTATTTGCACAATAGTCCAGACTTTCTTGGTCGAAGATGTACTCCAAAAGATGGCCGTTGGGATTGCCTCGCTTGAAATAATGGTAGTATAATTCTTGTCCCGAACATGCGGAACCGTAATATGTGGCAATGACAAAGACGCTGTCGGTCACTGCGGCATTGTCACCCATGATATAATAGAACTCATTGATGCTCATGCCGTAAAAGAGTTCTGCATCCATATAGGTGTCGCGATAGCGTCGGTGCCCGATCTGGTAGGTTGAATCGTAGCTCATCAGATGGATTTGGCCGAACACGTCCTTGTAAAGCCTGTTGTATTTCCTTGCAATAGGAAGAACTGACAAGGTGTCGAGGTCAAACGAGAGGTGGAGCAGGGCATTGCCGCTATTGCGATAGGCAATCAAGTAAATGCCCATCTCGTTGATTTCGAATGTCTCAAGGCTAACCATTTTCTCGTGGTAGGCAATCTCGGGCTTATTTTCGCTTACGGTCACTTCATTCAATGCGTAGCTTTTAGGGCGCATCCTGAAGCTGATGTTGATGGAGTCGCGTTGCAATTGTTTCGGCGTGAGGCTCACGATGGTGTCTTGATATCCGATGCAGGAGTAGTAAAGTTTGATATCTTTCGTGCGGTCATACAGTGACAGTGCATAGTGTCCCTTGGCATTGCTGCTTGTGCCATTCCGCATGTTGACGATGCCGATGTTCACGTTGCTTACACCCAGGCTGCCGTAAACAACGGTCTTGTTTTGTGCTGTAGCTGTAAAGCTTAAGCTCATGACGACTAGCGTTAGTAGTAAAGAAATCTGTTTCATGGCGGTAGTTTTTAGTGTTTGTTCGGTACAAAAATAAAACTTTTTTCAATTCAAACACAAATTTTTTAATTTTAATTGAAAATTTTCCATTTTAATAATGTAAATGGAATAGTGTCAGCCGCAAATAGTCCAGTAATTGTTGATGAGAAATTCGTGAATAATTCGTGGTAATTATATGTTAATTATTCCTATTTTTGCCCATTCAAAACGATGCTCATGACCGCTTTCGATTTCTTCAATATCATCTGTTCCATACCGAAGACGCTACGCTTCAATTTCCATTATTTTCCGTTGAAGACAGCCTTGAAGCTGCCTGTCGTGGTGTCGCATCGCACTTATTTGCGCGAACTGCACGGCAAAGTGGAGCTCCCCGAGAAGGTGGAAAGGGCAATGGTGAAGATTGGCTTCGGTGATGTGGGACATTACGATCGCAAGCGTTCACGCGGCATTTGGCAGGTAAGCGGCACGGTGAGCTTTGGCGGGAAGGCGAGCATCGGGCATGGCTCCAAACTTTCGGTGCGTGGTGACTTGAAACTCGGTGCAGATTTCAACATGACAGCGGAAAGCACCATCGTCTGTGCCAAGGAAATCCGTTTTGGCGACGACTGTCTGCTGAGCTGGGACATCCTCGTCATGGACACCGACGAGCACCCTCTGTACAATAAAGAAAACGAACGCATCAATCCCGACAAGCCCATCATCGTGGGCAACCATGTCTGGATTGGGTGCAAATGTGTATTGCTGAAAGGTGCCGAGGTGCCTGACAACACGGTCGTGGCAGCAGGAACACTGTTGAAATCATCCTTCGCAGGTGAAAATCAAGTGATTGGCGGCAATCCGCCGTCCATCCTGAAACATGAGGTCCGCTGGGAACACTAATTATTTCGAACACGGATTATACGGATTTATCGGATTGCCGCTTCGCGTCATTTCGAAGAAGCACAAGCCAAACACGAGCAAAGTGTATCGAAAATAATCTCTCCGTGATATCCGTGTAATCCGTGTTCGAAAAACTACTACAGTGTTTCAATCACCGTGCAGAGGTTCTCGAAGATTTGCGGGATTTCGCCCACACCGTTCACCGCGTGCAGGTTGTTCTTGCCCTCGTAGAAGTCGAGCACAGGGCGCGTCTTGGCCTCATATTCCACAAAGCGGTGCTTGATGGAGTCGAGGTTGTCGTCGGCGCGACCACTGGTCTTGCCGCGTTCCAACATGCGCTCAATGAGGAGCTCCTCGGGCACTTCAAGACTTAACACGCCTGTCAGCGACATGCCGAATTTTTCCATCATCTCGTCCAAGATTTCGGCTTGACGCACCGTGCGCGGATAGCCGTCGAAAAGGAAGCCTGCCGAGTCCATGTTCTCGGAAAGTTTCTTCTCGATGATCTTGGCCACGATTTCGTCGGAGACGAGGTTGCCTTGGCTGATGATTTCCTTGACCTGCAAACCTAATTCACTCTCGGCGGCGATTTCCTCGCGCAGGATTTCACCAGTGGAGATGTAGGTCAGGTTGTATTTCTCGCGCAGGAACTGTGATTGTGTTCCTTTGCCTGCCCCTGGAGGGCCAAATAGGATGATGTTTAGCATAGTGTTATTGTTTAATTATGAATGCTGAATTATGAATGCTGAAATCGGAGATTCGACGTAGTCAATGTCGCAATGCGATGCTGGGCTTTGCCCCTCATTCAGCATTCATCATTCTGAATTCAGCATTTTTATTCGATGATTTTGTAAATGTCTGGTAAATTTCTCCCCTGTTGGTCATAATCAAGCCCATACCCCACAATGAACTCGTTGCCGATGTCCATGCCTTTGTAGTCGATGGGGTAGGTGTATTGGAAGTTGTCGGGCTTGAAGAACAGCGTGGCGATGCGCACGTCGGCGGCCTTCAAGTCACGGAGCTTCTGGGTGGTGTAGCGCAAAGTGTGGCCTGTGTCGACGATGTCCTCCACAATGACCACATGGCGACCGTTCAAAGGATGGTCTAATCCGATGAGCTCGCGGACGACGTTGGTGGTCTCCGTGCCAGCGTATGACGACAGCTTGACAAAACTGATTTCGCATGGAATCGTCAGCCGCTTGAACAATTCAGAGGCGAACATGAAGGCGCCGTTGAGCACGACGAGAAACAGCGGATTCAAGTCTTCCAAGTCGCGGTTGATTTGGTCGGCCACGTTTTGGATGCTAGCTTCGATTTTTGCTTGGGGGATATACAGCCCAAATTCCTTGTTTAAAACTTTTACTGTTTTCATTTTCAAAGGATTGATGTGTTCTTGCCCTTTGGTTAAGGCGACACAAATATACAAAATGCTTCGTTTGGGTCAAGCGCATTGAGAAAAAAACTACTTTTGCGGAAGTAATTAATCACAAAACTCTCAAAACAATGCAAAACTTCCATATTGAACAGATGCGGCTCGGCAACCGCCTCGCCGCCGGAAAGGAGCCGGTTGGAGACTTTCCCATGCAACAAAAAAGGTTTTGCAAGTTTTGACGGTTTTGTGATAAAAAACAGATAGTTATGACTCCAATTGTAAGCATCATCATGGGAAGCACCTCCGACCTTCCCGTTTTAGAAAAAGCCGCGCAGTTCTTCGACGAGATGGAAATCCCCTTTGAGATGAACGCCCTCAGCGCGCACCGTACACCCCAAGAAGTGGAACAATTTGCCCGCGAAGCCCAAGGCCGTGGCATTAAAGTGATTATCGCCGCTGCGGGCATGGCCGCCGCCTTGCCGGGCGTGATTGCCGCCAACACCACCTTGCCAGTCATCGGCGTGCCGGTGAAAGGTATGCTCGACGGCCTTGACGCGATGTTATCCATTATCCAAATGCCTCCTGGCATTCCTGTGGCTACGGTAGGCGTGAATGGAGCCCTCAATGCTGCTATCCTTGCTGCCGAGATGCTGGCTCTTGGCGATACGCAAATGGCCGCCAAAGTTGCCAATTACAAAGAAAATTTGAAGAACAAAATCACAAAGGCCAACGCAGAACTGAAAGAGGTACAGTACAGATTCAAGACGAATTGATTTGGGGCAGGAAAAAATAGAGACGGTGCCTGCACCGTCTCTATCAAATCAACTAAAACCAAATTATTATGAAAAAAACGCTTAAACGCCGACTCGCTAACCTGCTGCCATACTGCGCATTGTTCACGCATTGGCGGTCCTTCTCGATGGCTTTGCGGACAGCCTCTTCATCCATGCAGTCCATGATAGGCTTGTAAAAAAATCAAATATTTTCGATACACAAAACCATCCGGCAATAAGTATAATCGTTACACACAAAAGAATGAAATCTTTCTTGTCTTTTATTGTTTCTTTTATCTTTGTCATAAATTATTCCTGGTTTTAATAGTTATTTCTAACACTGAACTTATTCTTCGTAATCATTACTTTAGAAAGAAATATCCGTCAGAAGTGAGCCATCGGAGCATTCAAGCCTTTACTTTACTCTTTTAATATCTTTTCGCGATAGCTTGCTCCGTCTTTCATGGTGATGCGCAACACGTAGACCCCGGAGGGCATCGCGCTCATGTCGATGCTTTCCAGACCGTTTGGCTTGGTGCCGACCAAACGGCCTGCAAGATCATAAAGTTCAACGCTCTCAGGCTTGGAGCCGTCATCGAAGCGGAGGCTTAGCTGGTCTTTCACGGGGTTGGGGGAGAAGGTGAAGGGTCGTTCTGTCATCGCCGTTTCTGGGGCGACGTCGTAGCCATCGTGGATGATGAACAAATGGAGCTCGTTGCCGCTGTATCCATAAGTGGTGGCAAAAGCTATGGCCACATCGCCGTTCTGCAGCACTTTTACACACTTGCCGTAGGCGAAGTTGTATTGTCCTCCGGGTAAAACGATGTTCCATAGGATATTCAAGTCGTTGTCCAAACATGCCAGCCCGACCGCTTGGCTGTAACTATATGGCATAGTGTTATATGCATGGAATATGGTGTTGTCGTCAGTCACTACGGTCTCGATGGGATTTCCATACCCAATAGGTGAAGAAGACTCCAATCTGGCTGTGGCCAAAACATTGTGGTCCATGTCGTACTTGACCAACGAGGTCTCAAATCGGTTGTCGGGATAGTGGATTTGTGCGGCCATGAGGTAGGTTTCTTTGAAGGTGCTCTTTTCGAAAAGGACGAGGTGTTCGTCTCCGACCCAATCATAATAAGTGTCTTCCGCCACATAATCGTACACGATGGTGTTGGTTAGGTTGAGGTCTTCGTCAAAGAAGTAGATGTAAAGAGGCCAGGGATGGCTGTCATTGGTTCCGATGTAACCGCCCAATTTGTAGTAACATAAAGGTGCTTCGTCGAAGACCCTGAAACTCTGATCCCAATAGGCCAAAGCAGTATCGGATGGATGCATGTTTGACCAGTTGGAAGGGAGCAACTCGTCGGTTTCATTTTCGGTGATGATGGTGCCGTCGAGGCCGATGCGCACGAGGTGGAACATGCCTCCGTTTGCCCAATAGTCAATGATTTCGAAGTCTGTCCAATAAGTAAGGATGAAATTGTCATGAGGGTCAAGGATGGCGTCTTCTAATGCCCATGGATTTGAATCGTAGTCTACACCGACCATGATAGGCACCAAAATCTCGTTGGTCACATTGAGGTCAGCATCAATAAAGGTCATTCTGAAGCTGAGTGTGCTGTCGACTTCATCCCAAAGGTAACTCGGGACGACAAAGCTATCGGTCTCCCCGTTAATGCCCCAGAGGTTCCATCCGTAATCGAATTGTACCGAGTCTATCAGTTGGCCTTCTGTCGTGGTTTTGCAGATTAGAAATCCATGTTCTTCGTAATCGCTACTATAGAAAGAAATACCCGTCAGAAGGGAACCATCGGAGCATTCGATGATGTCGGTATCCGAAAACAGTTTTCCGTTTTGAAGCGTGAACTCGCTGACGATTTCCTGTCCGTAACTCGTGATGTAGGCGGCCATCAGCAGGCCGGAAATAATAATGGTGTAAAGTTTTGTCTTCATAGCTTTTGTTATTTAAGGGTTTGTAATTTCGTCTTCGTCTTCTTCATATTGGGGCGGCTCTCACACCGCCCCAATAAGAACCAACTAAAATCAAATCATTATGAGAAAAAGCACTTACTGTCAAAAATGTTTCATGTTGTTATTTTGTGGCCTGAACCCCGATTTTGTTCTTTGTTTTAATTGAAAATGTTCCGTTTTAATTCGTATTTTTGATGTTTCACAATGCAAATATACGACATGGAAAAATTTTGTCAAGCTATTTTTTCAATTATTTTCGTCATGTGGTTTAAGCCATTGTGTGCCAAAAAGAAAGAATTTTCACTTTTTTGAAACGAAATCCATTTCATCTTATTTTATTCCGTTTTAATTGATAATTTTCCTATTTAAACGGAATAATTCCGAAATCGATATTTAGGGACAAAACAGTAGAGACGGTGCATGCACCGTCTCTACGAACCAATCAAATCAAATCGTTAATATATGAAGAATTACAGTCTTTTCGTTCGATAGGCATGGTTTTAATAAATCACCACTTTTCTCGTCGCAGAGGCATTACCGTCTGTCAGTCGCAAGAGATATAGGCCTTCGGGCAGTGTGATGATTCGCTGTTTCTCAATCGTCGTCTCCATGACTTTCTGGCCGAGCAGATTGGTGACGGTCAGCAGGCCCTTGCCTTCTACGGTGAAGCTGCTCCGAGCGGGGTTGGGGTAGACGTTCATCGTCGCGGCCATCGTTTCGGAAGTGGACAAGTGGAAGCTCTCAAGGAGGGGATAACCTTCGTTGACATTGTTAATATCAAAGCCCCAGACATTTGTGTCTTTGTTCAGGACGACCACGAAAGACTCTTCGCGCATCTCAACATCGCTCGTGGCCTCCCCGATGCCTTCACTGCCGCAGGTGTTGAGGTAGTAGATGTTGTCAGTTGTGCCGTTGAAGTTGGATCCGAGAATTCCGCCGGCCTCACCCTCGCTGTTGGCAATGTTGCCAGCGTTGTAGCAGTTTTTCACTGTTCCCTTGATGACAAAGCCGCCGATGCCACCTGTATTTTGCGCGTTTCCAACGAGTCGCCCCAAATTGTAGCAGTTTTCGATGTTTACCTCCCTTGTGGTGAGTCCGAGGATACCTCCGCAGCCGCCGCTATTGGCAGATATCTTTCCCGTATTGAAGCATTCTGTGATTTCTTTAGCCATCATGCCTGCAATGCCGCCGCTGGCCATATTGCCTTTGACAGAGCCTGAGTTGAAGCATCGGTACACTTTGCCATTTCCGTAGCCTAAAATGCCGCCAACGTAATCGCCTGAGATGTTAACGCCGTTCGAGCAGTTTGAAATGACAACACCTGGATTGCATTTTCCAACGATGCCACCGCCGTATGAGGCATTCTGAATGAAACCGCTTTCAACACTGACATTTTCGATGATGCCTGGGGTGTCTACCGATCCAAACAATCCGGCTACAGAAACACCTTGGGTGAAGATATTGTAGATTTTATGACTTCCGCCATCGAAATGACCCCTGAAACTGTTGTTGGGAACATAATAGGGATCGGGCACTCTCTCGCAACCGTCTTCATAAAAGTAGGAGTTCCCCAGCCCAATGGGTGCCCAGGGCAGGTCTTCGCTGCCGTTCAAGTCGATATCGGTGGTCAGTTCGAAATGCAGGCCTTTCGTCTCGAAACCTGTGTTAACCATATAGGCGAGGAAAGCCAGATTCTCAGCCGTTTCAATCAGATAAGGATTGCTTTCCGTGCCCTCGCCGCGGGTCCAGAGTTTTCTGCTGCCGTTCCAAACGCTGGTTTGGGCTTCGGCCATGATGCCTGCCATGGCGAGCATCATGATAATGTATAGCTTTTTCATGTCGTTTGTTTTCAAAAGGTTAGACAATAGTGTTATTTCGCAAGGCCGTGGTTGAACAGTGTTTTGATATGGTCGATGAACTCGCCTTTGCGCTCCATGGCCGATAGGTTTTCGTTTTTCCAAACGGTAATCATCGCATAGTCCAATTCTTGCATGCTGCCTGCCGAGAAGCTGAAGGGCCCGACCGAAGCCAGGCCTCTTCGGTCGCTTGGAGTATTGCCGCATTGCTCCTCGGTCCAATACACGCCGTTGGTGATATAGCCTTCAGGCTGTATGCCATTGGTGCCTATGTTGTTGGGGTCACTGTCGCCAGGGAACATGTATTTGCAGGGAAGGTCGATTGTACCGCTGCTGTAACCATCGCCGCCGTAAAGCATGGGCTGTCCGTTCCTCCAAAGGCCACGCAGGTATTTGTAGTAATCATCGTCTATGCTTGGTTCGCCGTTCTCGCCATAGTAGTTGTTGTGGTACATGAATCCTGTCATGCCCAAGCGTTCATTGGCATCCGAATAAGGTCCAGCCAAAACGGTAAGCACCTGCACGGGTGGGTTGTTGCCGTAGGCGTTTGGCTCGTTGTAGCCGTCTAAAGGAAAACCATTATAGCCAAAGCAGGAATTACGCTGTACGTCGCAACCTACAAAATCGTCCCAACCATAGCCGATATCCCAATCCGTCCAAAGGCCAAGATACACATCGTGATAGTCATTGGCGGAGCGATTAAAGAACTTGTAGTTGATGAACACCGTGTTGTTCAAGGCTTCATCGTCGGGAGCATTATAGGCATACACCATGGCATGAATCTCAAGGCCAATCTTTTTGCCGTATGATTCTCCGTGTTCCATGAAACTGTCGTTGAAGATGAAGAACAGGCACTGGTCGCCTTTGATGTCGGGATAGTCGCCCGCTTCGGGATTGTAGCGACCATCACCGTCCACATCGACAAAGGGCGCAAGGTTTTGGGCATAGTCGCCTTCGCCGTGGGCAGGCCAGGTGAGGATGTCTTCGGGTGCTTCATAGTTGTCATCGGCGTGGTGGGCAATGAATTGGTCAATTTCCTCGCGAGTGAGGTTCCAAATGTGATGGTACTTGAGTGCGGTCATCAAGTCAATGGAGGCATCAGTGGTTTTGAGCGGTCCTGCCCAATAGTCTTCTCCGACTTGGCCATACCTGCATGCTGCCAAATGAAGGGTGTCGTAGGCATCGAGGCCGCCAAACCACAGTGAGTGCTGGAAAATGGTCTGCTTGCCACTGCCCGCAGGCACTTCCCAAGTCGGGCATGGATAGACTCCCAACTCGTTTTCTTGTTGTAAAATCATGTAGGAACCGTCGCCAAGGATGGTGGCGTTGATGTTGTTGGTCGCGCAGTGCGAGATGGGTGGCAGCTGAGCTATGGATGCAAAGGCGAAGCTGCTGAATAGAATGATGAGTAGAATTCCTTTTTTCATAGTGCTTTTTATTAGAGGTTGGTAATTTCAACTTGAATTTTTCCGTTTCAGTATTTTAATTCGACATTTCACAATGCAAAAGTACATACTATAACGGTTTTGTCAAGTAAAAAATTCAACTTTTTTTGAATAAAATGTGTAAAAGGTTGTTTTTCAATGAGGAAAATGAATCGACCTCATTGTGCAACTCGAATCATCATCAGACCATCGCGGATGGGCAGCAACACATTCTCCACCCTTGGGTCGTTTTGTACCATGTCGTTGAAGGCGATGAGGGCCTGCGTGTCGTGTTCCTTGGTTTGGGCGTTGAGCACCTTACCGTCCCAAAGCACGTTGTCGGCGAGGATGAAGCTGCCTGTGCACACTTTTTCCATCACCATTGTATAATAGGTGGGATAGCTCACTTTGTCCGCATCGATGAAAACGAGGTCAAAGGTTTCCTTTAGGGTGGGAATCACGGTTTTGGCATCGCCGAGGATGAGCTCGATTTTTTCCGAGACCTGAGCCTTGTCGAAATAATGCCGTAGAGTGTCTTCATACTCTCGGTTGGCCTCAATGGTGACGAGTTTTCCGCCTTCGGGCAACCCGCGTGCGATGCAGATGGCGGCGTAGCCTGTGTAGGTGCCGATTTCCAACACGCGTTGCGGCTTCAGCATCTGACAGAGGAATTGGAGGAACTTGCCTTGCACCGGCCCCGACATCATGCGCGGGTTCATCTCGTGCAGGTAGGTGTGGCGATACAGCTCTTGCAACACGGCATCAGGCGCGGTGGCATGGACTTCGAGGTATTCTTCCAATTGGTAGGGGTCGGTCATGGTTTATGTCGTTATGTTTGCCACGGTGCTTCGGCGCTTCGACAGGCTCAGCGACCTCCGGCTCAGCAACCGTTTGTTCAATTGCCTTTAAAAATGATCTGGCTCAGTTGTTTCTTGTCGAAAACGCGGTTGGCCACCTCCAAAATGTCGTCTGCCGTGACGGCCTCCACCTTGCGGATGATGTCGTCCATGTATTCAATCGGCTCGCCCATGATGAGCGAACGTGTCGCACTCAGCAACTCGTTCATGCCGCTTTCGTAGCTTAAAGCGACCTGACCAATGAGCTGTTGCTTGGCGTGGTGCAGTTGCAAGGTGCCTAACTTTTGCGTGCAGAGCTTGTCCAATTCCTTGTGAACCAACTCTATGGCGCGTTCCAACGAGTCAGGGTCGACGCCCATGTAGACATTGATGAGGCCTACATCGGAGTAGGCAGTGTATTGCGACTCGATGCTGTAGGCAAAGCCGTACTTCTCGCGGATGTTCAAGCCAAGGCGTGAGCTCATGGCCGGACCGCCTAATACATTGTTGAGCATCACGATAGGCATCCGCAGCGGACTGCTGAACTCGGGCGCAAGGCCACCGATGATGCAGTGGCTGAGGTGGTTGTTTCGGGTCTCGGTGCGGTTTTCAGGCGTGTAAGCTTTGAAGGTCTCGCGCTTTTTATTAATAAGGTGTGCCGGTTGGTTGCCGAAATAGCTCATGGCCATGTGTTCCAATTCCTTGAAGCTGATGTCGCCGGTGGAGGCCAAAATCATCTGGTCAGTGCTGTAGTTGTGTGCCATGAAGTCAAGGATGTCCTGGCGACGGAAGCCTTTCACCAACTCGGTGGTACCCAAAATGTTGCGTGCTAAGGGATGCCCTTTGAAGACCATCTCCTCAAACAAGTCGTAGATTTCATCCGAAGGCGAGTCGAGATAGGAATTGATTTCGTCCAAGATGACTTCCTTTTCCTTGGCCAACTCGTTTTCAGGAAAGGTGGAACGGAAAGCAATGTCGGCGAAGAGGTCGAGGCTGCGTTTGTAGTGTTGCTTCAGGAAGGTGGCCTGGATGCAGGTCTCTTCCTTGGTGGTGAAGGCGTTGAGGTCGCCGCCCACGTTGTCCAAACAGCTCAAGATGTGGTAAGCCTTGCGGTTTTGCGTGCCTTTGAAGATGGTGTGCTCCACGAAATGGGCGAGACCGTTCTCGTGCGGCAACTCGTCGCGGGTGCCGGTCTCCACCATCAGCACCAAATGGGCAATTTCACCTTGTTTTTCCTTATGTATCAGCCTGATGCCGTTCGGAAGAACAGCCTCTGTAAATTTCCTTTCCGCCATGATTTCAAAATTGGGCTGCAAAGATAGCAAATCCTGACGAGAGGCCTAAATGCGCCAAACAATATTTTAAAACGGAAAAAATTTGATTAAAACAACATTTTTTGCTTGTAAAATTAAAAAATTCCCTATTTTTGTCACGTATTAACGAACCTAAATATATGAAAGCCATGAAAAAGTTTACGCTATTTTTGTTGTCTTTCCTTTTTGTTTCAGGCTATGCCCAGACGGTCATCGACCCGCTTTTGCGTGAGGAGATGACCCGCCGCAATGAAAACGAACGGATTGAGGTCATCGTCATCATGAAGTCGCATTATGACCGCGAGCAACTTAATCGTCGTGCCGACCATTTTGTCAGTCGTGCCGAACGCCGTGAGTTTGTGGTCAATGCATTGAAGGAATTTGCAGAAGTTTCACAATACGACCTGAGACACACCCTTTCCGAAATGGAACGCAGCGGCATGGTTTCGGCTCCAATCACCCTTTGGATTTCTAACGCCTTGTATTTCAATGCCACCAAGTCGGCCATCCATGACCTTGCCCAACGCAATGACATCGGGATAATCGGCTATGCCGTCCAACGTTGTTGCCTCCCTGACGGGGAAGAAGTGAGTCCGGCCACCGACCTGCGCGAAATCACGCCGAATGTCCTTCAAGTTCGTGCCAACCAGGTTTGGGACATGGGCTATAAAGGCGAAGGTGTCGTGGTGGCCCTCATTGATTCGGGTGTCAATTACCGTCATGTGGACGTGGCCGACCACCTTTGGGACGGTGGTGAGGAATTCCCCAATCACGGCTACGATGTGTTCTCTCACGATGACGATCCCATGGATGAGCATGGCCACGGTTCGCATTGTGCGGGCATTATTTGTGGTGACGGCACCGCAGGCTATCAGACCGGTATGGCACCTGAGGCAAGGCTGATGTGTGTGAAGTGTGCGAACGCCAACTGTTTTTGTAATGCTGCCAATATGGTGGAAGGTATACAATGGGCGGTTGATCATGGTTGTGACCTGTTCAGCATGTCGTTAGGACTCTTGAATGCGGGCCTTACTGAACGTGAGCTGTTGCGTGGCGCTTGTGAGGCTACTTTGGACGCTGGCGTGGTGGCCGCCATTGCAGCGGGTAACGAAGGCCATAAGTTAGACGAGTATCCTATTCCTCGCAATGTGCGCGTGCCGGGCTCTTGTCCTCCGCCTTATTTGGATGAAGTTCAATCCCAAAATCCAGGTGGAAAGAGTTGTACCGTATGTGTCGGTGCAGTCGATTACAACGACAGTGCCGCTTATTTCACCTCGCATGGCCCTGTGACGTGGAGGACTGCGGGGATAGGCACGGCCAATTATTACGACTATCCCTACGAATACGGCGACGTCTCAAAATTTGGCTTGATTCGTCCCGATGTGTGTGCCCCGGGCGTGGATATCAAGTCGTTGAACTATCTCGGCAATCACGGATACATCAACATGAGCGGCACTTCGATGGCTACGCCCTGTGTGGCGGGATGCATGGCCCTCATGCTGAGCAAAAACAACGATTTGACACCTTCTGAGGTTTGTCGGTTACTTGAAGAGACGGCGGTTCCGCTTGCAGAAGGCAAGAGCAACATCTTTGGCTTTGGCCGTGTGGATGCCTTGGCGGCCATCGAAGCCATTCCCATGGGTGGCATCAGATACCAAGGTTTTGCTGTCAATGACACTTTGGGAAACAATAACCACAAACTTAATCCTGGCGAGTCGGTCACCTTGTCGCTTACGCTCAACAACATCTTCGATGCGCCTGTCAGTGGCATTTCGGCGGTCTTGTTGATGGAGGACGAGCATGTCACTGTTGCTCAAGATACCGTCGTTTTTCCTGATTTTGCCGCCAATGAGACGATTACCGTCGATGATGCTTTTGCTTTTTCGGTTGATGGCGAGGTGTCGGCATATCAGAAAATCAAGTTCCGCATAAAGTTGTTTGTTGATGGTGAATTGATTGGGGCATACACTGATAAT
>Ga0310696_10006092_pt1 | contig 14389 bp, 15 predicted proteins | sample AusTroGonzalo_MG_4_FD_203885 | JGI IMG/M metagenome (GOLD analysis project Ga0310696, IMG submission 203885) | Bovine rumen microbial communities from tropical cattle in Woodstock, Queensland, Australia - Gonzalo_02 (v2) (version 2) | ecosystem: Host-associated > Mammals > Digestive system >...
CGTACGCTTGAGTCCGTAGGCGTCGTGCATCACCACGTGGGTGACGATGTCGATGAGGATCTGGCGCTGCTTCGAGCTCAGCGTACCCATCATGCCGAAGTCGATCCATTCGATGCCACCATCCTTGAGCAGCACGTTGCCCGAATGGGGATCGGCATGGTAAAAGCCGTCGGTCAGGACCTGGGTGGCGAAATTCTCGGCGATCAGCGTCGCGATCCGTTCGCGCTCTTCTTCGTTGAGGGTGTCCAGGTAGTCCGTGTCACTGACCTCGGTGCCCGTGACGAAATCTTCGGTCAGGATGGCTTCGCAGGTCAGGTCGCGGTAGCATCGGGGGACCAGGACGTTTTCGCGCCCCTGGTTGGCAGCCCAGAACCGGTCGAGGTTGCCGGCTTCGTTGGTGAGGTAGAGTTCCCGCTTCGAGGTCTTCTCGAGCTCCACGATGAAGGCCTTGAGGTCGAGGCCACCCACCGGTTTCTTGACGAAGATATCCAGGACCTTCTCGATGAGGGCGAAGTCGCGCGTGACCGTGTCGACGATGCCGGGGCGACGGACCTTGACAGCCACCACCGTACCGTCCTTCAGCGTGGCCTTGTGCACCTGCGCGATGGAGGCGGAGCCCAGGGGCTTCGGGTCGAAGGAGGCGAACAGTTCGTCAACGGGTCTTCCCAGATGCTTCTCGATCTGGCTGTAGACGGTCTCGATATCCATCGGGGCCACCTTCGAGCGGAGCGTTGCCAGCGCTTCGCAGTATTCACGGGGAAGATATTCGTTCTGCTGGGATGCGATCTGCCCGATTTTCACATAGGTAGGCCCCAGGTCCTGCAGGATGTTCACGATGATCTCGGGCGTGAAGCCGTCGTCATAATTGTATTTCTTCAGGACAGCGATGATTTCGCGCAGCCGGCCGTTGGTGCTCGGCTCGGCCTTTTTCGCATCTCTGCGCTGCTTGATGAGTGCTGTAACAAAATTGGACATATGCTAAATTAGTTTTAATCAATACAAACTTACATAAAAAATCGCGATTGAAAAAGAATTCGTACATTTACCCATCCGAACGACAAATACCTTCCGTACCATGCAACTCATCGAAGCCATCCATGCCCGCCACTCCGTCCGCAGATACCTCGACCGTCCCCTGGAAGCCGACAAGGTGGCCGCCCTCCGGAAAGCCCTGGAAGAAGCCAATGCCGAAAGCGGGCTGAACATCCAACTGGCCGTGAACGAGCCGAAATCTTTCAACGGTCTGTTCATCAGCACCTACGGTCAGTTCCACGGGGTCAGCAACTATTTCGTGATGGCCGCGCCCAAAGGCAAGGAATGGGAAGAAAAGGTGGGTTACTATGGCGAAAAGCTGGTCCTGCTGGCACAGACCCTCGGCCTGAACACCTGCTGGGTAGGCCTGACCTACAAGAAGAATCCCGCTGTCATCACCCTGCGGGAAGGCGACATCCTCCATTGCCAGATCGCCCTGGGCTACGGCGAAAACCAGGGCCGGCAGCATCCGATGAAGCCGGCGGAGAAAATCTACGAAGCCTCCGGAGAAGTGCCGGACTGGTTCCTCTCCGGACTGCAGGCAGCGCTGCTGGCCCCCACCGCCGTCAATCAGCAGAAATTCAAGTTCTTCCTCCAGGAGGGCAACCGGGTCTCGGCCAAAACCCTCTTCTCCCCCTGGGGCTACACGACCATCGACTTGGGCATCGTCAAATACCACTTCGAAATCGGCGCCGGAAAAGAGCATTTTGCGTGGGCGTAGCGGCCGGACGTTAGTGTTTCAATTGTTTCAGGGCCCGTGCAAGCTGGTCGGGGCAGCTGGTCCCGCGACCCCGGCAGTCAATGCCTTCCAGCCGGCCGATGACTTCGTCGACGCGCCGTCCAGCACACAAGGCCGCTACGCCCTGCGTATTGCCGTGGCATCCGTCAATATACTGCACCCGCCGAATGAGGTCTCCTTCGAGTTCGATGTCAATCTGTGAGGAGCAGACCATGTTGCAGGTCTGGAACGAGGCTTTGCGGATACCGCTTTCGGTATGGTCGCGGAGCAGGATTACTTCGTACATATCCATCGCGTCAGAACTTTGTCGAAGGCAACGATGATCGCCGCCACCGGAATATAAATCAAAAGCGCCAAGAACGTGAAGAGCGCCCCCAGCGTCCAGAAGGGATAGGAACGCAACCCGTTGACCAGGAAGATACCGCTCGCACCCGCAATCAGTCCAATGGTGGTCAGATAGGCCAGGCAGCATCGCTCAACGAAACCATGTCCCCAAGCGGCGCCGATCAACGTGTAGTTAATGAGACTGCAGGTGTAGATTGGAAGAATCGTCGCATAATCGGGAGCGCCCATGTGGCGTTTGCCATGGATGTATGCCCAGAGGAAAATGAAGATTTCCAGGGCCAGGACGACGACACTGAGTATCTGCAGCATCCGTCTCACCCGTTCCCGGGGCATGCCTCTCATCACAAAGGCACAGACAAGAATAATGGCGATTGCCAGAATGATGGCACCTATGTGGGGCAACGAGAACATCTCTGACTGCAAGTCAGGAAAGGCATCCTTATATCGCCAGAAGTTTATACACATGTTCCATCACCAAGTTTGATGGTACAAAGATATCATTATTTATGGAAAACCCATCGCAGAAAGGTTCTTTCCATTATATTTTGCGAAGTCTTTAAAAAGCAATACCTTTGCAACCTCATTCAAGGCCGGTTCCGTAGCTCAGCTGGATAGAGCAACAGCCTTCTAAGCTGTGGGTCTCGGGTTCGAATCCCGACGGAATCACCCAAAAGCCGCGCCAGAGAGCTCTCTGGCGCGGCTTGGTCTGCATAGAAAAGTGCCGGCGATGGACCGGCCTTGCGGTGGGATTTGCTATCTGATAAATTCCTTCAAAAGTTTGTGCAGCATCTTGCTGACGTCTTCGACGTCGGTGGGATGTGAATTAAACATCGGAGGGTTCTGTTTCTTGAAATAGACCACACTACGCTCCTGCTTGTCGATGACCACACATAGCATCTCGTTATTGTAGGGAATGCTGGCACTGTAATTCTGGGAGGGGTTGGTAAGGCCCTTTACGCCGGTAAGCTCTTCAGCCACGGCGTCCACTGCACGGCTGATGGCCTTGTCCCGCTTCTCCTTTTCATAAGCTTCCACCGAGGTGACATATCCATAGGTAAAGATGAACACGCCATAGCGGTCTTCACTTTCATTCAACTGCGCTAACAGGGACTTGGGAACGCGAAGGCGGTTGACGTCCTTGGGCTTGGTCTGGGCAAGGACATTGGCCCATTTGAGAGCGTCAGCGTAGGTTTCATCCCTGTAATAATCGATCGGAATCATTTCCGAAAACGGGAAACGTTCCAGGTTGATGATATCGGCCACTATCCCGGCAGCCTTGTCTGTCTGCGGCTGGCTGTAGTAGCCCCCATCCGTATAATACATGTCGATGCAGGCACAGGGCTGGAAAATGGCGAACTCCGGAACGTCCTTGACTTTGAAGCCGGGCCCCGCACTCGCCGGAATAAAGGAGCCGACTGCAAACATTGCTACCAGAGCAAAGACAAACTTTTTCATATGCTTACTTTTTCAGTTTAAACAAATCACGGCAAAACCAGGTCATGGTTTTGGGGAAACGGTCGGTCTATCATCGGGCTACGGCAGGAAGGCTGGGATTTCCCGTGGCTGACAAGGACCGGACGGCAAAGAAATAGTTATCCTTGCTATACGGGCATTGGAAGGCAGGCGCTTCCCCAGCAGCCACCATACCAAGCACTTGCCATTCAGGCTGGTCGGTTTCCCGGAAAAGAATCTCATATGAGACAGAGGGATTGACCGGATCCCACGCAAGGACCGTATGGTTTTCCAACTCCCGTGCATTGGCGATCCGGACATTCTCCGGCCGGGCCGGCGACAGGGCCAGATTCATCACAGTTGCCAAATTGATGCGGATATTCCGCGTCAGCGAGGGAATATCGACACCCGACAGCAGGTCGCCGTAATCGATGCCGTTTTCCGTGCGGACATCCTGGTGCGTCCGGTCGTAATTCTCGCAATATTCACTCATGCGGACTGCCGTGAATCCCTCTCGCAGGAATGGAGTGTGATCGCCGCCTCGTCCGTAGCGGTCAAGGCGATAGATGAGCTTCACTTCCTGGTCCGGCACATAAATACCGGCCGTTTCCTTGATGTAACGGGCCAGCTGGCGCGGATTGCTATCCTCGCCACTGCGGCTTTCCGAGAAGACGCGCACTTTATGGTCTTCCTTCAGCCCGGTTCCACTAGCCACGGCGTTGCCGATCATGTCGTTGTTAATCATCGCCTCAATCTGCCACCCTTCCGCTTTCGCCCTTGCCGCCATATACCGCGACCCATCGAGTCCCTGCTCCTCACCTGAAACGAACAGACATCTGACCGTCTGCTCCAGCGGAACTCCCGACAGGATGCGTACGACTTCAAGCAGACAGGCCAGTCCGCTGCCGTCATCGTTGGCGCCCGGAGCGAAAGCGGTGGAATCCATCACATCGGATACACGCGTGTCGATGTGTGCGGAGAGCAGGATTTCACGATCTGCTTTCGTACCGGGCAATGTTACCATGACCTGTGGTACCTTCAATACGCGGTCGTAGCGCCCACCTCCTTCGCCCACCGTATAGTAGATGACTTCCACGACGGGAGTTGGGCGTACACCCTCGGAATGCTGTCCCCAGGCCTCGCATCGAGAAGCGATATATCTCACAGCTGCACCGATGCCACGCCCCGGATCTGTCTGCGTGCTGAGCGTATGCCGGGTATGGAAGGCTACAAGTTCCTCAATCCACGTACGGATGCTGTCGGAACTGACCTGTGCAAGGGCATCGGAGATAACCGGGTCAGCCTTTTGTGCCAGCATGTCTGAATGAACACGGCTCTGGCATGAGACGACCAGGATAAAGATACCGGCGATAAAGAAAGAGATAATTGAATATCGCTTCATAAAGGCATGGGTACTTTAACAGGTCGTGGATCAATCAAAGAAATTGTAGAAAAGCATCGCAGCGAAGGCCGGATCGATCGAGTCGGGGAATTCAGCGATGGGCGCCGTAGAGCCGGAACTCAACACCTCATAGCGCCGCATGGCGCCGTTGTGCCGTACCGAACCGACCGACAAGCCGTTGGAACCCTTGAAATCAAGCGTCTCGCCCACTTTGTCCACCCGGAATTCATTGCTCCGGCCACGGAAATCGATGGTATAGCCATTGGACGTCTTCCGGATCACGCCGGTCGACATGGAACCGCCCGTACCGTTGTAGATGTAGATATCGCCACCCACGCGGCTCGCACGGCCGATGGCGCGGCGGCTGGCATCCAGGGCACGCACATCGCTGCCCGACACGTCCAGGTAACTGGCACGATGGCCCGAGGCGCTGCCGCCGTCAGACTGAACCGGCCGATTCTGCAATTCCTCGATCTGTTTGCGCCGCTCCGCGATGGCGGCCTCCATCACGGGTTTGTACTTGTCGATGTAGTTCTTGCCCAGCGTCATGTTGTAGCACATGAACGCCAGCACCGCCGGATCCATCGGCTTGCACGCATAGGCCAACTGCTTCGAATAGAAATACAGCCACTTGCGTTCCAGGACATTGCCGATCTCGTCGCCCTCATAGAAAAGCTTGTCATTTTCATCTATTTGAAGTCCTTCCAGGTAGGCGGAATTGAGCACACCGTCCCGGATGACGCCGACCTGCCGGGGATCGCTGCCGTCCGGGTTGAGGAACATCACACGCCCGTCCTCCGGGAAGGAATAGCTCACATAGGCGAATTGGCTTTTGGTCTGTGCGTTCGTGTTGATCATGTCGAACACCCGGGTGTCCGGATGCCAGACCCCGTACTGGGAATTGTCTTCCGGGAACAGGACTTCCACGTCCTTTTCTCCGACCGGAATCGGATGATTCGGATCGGAGGTGACCGTCTGCCCGCGCCGGGTATCCGCAGCACCCTGCTGGACTTTCTCCTTGGCTTTGTTCAACAGATTACCGAATTGGGCGGAGGCGCCGGTGGCAGTACCGGTCAAAAGGGCCATCGCCACCAGAAATCGTACAAAATTCATCTTCATGATTTGGTGTTTTTAGTGTCAGCTGGGCAGTTCGCGGTTTTTCCTGAAAAGCTCGAACATGGCGCCGAAATCGGCTGTGTCGGTGTTCTCACTCAGTTTCGAGGGATCTTCGGCCATGAGGTAGTCGAAGAGCGCCTGGTAGAGTTCCACCATATGGACCGCCAGGTCGAGGGCGTCTTCGGGATCCATCCCCTCACGGAGCGTCTCGCTGTCCTGGCTGTACTGGTCCTTGATCTGGCGGTAGAGCGTACGCATGCGCTCGACGTCAGCCGGCGCCCTCCCCTCTTTTTCATCCTGGTCGAGGACCCAGAGGAAATCGTCGATATCCTCGCCTGCATAGGTAAGACAGACCGACAGGCGGTCCATCAGCTTTTTCAGGAAATCGTCCATGAATGACCGGTCAATGTTTGGCTTCGATCCGGTCTTCCTCGTCCTCGATGTACTTGCGGAATTCCTTGTAGACACTCTCGGGAACAGTCGGATCGGCCTTCACTTTCTTGCAGATCTGGTAGAGTTCTTCCTCGATCTCCTTGGCTTTCTTCTTCTCTTTGTTTGACAAGGCCTTGTCGTACTGAGTAAGCTTGCCGTACACGCCGTATTTCGACATCAGCGACTTGAAGGTGACAGGCTCGGGCTTGTCGGTCTTTTCGATTTTTGGATCGACTTTCCTGGCAGGGACAGACTCCACCACCTCCGGTTGTGCCATACGGACGTTCATCGCCACCGACTTGGTGCGGTTGATCATATCGACCGCTTCTTTGTCGCTGAAGAACTTGCGGGATTCGGGACTGGCAGAGAAAATGATGATCTTCTCCAGATTTTTCTCGGCATTGTATTTCGGGATGAGATTGGCCAGGTCTTCCGCCACGAGCACAAAGTCCTCGCGGACCTTCATACCCGATTCGTCGAGGAGGACGATTTCGATGTCGGTTTCACCGATAGGTTCTTCCGAGAGCTTCATCAAAGGCACGGTGGCCCGGATCATCCACTGCGCGGCATTGTCGGGGTTTTGAACAGGCACCAGCCGCAGGTCGGCGCCCAGCCGGAACACCTGGAAGCCATTGCCCGTCATCTCGACGTTCTGCTTCGAGACGATGGTCTCGGTGGGCTTCTGGGAAGCGCAGCCCGCTATCAGCGCCAAGACTGCGAGGAGAAAAGCAATTCGTTTCATATCTAAGGAGGTTTTAGGGTTATTCAATACCTTTGAACGCATAGTCCGCATAGCGGTAACCGCGCTCGCCGTAGATGGGCAGCAGGCCTTTCTCGATGCGGCCGACAAATGCGTCGTAGTCTGTACGGCCTTCCGGATTCCAGGCCACTTCGGCCAGGGCGGCCATGCGCGGCAGCACCATGTGCTGCACATGGTCGAAGGTGGCGACGTATTCGGTCCAGAGGTTGGCCTGGATGCCCTTGATGTGGGCTTTCTCATCGTCGTTCAACTGGTCGTAGGGGTCGAAACTGTAGCACTTGCTGAGCGGCAGGTGCCCGCCGATGGCCAGGGGCTCACCGTTCGCCTTCGGATCGCCCGTCTGGTAATAGTCGAGGTAAAAATGGCTATAGGGCGTCATAATCACGTCGTTGCCCATCTTGGCGGCCGCGATGCCGCCCGCCGTACCGCGCCACGACATCACCGTCGCGCTCTGAGAAACACCGCCCTCTAGGATCTCGTCCCAGCCAATGATCTTGCGGCCCTTTTCGGCCAGATACTGCTCGACGGTGGTGATCAGGTAGCTCTGGAGCTCGGCTTCGCGCGTGAAGCCCTTCTCTTTCATCAGGGCCTGGCACTTGGGACATTTCTCCCACTCTTCGCGCGGCGCCTCGTCACCGCCGATGTGGATGTATTCGGAAGGGAAGATGTCGCAGATCTCGTCGAGCACGTTTTCCAGGAAGGTCACAGTCTCGGGGTTGCCGGCGCAGAACACCTCCGGGAAGACGCCCCAGGTAGTTTGGACCTGATAGGGATAATCCTTGCCCCGGCAGCCCAGCTCGGGATAGCTGGCCAGGGCGGCAGAAGCGTGGCCCGGCATCTCGATCTCGGGTACCACGGTGATGAAACGCTCGGCGGCATACGTCACCACGTCGCGCATCTGGTCCTGGGTATAGAATCCGCCGTACGGCGTGCCGTCGTAGGTATTGCTGCCATAGTGGCCCACGAGCGTTTCCTTGCGCACCGAGCCGACTTCTGTCAGGCGCGGATACTCCTTGATCTCGGCACGCCAGCCCTGGTCCTCGGTGAGGTGCCAGTGGAACACGTTGATCTTGTGGAGCGCGAGGATGTCAATGAAAGCCTTCACCTCGTCGACCGTGAAGAAATGGCGGCAGCAGTCGAGGTGCGCACCGCGATAGCTGAACGTGGGCTTGTCGTGGATCCGCACGCCGGGCAGCACGTCACCGCACTGGGCGGCCATCTGCGCGAGGGTCTGCCGGGCCCAGAACACGCCGGCCTCGGAGCCGGCCGTGATCTCGATGCGGCCCTTGTGGGTGTCGAGATAATATTCTTCCGCGCCCATCTTTTTGTTAATGCGGGTCTTGACGGCGGGATTCTCCTGGATGTTGACAGATTTGCCACAACCCAGCACGGACACGGGGTTCGGCACGATCGACAGGTCGACGGGGTAGGTTTCGCCCACGCCACAAGCGCTAAGGGCCGTCAGTGCGACAGCCGCCAGCAGCGGATAGAATCTTTTCTTCATAGGAATGGTATTATTTTCAAAGGTAGCAATAATCTTTCAATCGGCATTAAACTCCGCCTGTTTTTTTCAGTCAAAAAAATGATAAATCTTTTATTATGTCATTATCCCGTATCCTTTGGGTCCTCCCCCTCCTGCTGACCGCCGTCCTGACGGAAAGCCATGCACAGAATGCCCGGACCTGGACGCTGCGCGACTGCATCGACTACGCGCTCGAACACAACATCCAGATCCAGACCAAGGAGATTACCCACCAGACCAGCGAGGCCTCGCTCGAACAGGCCCGCGCCGCCCAATACCCCACCCTGAATTTTTCGGGCAGTTTCGGCGCCAATTTCCAGAACGTCACCACGTACAACGACTATATGGAAAAGAACAGCGGCTTCGCGGCTTCGAACAACTACGGCCTGAATTCCGGCATGACGCTCTACCAGGGCGGCCGGCTCCGCAATACCGTAAAACAGCAGCAGCTCCAGGCCGAAGCGGCCGGCTACGACGTGGACCAGCAGCGCATCGACCTGGAGATCAGCATCGCCCAGGCCTACATCCAGCTGCTCTACGACAAGGAATCGCTCGACGTCAAGCGCAAGACGGCCGAACTGTCGGAGCACCAGGTGTCGCGCGGCGAACAGCTCCACCTGGCGGGTTCCATCTCCAAGGTAGAACTGGCGCAGCTCCGCTCGCAGCATGCCAGCGACCTCTACCAGATCGTCACGGCCGAGAACGCGCTCGAAACCGACCGGCTGAAACTCAAGCAGCTGTTGGAGCTGGGCCTCGACGACGACTTCGAGCCCGCCATCCCCGAGATCAGCGACGAGCTGGTGGCCGTGCCCCTGCCCGAGCTGGCCGACATCTACGCGGAAGCACTCGCCACGCTGCCCTCGATGCGGAGCGCCGCTCTCGGCGTGGACGCCTCGGAAACGGCTGTGAAGGTGGCCAAGGGCTCCTTCGCCCCGTCGATCAACCTGAGCGCCGGCATCTCCACCGGTTGGAACTCCGCCACCGGCACCACCTACTTCGACCAGCTCGGCAACAAGCTCGGCGAAAGCCTGGGCCTGAGCCTGAGCCTGCCCATCTTCAACGGCAAGCAGGTGCGCACCAGCGTCAAGCGCGCCGAACTTCAGTACCAGTCGCAGCAACTCCAATTCGAGAGCAGCAAGAAACAGTTGCTGGCCACCCTCGAGTCGCTGCGCAACGACGCCGTTTCCGCCCAGGAGCGCTATTTCGCCGCCCAGGAGCAGCGCAAGTCCGCCGAGGAGAGCCTGAAGCTGGTAACCGAGCAGTTCGACGCGGGCATCAAGAACACTGTGGAGCTCCTCACCGAGAAGAACAACTACGTGAGCGCCATCTCCCAGCAGCTGCAGGCCAAGTACCAGGCCGTGCTGGCCGCCAAGGTCCTCGGACGCTACATGGAACAACCCATCGATCTATAAGATTCCCCATATGAAAAAGACAACGAAAACCATCCTGTGGGTAATCGTGGCCGTGCTGGCCATCGCCGTCGTGCTGCTCCTGCTCAACAAGAAGAAGGACGCCGGGCAGAAACTGGTCTACCAGGTCACCACCCTCGAGCCCACCACCATCTCCAGCAGCGTCACCGCCACCGGAACCGTGGAACCCGTCAAGCAAGTGGAAGTCGGCACCCAGGTGTCCGGCATCATTGACAAGATCTACGTGGACTACAATTCCGTGGTGAAGGAAGGCCAGCTCATCGCCGAGCTCGACATGAGCGTGCTGCGCACCGAACTCGAGTCGTCGCGGGCCAACCTCAGCGCCGCCAAGGTGGAATACGACTACCAGACCCGCAACTACGAGCGCATCAAGGGCCTCTACGACAAGGAGCTGGTGAGCGCCACCGAATTCGAGCAGGCACAGTACAGCTACGACAAGGCCAAATTCTCGTATTCGCAGGCCCAGTCGAACTACAGCAAGTCGCAGAAGAACATCGGCTACGCCAAGATCTACTCGCCCATCGACGGCGTGGTGCTCTCGCGGGCCGTGGACGAAGGCCAGACCGTCGCTTCGGGCTTCAGCACCCCGACCCTTTTCACCATCGCCAACGACCTGACCCAGATGCGCGTGATTGCCAACGTCGACGAGGCCGACATCGGACAGGTGAAGGAAGGCCAGCTCGTGGACTTCCAGGTGGACGCCTTCCCGGAAGATACCTTCCATGGCAGCGTGACGCAGGTACGCCTGCAGGCCACCACCACCTCGAACGTGGTGACCTACCAGGTGGTGATCGACGCCCCGAACCCCGACCTCAAGCTGATGCCCGGCCTGACGGCCAACATCACCATCTATACCCTTGACAAGCAGAATGTCCTGGCCGTTCCCGTCCGCGCGCTCCGCTTCACCCCGGAAGGCGAGAAGTACCGCGAGAACACCGTGTGGAAGCAGCTGCCCGACGGCAAGCTGGAAGCCACGTCCGTGGTCACCGGCGTGAACGACGGCGTGCAGGTCGAGATCCTCGAAGGCCTGCAGGCGGGCGACCGCGTAGTTACCGGCACGCGCCTGGTGAGCGGCGGCCCCGACAAGGGCGATATGCCCCAGCCCGGCGGCAACAACCCCTTCATGCCCCGTCCCCCGCAGCAACGTGACAACCGCAGAACGGAATAGGCCATGAACGAGATCATCCGACTGGAGCAGATCAAACGCGAGTTTCTCGTCGGCGACGAGGTGGTGAAGGCGCTGCGCGGCGTCTCGTTCACCATCGGCGAGGGCGAGTTCGTGACCATCATGGGCACCAGCGGCTCTGGCAAGAGTACCCTGCTCAACATCCTGGGCTGCCTCGACGTGGCCACCTCGGGCGAATACTACCTTGACGGCATCTCCGTGCGCCAGATGAGCAAGAACGAGCGCGCCACGCTGCGCAACCGCAAGATCGGCTTCATCTTCCAGAACTACAACCTGCTGCCCAAGACCACCTCGATCGAGAACGTGGAGCTTCCGCTCATGTACAACCGCGAGGTGGGTCACGCCGAGCGGCGGCAGCGGGCCATTTCGGCCCTGCAGGAAGTGGGGCTCGGCGACCGTCTCACGCACAAGTCCAACCAGCTCTCCGGCGGCCAGATGCAGCGTGTGGCCATCGCCCGCGCCCTGGTCAACAACCCCGTCATCATCCTGGCCGACGAGGCGACCGGCAACCTGGACTCCCGCACCTCCTACGAGGTGCTGGCCCTCTTCCAGCGGCTCCATCGCGAAGGGCGCACCATCATCTTCGTCACCCACAACCCGGAGCTCGCCCACTTCAGCAGCCGGACCATCACCCTGCGCGACGGACGCATCACCAGCGATACCCGCAACGAACATATAGAATCGGCCGAAGCCGTGCTGGCCTCGCTGCCCCAAGAGGAGGATTAAGCCATGGATATCAGCAATCTGTTCAAAATCTGTATCAAGGCGCTGCTCAACAACAAGATGCGCTGCTTCCTGACGATGCTCGGCATCATCATCGGCGTGGCGGCCGTCATCGCCATGCTAGCCATCGGCAACGGCTCCAAGCAGAGCATCCGCGCCGAGATCGGGCAGATGGGTTCCAATATGATCATGGTGAGCCCGGGCAACGGCCAGTTCGGCGGCGTGCGGCAGAGCGGCTCGAGCATGCAGACCCTCAAGCTGGCCGACTACGAAGCCATCGTCAAACAGGCCAGCTACGTCGACAAGATCACCCCGACGGTCCAGGCCAGCGGCCAGGCCATCAAGGGTTCCAACAACACCCCGACCACCATCTACGGCGTCAACGACCAGTATCTCGACATCCGCGGCTACAAGATTGCCAGCGGCAGCTGTTTCGACGAGAACGACATCCTGCACGCGGCCAAGGTCTGCGTAGTCGGCCAGACCGTGGTGGACGAGCTCTTCCCCGACGGCCAGGATCCCATCGGACAGACCATCCGTTTCAACCAGATTCCCCTGAAGATCATCGGCGTGCTGGAGGCCAAGGGCTACAATTCCATGGGCATGGACCAGGACGACCTGATGCTGGCCCCCTACACCACTGTGCAGAAGCGCATCCTCTCGATCAACTACATCCAGGGCATCACCTGCTCGGCGCTTTCGGAAGAATTCACTGACCAGGCCATCGACGAGATCACGCGCATCATCCAGACCAACCACGACATCAAGATCGGCCAGGAGAACGACTTCAACGTACGTTCCCAGCAGGAGATGATGGAGACCATGAGTTCCATCATGGACATGCTCACCGTGCTGCTGGCCGCCGTGGCCGGCATTTCGCTGGTCGTGGGCGGCATCGGCATCATGAACATCATGTACGTGTCGGTGACAGAGCGCACGCGGGAGATCGGCCTGCGCATGTCGATCGGTGCGAAGGGACGGCAGATCCTGCTGCAGTTCCTCATCGAGTCGATCATCATCAGCGTGGCGGGCGGCGTGATCGGCGTCCTGCTGGGCGTGGCGGCCGCAAAAGTCATATCTCTCTTCGGCATGGCCACCGCCGTATCGAGCTTCTCGATCGTGCTGTCGTTCCTGGTCTGCGTCTTCACGGGCATCTTCTTCGGATGGTATCCGGCCCGGAAAGCCGCCAACCTCAATCCGATTGACGCTTTGCGCTACGAGTAATACTGGGGCTCTGCCCCAACCCCCGCGCCTCCCGGCCTTAGTACTTTGCTAATGCAGAGAACTGTACGCTCTTGAGTAGTTTCTAGCAAAGTACCGGCCTCCGGCGGTCGCCTGATGGCGACTTGCTACTGCTTCTTGCGACTTCGAATTGCTAATCCCTCGACGCCGAGCACCAGGGCTACGCCCAGCACACACCAGAGCGCTGCCGCCCCATAGTGGGGATCGGGCAGCGCTTTCGCGCTTTCGTTGGCCCAGGGCCATACTTTCACAAGGGAGCCCAGCACGAAGCCCAGAAGCACCAGCATGGTCTGCTTCTCGTAGCGGGCCAGGAGCCAGTGGAGGAACTTGGCGAAGGCCAGGATGCCCACCACGCAGCCCAGGGCAAAGACAATCAGCACCGGCCAGTCGAGGTCGGCGACGGCCTGCATGATGTAGTCGTACTTGCCCATGATCACCAGCACGAAGCTGCCCGAGATGCCGGGCAGGATCATGGTACATACGGCGATGGCCCCGCACAGGAAGATGAAGAGCCAGTTGTCGGGGGTCTGCGTCGGTGAAAGCGTACACACCAGCAGGCCCAGGGCGACGCCGCCCAGCGCGAAGAGGACCTCCTTGATCCCCCACCCTTTGATATCCTTGAACATCAGGATGGCCGAGGCCACGATCAGGCCGAAGAAAAAGGCCCAGGTCTGCACGGGATGGTGCTCCAGCACGTAGGTCATCAGCTTGGCCAGCGAGAAGACGCTGAGCACCACGCCGATGGCCAGCGGGAGCAGGAAGGAGCCGTGGACCTGCTTCCAGAAACCCCGGAAGTCGCCTTTGGCGAGCGACTTCCAGGTCTCTTTTTCCATGAGGGCGTTGAGCGCCTCGATGATCTCCTTGTAGATACCCGTAATCAGGGCAATGGTGCCGCCGGAGACGCCCGGCACCACGTTTGCCGCGCCCATAAAGAATCCCTTGAGCGCGACAATCAGGTGCTTGAACACGGTCTACTTCTCGTCTTCGATGGCGGCCTGTGCAGCGGCG
>Ga0310696_10006093_pt1 | contig 14387 bp, 12 predicted proteins | sample AusTroGonzalo_MG_4_FD_203885 | JGI IMG/M metagenome (GOLD analysis project Ga0310696, IMG submission 203885) | Bovine rumen microbial communities from tropical cattle in Woodstock, Queensland, Australia - Gonzalo_02 (v2) (version 2) | ecosystem: Host-associated > Mammals > Digestive system >...
TCCAGAATGTCAAGCAGCGCCAAGGACATCTTCCTTAACCAGTTGGGCATAAAGCTTGACCTGGACCTGCGAGGTATCAAGGACAGCGAAGCCACTGTGGGACCTGTAGTTGAAGGTGCGGATTATATCAAGTTCCCGGTTGAGAAAAATCTGGGTAGAGGTACCGGTAACACTCAGGAACTGTATCAGCAGGCAATCAGGACCGTCATAGGCTATCTTAGTGAAGGTAAACCCGTTTATTTCCATTGCGCGGGCGGCGCTGACCGTACCGGCTCGCTGGCATTCCTGATCGAGGCCCTGGTGGGCGTATCGGAAAGCGATATGTCAAAGGATTATGAGATGACCACCTTTGCCCGGAGCAATAAACGCTGGAGGAATTTCCGTGCCACAGAGGATGAGACCCATATCCTCTACGAGCTGATAACCCATATCCGCAAGTTCGGCAATCCCAAGACCGATTCCGTGAACCAGCTGGTAGAGAACTGGGCCACCACCCGCCACTCACCCGATGTCGATCCCCTGACCAAGGAAGAAATCGCCCTCCTTCGCAAATACCTGATAGTGAAATGATGCCATTGGGGACGGTTCCGTTTGGTAGCATTTTTGTTACCTCATGTGATTACTTATAAATACTAAAAAAGGGTTCAGATGCTACTCTGGACCCTTTTTCATCAAAAATGCTACCAAACGGAACCGTCCCCAATGGCATCATTTCACCTTCCAGACATCCAGGGTGATGCCGCCACCGGCACCAAATCCAGGCTGGCAAAGGAACAGGCACTCGTTCATCCAAGAATACTTGCTGTCCTTGGGAGCCTCAAACTTGGGGGCGCAACGGAAATACATGCCACCCTGGCCGCCCATCTTGATTATGCCGCAGTTACGTACATGGATGCTTACGCCGTCATCGGTACGGATGCAATAGATGGCTTCAATCTCGGTACGGCCGTCACACTGCATCTGGTAATCTGCACCGCCGGGAAGGACCTCACCCTTGATGTCGGGACCCTCGAATGTACCGCCGGTGATTGGTATTACGGTACGGGTGCCCTTGCCGGTATCACCTACTGTGAAAGCCTGGCCTAAGGTTACGTTAAGGCGTACCACGTATTCCAACTCTGGAGCCTTGGGCTCGCCACTCTGCTGCTGGGGTGCTCCAAATCCGAACTGTGCGTTAGCATTCACTGTAAAGAGAGCCATAACGGCTGCTGCGAAAAGGATTTTCTTCATAATTGTAAATATTAATTGTTAGATGATTATTCAAATCGGACCGAAAGTTAGACATTATATCCCGAATAACGACTTGTTTAATTAAATTTGTAGCCATATTGGATGATTATGGCAGGAGGAAACAGGAAACCGTTGACATTATCAGTATTGCTGGTGGCAGTGACGCTGGTGCTTTTCTTTTTGAATCTGTGCTGGGGTACGGTAGATATTCCTTTCAGGGATGTGATAGCGTCGCTCACGGGCACAGGTGCAAGCCGTGAGAGCTGGGACTTCATCATAAGGGAGTCACGCCTGCCGTCGGCTGTGACCGCCTTGCTGGCCGGAGCATCGCTTGCTGCATCCGGTCTGATGCTGCAGACCGCGTTCCGCAATCCGTTGGCCGGGCCTGACATATTGGGCATAAACGGAGGAGCGGGATTGGGCGTAGCGTTGGTCATGCTGCTGTTCGGAGGTAACTTAACGATGGGCAATCTCACTCTGGGCGGCTCGGTGTCGGTCATAATAGGCGCTTTTGCCGGTGCTATTGCCGTAACGGCACTCGTGCTCTACCTTTCAACCAAACTCAAGAATCCGGTGATGCTGCTGATAGTGGGAATCATGGTGAGCTATCTGGCATCGGCATTGATTTCATTGCTCAATTTTTTCTCTACGGCCGAGGGCGTCCACTCTTACACAATGTGGGGCATGGGTAACTTTGGAGGCGTATCCATGGGACAGCTTCCGGTGTATTGCATGGTGTCAGTCATAGGTCTCATGATTGCGGTGTCGCTGATAAAACCGCTAAACGCACTGCTGCTGGGCGATATGTATGCCGAGAACCTGGGTGTGAACATAATCCGAACCCGAAACTGGCTGCTGTTATCCACCAGCCTTCTGGTGGCGATCATCACGGCTTACTGCGGGCCGGTGTCGTTCATCGGACTGGCGGTGCCGCATATCGGCCGGCTCATGCTTCAATCCAGCAACCACAGGAGCCTGATGCCAGTGACCATACTGACCGGGGCGGTCATTGCGCTGCTTTGCAATGTGCTCAGTTCCATTCCGGGCAACCGCGGACTGATTCCGCTTAACGCCATCACACCTGCCATAGGTGCGCCGGTGATACTTTACGTGCTATTAAAAAACAGATATAACCAATTGTAATTATGAGGACTTCAAAGATTATGGCCGTTGTGCTTACGGCCGTTGTATGCAGCCAGGCTGTAGCTCAGAGACCACGTATGGAACAGTTTCCCGAGGGTTCATACTCACCGGTTACCAACATTAACCGTAACTCTTATCCCCGTGTCCTGGCCGATAACAGCGTGATGTTCCGCGTGCAGGCTCCGCAGGCACAGAACGTGCAGATTGACCTGGGCGGCACCAAATACGATATGACCAAGGGCGATAACGGCGCATGGACCGTTACTACCAAACCGCAGGTGCCGGGATTCCACTACTATAACCTTTTCATTGACAATGTATCGGTGTCCGATCCCGCCAGCCAGCCGTTCTATGGTTGCAGCCGATGGACAAGCGCTATCGAGATCAAGGAGGAAGGCATGGATGTATTTGAAGTGCAGGATGTGCCTCACGGCGAGGTTAATACCGTTTACTACTACTCCAAGGTTGAGGAGGCATGGCGTCCGCTTATGGTCTATACTCCGGCCGGCTACAACGAGGGCAGGCAGGATTATCCCGTAGTCTATATCCAGCACGGCGGCGGTGAGGACCATCGCGGCTGGATGGAGCAGGGACGTACCGCAATGATCATGGACAACCTTATTGCTGCAGGAAAGGCTGTGCCCATGATAGTTGTCAGTGCAAACAGTAATGTGCAGGCAAGAAGCGGCGGCATGGGCGGCGGTTACAGCTGGCAGGGGATGCAGACATACCGCTCTGAACTGATCGATAACGTGATTCCGTTCGTAGAGAAGACATATCGCGTAAAGAAGGACCGCAAGAGCCGTGCCATGTGCGGACTCTCAATGGGTGGAGGACAGTCATTCTACATCGGTTTGCGCGACCCGGAGGTTTTTGCCAATGTTGGAGTTTTTTCAACCGGCATGTTCGGCGGAATATCGGGCGCTGCAAACTTTGACCTGGAGACCGAGTGCCCGGGCATGCTGTCCGATACCAGGAACTTCAACAAGACGTTTGACGTGTTCTTCCTCAGCTGCGGTGAACAGGATCCCAGAATTGAATATACCCGCAACATAGTAAAGAAGATGCGTGACGCCGGTGTCGAGGTCAAGTTCAACTCATACCCCGGTGACCATGAATGGCAGGTGTGGCGCAAGTCACTGCATGAGTTTGCGCAGTATCTGTTCAAATAAACCTTATCCTGACAGCAATACCTGATGATTCTGCAGATCCTGACAGATGCGTTGCGTACCGCCGTTCTTGTGAGCGGTCTGGTGGTGATCATGATGATGCTGATTGAAGTGTTCAACGTTCAGTCAGCAGGACGCATTTTCTCAGGACTGCGTGGCCGCAGGGTAGGGCAGGTTCTGCTTTCCGCGCTGTTGGGCGCAATACCCGGATGCATGGGCGGATTCGCATCAGTTTCACTTTATACTCACGGGCTGATAAGTTTTGGAGCACTGGTTGCCATGATGATTGCATCATCGGGCGACGAGGCTTTTGTGATGCTGGCAATGTTTCCCGGCCGTTCGGTGTGGATAATACTGTTTCTTTTTGTAATAGCCGTCATGGCAGGCCTGCTGGTGGACCTGTTCCACAGCAGATATGAAGGCTGCCATTCCATGAATGTACATCACGAGGATATGGAGCCCAGACATGGGCACGAAAACAGCCGCCACTACGGTTGGAAACGTATCCTGATGTTTGTGGGGGTTCTCATATTCATATCTGCTCTGGCAATGGGATTCCTTGAGGCTGATGAAAACTATGATATAGGCAATCATGCGGCGGGAAGTCTGGCTGGAGTGACATTCAGTTTCAACATTCTTTCCGAAGAATGGATGTACTGGATCTTTTCAGCTCTGAGCATGCTGGTGCTAGGCATGCTGATTTGGACCGGTGACCATTTTGTGGAGGAGCACCTGTGGGAACACATAGTATGCCATCATCTGCCGGGCATATTCCTGTGGACATTCGGTACTATGCTTGTGATAGGTCTTCTTATGTGGCACTTTGATCTTGCATTGTGGATAAGCGACAACACAATCCTAATGATACTGCTGGCTGCTGCGGTGGGTATAATCCCGGAATCCGGTCCTCATTTGGTGTTCGTATCACTATATGCGGCAGGTGTAGTACCACTACCTGTATTGCTGGCCAGCTGCATCAGCCAGGACGGTCACGCATCGCTGCCTCTGCTGGCCGAGAGCCGCGGATCGTTCCTGAAGGCCAAACTGATAAATGTTGTTGCGGCTGTTTTGGTGGGGATTATTACTTTTTTAATTGAGAATTAGCAGCTGCGCTGCTTGCTTGCGTAACTATATGGAAGAATTTGATGCACTTGAAGTTATTGCCCGGACAAAGGGAAAAGTGGAGATGGATAATGTTCCTACCGGGCAGAAAATGTTTCCTATGTGGGGTTGGCTTACAGTTGTGACTTATCTGCTGGAATTTGTACTGTGGCAGGTGTTTCATGGGGAATGGTGCCTGTGGCTTTGGATAGCTATTCCTTTGGTGGGACTCCCGCTTATGTACATAATAATACGCCGGGAACATGAGCGTACTCACATACGTACCCGTGAATCCAGACTTGTTCTGGACTATTGGATATTTGCAGCTTGTGCGTTTGGCGCAGGGGGGTTCCTGTTTGGCTTTTTGGGTGTTTATGAGGTGGCTGAGAATCCGTTGATATGCCTGCTTATTGGGATAGGGGCATTCATTACCGGTGAGGTAGTACGTTTCCGGCCTATGATTGTGGGCGGTCTTGCCGGCGCTGGTTTGGGAGTTGTCTCTTTTATTCTGCAGGGTGACTTATGGATTTATCAGATATTATTCATTGTGGCAGTTGCCGTGGTTTCTCTCATTATTCCAGGATGTCTGTTTGAAAAAAACCTGAAACATGGAGTTTAAAGACCTGGACCCGATACTGCACAACGAGCTGCGCCTCAAAGTGATGGCCGCATTGGATTCTTTGGCCGATGCAGACTTTGTGTATCTTAAGGAACTTACAAAGGCTACGGCAGGTAATCTGAGCGTGCAGATTACCAAGCTTGAGGAGGCGGGCTATATAAAGGTGTCGCGTAGCGGCGAGGGGCGGGGTTCTCATACCATCTGCCGCATCACTACAGCCGGCATTCGCGCTCTCAAACTTTATCAGCAGGCTCTCCTGTCATACTTTTCACGATAGGTACGTTTTTTTTGTGGAATTATAGTTTATGTTTTAAACTTTTATTATGTTTGTAAGTGCTGTAAAAGAACAATAATATGTTATCAAGTGAAAATGATTAAAAAATAAAGTAACACCAATCCAAATCACAACTTATGAAGAAAAGAATAATATCCCTGCTTGCCTTTACGGCAATGCTGATGCTGCCGGGTAGTGCCTGGGCAGAAGTAACGATGTCGTTCGGTTTCGTTAATAGCCAGAACGATACAATCTGGGGGTTGAGCGAGTACAATGCAAGAGTGAATGTCTATTCGCTGGGTGAAACAGCGACTGCCAGTACACAAGCCGTCAGGGACGACAATTGGAATTTTACAGGTTATTGGACGTTGACCTTTGATGATTCCTACGTTGGAAAGACAGTATCATATGAGACATCGTATGGCCAGAGAGGAACGTTTGCCGTTGCTGATGGTGGTATTGTGAAAGTCCAACTTGTAAAATTGACTGTAACCGTTAAGGATACAGGGAACCAGCCTGTAGAAGATGCGTATGTTTACATTTACAAGCCTGACGGAAGTTACAATAGTTCGTATACCAATAATAATGGACAGTTCTCCCTGTACTATCCTGCCGGTACAGGATACAGTTGGAGATGGGATGACCAGAATGGTTCATTCGATCTTACTGCCGATTATGCGCTGAACATTACAAAGCAGGCAGTCACTTCATACACACTGACTGTTGGCTGCAGACATGGTGACTATCCATACGGAGGCGGTTACGTTTATCTGTACAAGTATGGTGAAGAGGAAGATGCAATAGCAGGCTTCTATAATGGCAGTGGCAGTGCAAAGGTTGATGCCGGCGACTATTGGTTGAAGGATGACGCGGGCGTGTTCAGCAGCAAGTTTACCGTATCGTCCGACATGACTTATTGGCTGGAGTACCACAAGGTGACATTCAAATCAATGACGGGCACCAGTCCTAACGTTAAACAGCAAATAAGAGTGTATTACAACTATGATCCGGAAGACTCATATTATTATGATTACAAAAGCGTAAACACCGATGCCAACGGTGAGGCAACGATGTACCTGCAGGCAGGCAAATTTACCTACAATACGATGGGTGCTTATACGGATTTCACTGTGGGCAATGCTGACCAGACGATAGCAATCAATACCAGCCGTGTAACCATTACCCTTGACTGCGATGCCACTGCCGCAGAACTGAGCGAACAGGAGTTCCGTTGGGGCAATGGCAACAGCTCACAGAATGTGGAACCCGAGAATGGTAAGATTGTAATTTCGCCCGTTATGCCTGGTAGCTACCAGCTGCGAATCAATAACATGAACACCGTGGATGTGGAAGTGGTTTCAGGTGAAAACAACAAGACAGTAAAACTGTATGCGTTGCGGTTTACCACCAATATCCAGACTACAGGCCAGATTTATGTCAATGAGGGAGCCAAACGTTTCAACTATGGTACAAGATACTTCCTTACAGAAGGTGAGTATTCGTATAGTCAGAGTTATTACGGAAATACATTAGGAACCGTCAATCTGACAAAGAATACAGATGTTCCGCTCAACTACGGCAACCTTACGGTGACTGTACGTGACAGCAAAGGCGTTGTGGCCGATGAGCGTGTGAGTTTTGGTAATGCCAGCGGCCGTACAGACGAGAATGGACAGATTGAATTCTCACAACTTATAACAGGTGATGACAAATTTGTGCTGGAAGCCACTGACTGCTATACGTCAAAGGACATTACGTTGGTGGCTGGAGAGCAGGCTACAACCCTTACTATTCCTGATAATGTTACTTTCACCGCTCTCCACACGGGACAGGGCTTTACCGGTATACTGTGGGTAAATGCTGTAGACGACCGTCATATAAGCTATCGTATAGAAGTCGAGGAAGGTGTGGCTAAGGCGCGTCTTGACCCGACTCTGACCTACTCTGTTCAAGGTTATAATGGTACAACAGCCATCACCGAAGGCTGTACCGTGTCATTGGGTACAATCAACGTCACTTGCGATGGTATGGGTATAGCTCTGCCTATGGAGAATTGGGAGGCTGTAAGCAGTTATCCTGTGCTTGTAGGCGCAACTGTCCGTCTGGCAGCCATCCCTGTAAGCGGTGTTAACTTCCAGAAGTGGGACATCAATGGCACTGAGTACACGGAAGGCATGATAGACTTGACCATTAAGGCTGCTGTAACTAATGCCAAGGCAGTATTTGGAGGAACAATTCCTTCTAAGGTCAACTCACGTCAGATTAATACTTCTTTCAGCAACGATGAACAATACGTATATCTGCCGGATGATGTGAATGGAACTGTAAACATCTATTCAATGGAAGGCAAGCAGATGAAGAACATAGGCGTGAGCGGCAACAGGATTGGTATTTATGATCTGCCCGCAGGAGCATATATCCTTACTTTGGAATGTGTTGACGGCGATATCCAGGTTGCCCGTTTCATGAAATGATTCCAGCTATTCCTCGCGGTACTGCGTAGGAGTCTGGCCAGTGTGAGCTTTGAAGAAGCGGAAGAAAAATGACTGGCTGGGGAAATTAAGACATGCTGCGATTTCTTTGATTGTCATATCAGAGTGTCGCAGCATGTTTTTTGCGTCCAATATCAGAAGCTCATTCAACCATTCCGGTACGGAACGGCCGCTGGTCTCTTTCACAATTCTGGAGAGATATTTAGGCGTTACGCACATCTTGTCGGCATAGTAACCTACAAGATGCTCGCGTGCATGGTCGTTAATAGCCAGTTTAATGAACTGTTCCAGCATCTGGCGCTGGCGGGTGGTGCGGACTGGAGTTTCCATGTCCTGGCGGCGCTTGGAGTCGGCCAGGAATCCGGCAAACTGGTAGAACACCGATGATACCAGACCGGCTATACTCTCCTGTACGAACTGTGGATTGGCTTTGGTTATGTCAAGTGCCAGATTGACATATTTGTGCAGCATCTCAGCTTCGTCGTGCGACAGATGGATGCAGGGGTCGCGCAGGACTTCGACTGCCTCAACGAGAAACTTGCTGGGGTTTATTCCTATTCCCGATATAAAAGAGGTGGATGCGCATATAAGGGTAAAGCGCAGATCTTCTCTGAGTTCGTCAGGTTGGGTTATCTTTACGATGTTGCCTGGCGTGATAAGCAGCAGAGTGCCTGTGGTAAGATGGTAATCTGTGAGGTTGACAGAGCAGTCAACCGTGCCTTCAACACAGTATGCAGCCAGATAGCAATCCACGCGGAACGGGTAACGCAAATATTTGTATTGCGGTTTCTCCTGCAAGCGTGATATGAAGAAGTCATCACCTATTCCCAAAGATATACTGGAGGGTACCATCTGCTTGATTTTGGATGGCGTAATGAGTGTCTCTGAATACGATTCCATCTCTTTTTGCTTTATTTTTGCGCCAAAAGTAATATGTTTATTTGATAAATGGTACCTATTAGTTGGTATTTTCGACCAATAGATATAATAAGTGATTAAAAAGATTACTTCTGAACACTGCAATGGCATTACTTTTGCACCCGGAAAACAAACGGAAGACAAAAGACTTTACAATATGAAACATTCCAGTAGAATTCTGATTGCAGTCTGCTCAATGGTCATGGTTGTCCCTACAGCTTGGTGCGGAGCCCAGACCGTATTGACGCTTGAAGAGTGTAGGACAATGGCATTGGAAAACAACGGTCAGTCCAAGATGGCAAGAGAGAAAGTTGCTGCTGCAGAGTATGACAGCAAGACGGCTTTTGCCAACTATCTGCCCAAGGTTTCCGCCACAGCATTGTATCTTCACAACAGCGAGAACATAAACCTGGCCAGTGAAGAGCAGCGCAACACGCTTTCCACAATGGGTACGTCATTGACATCGGGCATACAGACTTCACTTATGACCGATCCCAATTTCCTTTCATTATATATGAATGACGCCACCGTGAAGAATACCGTCAATTACTTGATAAACAAGATGTCAACTGCCGATGTGGCCGGAACCCTGAACCAGTTGGGACAGGATTTCTCTGATAATCTTTCACTGGATATCCAGAATGTCTATGTGGGTATGCTAACCGTAGAGGAACCTGTCTATGTGGGCGGTAAGATACGTGCATATAACAAGGTGACTGCATACGCCAAGGAACTGGCGGAGACACAACTGAGCGGTGAGGACCAGAAAGTGCTGGTGACGGTTGACGAGGCCTACTGGCAGATTGTATCGGTGGCCAACAAGCTGCGCCTGACCGACCAGTATGTGGAGCTGCTGGAGCAGATGGACAGGAACGTGGAAATCATGAAGCAGGAGGGTGTGGCTACAGCATCGGACCAGCTGTCAGTAAGGGTGAAACTCAATGAGGCAGAGATGAGCCAGATAAAGGCCAGAAACGGTCTGGCACTTTCCAAGATGTTGCTTTGCCAGCTTTGCGGAATGCCTCTGGACAGTGAAATAATGCTTAAGGATGAGATGAACGAGACTCTGGAGATTCCAAACGACAATGTGATATACACCCAGGAGGATCTCTATGAGAACCGTCCGGAACTCAAGAGCCTGCAGTTGGCAGTGAACATGTATGACCTTAAATCCAAGATTGTACGTGCCGATTATCTGCCTACCGTCGCCCTTATGGGCAATTATCTGGTAACCAATCCGTCGGCGCATGACGGCCTGTCAAATGACTTCCACGGGATGTGGAACGTGGGTGTGGTGGCCAAGATTCCGGTGTTCCATTTTGGCGAGGGACTTAACAAGTACCGCAAGGCCAAATCGGATGTGATACTTACCCAGTATCAGCTGGATGATGCCAAAGGTAAAGTCTCACTCCAGGTTAACCAGTATGAGAAAAAGATTGCCGAGGCCGATTCACGCCTGGAGATGGCTCTCAAGAATATGGAGAACGCCGAAGAGAATCTGCGTGTGGCCAACATAGGATTCAAGGAGGGCGTGGTGGAGTCATCATTGGTGCTTGCCGCACAGACGGCATGGCTCAAAGCTCACTCCGAAGAGATAGATGCCCGGATAGACCGCATTATGGCTACGGTATATCTGCGCCAGGCCACAGGGCAGCTTAAATAATTCAATCCTGAGAATGATAAAAACAAGAAAGATATGGACAACAAGACACAGAGAATGAACATTGTGCTGTCATTGACGGCATTTGCAGTGGTGATTGTGATTGTATGTGCGGTGGGAATCTACACGTTCAACCATCGCGAACCTGAGATTGTCCAGGGGCAGGCTGAGGCTGGCGAATACCGTGTATCCAGCAAGGTTCCGGGACGTATTCTGAAGATTCTGGTACATGAGGGACAGATGGTGCATGCCGGCGATACATTGGCGATTCTGGATACTCCTGACATAAACGCCAAGCAGGCTCAGGCTGAGGCTGTGCTCAGTGCAGCTACAGCCCAGAACGCCAAAGCACAGAAGGGTGCCCGCGAGGAGCAGATCCAGGGAGCCTATGAGTTATGGCAGAAAGCCAAGGCAGGCCTGGATATTTATGAAAAGTCTTACCGCCGTGTGGAGAACCTTTTCAAGGAGGGCGTGGTGAGCGAGCAGAAACGTGACGAGGCCAAGGCCCAGTATGATGCTGCGATAGCTACCGAGAGGGCCGCCAAGTCACAGTATGACATGGCTGTGAACGGTGCCGAGAAGGAGGTCAAGGAGATGGCTGCCGCTCAGATGCGTCAGGCAGAAGGCGTTGTTGCCGAGGTCAACTCTTATATTGCCGAGACTGTACTTACTGCAACACTGGACGGTGAGGTGAGTGAGATATTCCCAATGGTGGGTGAACTGGTAGGCACCGGCGCCCCGATCATGAACATAGCCGTTATGAGTGACATGTGGGTTTCATTCAATGTCCGCGAGGACCTGTTGCAGGACCTGACAATGGGTGCGGTGCGTGACGCATACGTCCCGGCATTGGACAAGACCGTTCCCGTAAAGGTTACATATCTGCGTGACCTGGGTTCATACGCAGCATGGAAGGCTACAAAGGTTAACGGCCAGTATGACCTTAAGACATTTGAGGTCCGTGCCGTACCGCAGCAGAAGGTTGAGAACCTTCGTCCCGGAATGACTGTAATCATAGACAGAAAGTAAACAGCCATGAGTGGAACAAAGCAAGGATTTTGGGCAGTAGCACGACGTGAGATAGTGCGCATGCAGTCACGTCCGCTCTACGGACTGAGCATGGTCTTTGCGCCGCTGTTCTGCTTCATATTCTTCACTACCCTGATGAAGGAGGGTCTGCCCGAGAGCCTGCCCGCCGGAGTAGTTGATGAGGACAATACCCCGGTATCCCGCTCCATACTCCGTAATCTTGACTCCTATCAGCAGACTGAAATCATAAAGCAATATCCCAATTTTGCCGAGGCACGCGAGGCGTTGCAGAAGAATGAGATTTACGGATTCTTCTACATACCCAAGGGTACGCAGGAGAAAGCTTCCAGCCAGGAGCAGCCCAAGATTTCCATATATACAAATTCCACCTACCTTATACCTTCATCGTTGCTGTACCGTGACATGAAAACCATGGCAGTCATGGCATCGGCTGCGGTAGGCCGTGAGGTTCTGCTGGCAAGGGGCGCAAACATGGATCAGGCTATGGGATTCCTGCAGCCTATCAAGATGGACATGCGTCCGTTGGGTAACCCGTGGCTCAACTACAACGTCTATCTGAGCAATACTATGCTTCCCGCAGTGCTGGCGCTCATGATACTCATGGTGACCTGTTTCAGCATACACACGGAACTTAAGGACGGTACTTCACGGGAGTGGCTCTCACTGGCCGATGACAGCATTCTCAAGGCTGTCAGCGCTAAGCTGTTCCCGCAGACAATGGTATTCTCGCTCATGGCGCTCATATATCTGGTACTGCTCTACGGATGGCTGGGATTCCCGCTTCACAACGGTTTCTGGCCCATGTTCGCAGCTGCCGAGCTGCTTATACTGGCATCGCAGGGTTTTGCGGTGTTCATTGCATCGGCCATACCTTCATTGCGCTGGTCATTGAGCCTTTGCACTCTTTGGGGCGTACTCTCCATTCCTATAAGCGGATTCTCATTCCCGGTCATGGGTATGCCGGAGGCTCTCCAGGCATTGTCTTACCTGTTCCCGCTCAGATACTATTTCCTCATCTATGTGGATCAGGCGCTGAACGGAGTTCCGCTGGTTTATTCGGCATGGTTCTATGTGGCCCTGATTGCATTCACCATAATGCCGCTTGTTGACATACACATGCTCAGGAAGGCTGCGCATGAATATACATACTTACCTTAATATACGAACGATATGTGGGTAAAGAATCTGTTTGATGTATGTGGAAAGGAGCTGAGGAACTCCTTCTCCGATGTAGGTGTACTGGTGTTCTTTTTTGTAGTGCCGCTGCTCTATCCGTTGCTCTACGCATATCTGTACGGCCGTGAGGTGGTACGTGAGGTGCCTGTAGTCGTGGTGGATGAGTGCCGGAGCGCGACAAGCCGCGAATTCCTGCGCAAGAGTGACGCCACACCTGACCTGAAGATAATATCATACTGCTCCGATATGGAAGAGGCCCGTAACCTTATCATGCGTCATAAGGCTTACGGAGTAATACATATACCCGGTGAGTTTGACCGTACGCTCTCCGAGGGCCGTCAGGCAACCGTTAACCTGTACTGTGACATGAGCGGCCTGCTTTACTATAAGGCCATGCTCAGCGGCTGCACCATAGTGTCTTTGGATATGAACCGTGACATTCAGATGCAACGCCTTTCCGGGCTGTCGGACTGGGAGAAGGATGTTATGACAATGCCTATAGAGAATGAATACGTGACAATGTTCAACCCCGCCAACGGATTCCAGGCGTTCCTTATCCCTGCAGTGCTGATTCTGGTACTGCAGCAGACTCTCGTACTGGGAGTAGCCATGCTGGCGGGAACGGAAAATGAACGTCGCCGCCGTGGTGAACTGATTCTGGGTCATGAATACGACAATCCTGTTGTGGTGTTGGGTGGTAAAGGCCTAGCATATCTTATTGTCTATGGATTTACGGCTACATACGTCCTGTGCTTTGTGCCATGGCTGTTCCACATGCCGCAGCTCTGGCAACTGCCCACTCTGATAGCGTTCGTATTGCCGTTCCTGCTGGCAAGCATATTCTTTGCAATGTCCATATCATTCTTTGTAAGGGACAGGGAGTCATGTTTCCTGCTGTTCGTGTTCGTGTCCGTTCCGCTGATATTCATGAGCGGCATATCCTGGCCTACATCAAACATGCCTGCGTTCTGGAAGGTGCTTGCACAGTTCTTCCCCTCTACGCATGGCGTGAACGGATTCGCCCGAATCAATACGGCAGGAGCATTGCTTCAGGATGTTCGTATTGAGAGTATCTCCCTCTGGGTGCTGACCGGAGTCTATTTCATGCTTTCGCTGTTCATTTACGAGCGTATGTACCGCTCTGACAAGATGCCGGGAATGGAATTCATACTTGCCATGCGCACCCGCGCCCGCCATGATATCCGTGTAGCAGCCCGTGACATCAAATCCGATATAGAGGATGCCGCACAGAAGCTTCGCTCGCGTAGAAAGAAGTAGTGTACTTTGTAGTACTTATACCGTGATGGTGTTCTTCTAGTTGCTCAAGGTAGAGAATTTACCGGTGACAGTCTCCGAGTAGGTGACTGATACCGGAATATGGGGAGCGGCCGTGTAGGTGAGCTCCGCGAAAAGGCCCTCGGGGCCTTTTTGTATTGCCCTTATCTTACGCAGGTTAACGTAGTAGGAGCGGTGACAGCGTACTATGTTGTTTGACTCGCATATCTGCTCTATGGAGCGCATAGAGTTGCGCAACGGGAACCGTACCATCTTGTCA
>Ga0310696_10006094_pt1 | contig 14386 bp, 10 predicted proteins | sample AusTroGonzalo_MG_4_FD_203885 | JGI IMG/M metagenome (GOLD analysis project Ga0310696, IMG submission 203885) | Bovine rumen microbial communities from tropical cattle in Woodstock, Queensland, Australia - Gonzalo_02 (v2) (version 2) | ecosystem: Host-associated > Mammals > Digestive system >...
AAACACCGCCTCTAATCCTTTGATTGACATCGTGACCATCATCTTGGGCCTCACCGTAGGAGCCTCCACTCAGGCCTCCGTGTTCCTGACTTCGAGCTCCATCAAGATTTTCGTCCTCGGTGCCGCCTCATTCTGCGTGGCCACCGCTGGCGGTCTGCTGGGTGCCAAGTTGATGAACCTTTTCCTGAAAGAGAAGATCAACCCGATGATTGGTGCCGCTGGTGTTTCGGCAGTACCGGATAGCGCCCGCGTCGTCGAAGTGGAAGGTCAGAAGTACGACCCGTCGAACCACCTGCTCATGCACGCCATGGCCCCGAACGTCTCTGGCGTTATCGGCTCTGCCGTTGCAGCTGGTGTGATGATGTCGTTCTTGATGATGTAATTTACACACCTTATATTATATGGGACTGCTTCAAAAAAAAGAGGCAGTCCCTTTTAATGACAATCCAAAAAACAGTTCAAAATGAAAAAAGTAATATTTTTGTTTTCCATCCTGCTTATGGGTGGCGTGATGCTCGCAGGATGTAAAAAAATCACTCCGAAACCAGAACCGACTTCTAAAACTTTTACGATGGTATATAGGGTTGCGGACACGTTTAACGATTTGGTCATGTCACCTTGCTTTAAGCTTGACGTGACCTACACAGATGCCAATGGACAGTCTGTAACCGAGACCAATTGCACGTTGCCATGGGAAAAGACCGTTGAGATTACACCTCCTTTCCATGCCAAGATGGAAGGTACTTTTACCTACGATGAAGCAGAGCTTCCTGATCCACTGGTGTTTGGGAGGCGTATAGGAATTGGAATCTATAAAAATGACTCATTCTATATTTCCATGAAAGGAGGCTTTAGTCGAAGTTCAAAGCAACTTTTCCTTAATCTCGTTGCAGAACAACCCGAACGACTGAATTTCATATTAGAGAGAGACTTTTGATTTCTCGTTGGGTGTAGCTAAGTTGGAGGTCGCCTTTTTTTTGCGCTAACTGTCTGACATTCAATTTTTTTTCGTACTTTTGTGCCCTCAAAAAACGAAGTGCCAATGTGCTCAAAATCAAACAGATTTTCGACCGAAAAAGCGAAGAAAATCGGCGAGGAAGGCCGCTCCGCTTTTTTTGCGGGTAGATCTTGAAATCAATCAGCAAAGAAAACAGCAGCAATAATGGAAGATATAGACAACGCTCAAGACACCACTGTGGATGTCCCGGATAACCCGACAAAAGGAAGCGGCAACAATTTCTGGAAGGGCTTGCTCCGTACAGTCCTCGGTATCACCATTTCAATCATCCTCACCTTCGGCACCAACTCCCTCATCCTATGGAATCGTAAGGTGAAAGACCGCAAGATGACCGCCATGATGGCGATGAGCAACATCGAGAGCTTCGCCCGAACCCTCGAGTTGCGTTCCAACCGCATGGCCCCAAACGACAGCATTGCGGCATGGCTCCTTTGCACGTCATACGAAGACCTTGAGTTGCTGCCCGAGAAGGAGCTTGACGGCCTAATCAGCCAAGCCACCACCGTCGCCACCCTTAACCACGACCACACGGCAGAAAACATCTTCACCAACAACATCGATACGTGGAAAAACCTGAACAACGTCCAGTTCATCGATAATATAGGTTCCTGCTTCTCGGCCATCAACGGCGTTGAAGAGCAGTTTAACCAATGGGTGAAGGAAGTGCCCGAGGCCATTCATGACGTACAGGTCAACCCCGACCAATACGAGGGTAGCACCATCCCTATGAAGACGATGCACTCTATCCGTATGCGCACCGCCTTGGCTGCCATCCACAACCGCCGATGCTGGCTACGCTATGCCGCCGCCACCCTCCGCTTCTTCAACTTGCAAAACATGGCTGCTATCGGCATCTCCGAACAGGAGGTAATGGATTTCACCACTGCCCGAGAGAAAAAGGGCGAAGATGTGGGTACACCCCCCGACGCTAACTCGTTCTACACTAATGCCTACACCCTCGACAGCCTTACTTCTCTCACCCATCTCACCGACCGCATCGAGGAGCTGAAAGCTGGAAAGGAATAAATTGCCATCAATATTTGATGCGAATATTACATTTTTTCACATCATAGCTCGTGAATTACGATAGTTTTTGTATTTTTGCGGCGAAAAACAAGATGATTCGCTTCAATTATTGATATGAAAACTCCGTATTGGATATGGCAATATGCCGAATGGCCTCATTTCTGCTGGAACAACGACAGCATCATTGTTTCATTGGCTCGTGTTCGCGAAAAACAAGGACGGCTGCTTGGCCTGATGGACGGATTGGGATTTGACGTACAGAACGCCTCCTCGCTCGAAGTGATGACCGAGGACGTGTTGCGCAACAGTGAGATAGAAGGTTTGCTCCTCAATGCCGATCATGTGCGTTCTTCGGTGGCACGTCACCTTGGAATTGACATTGGCGGACTTTCCCATTCTGATCACTATACCGAAGGTGTGGTGCAGGTGATGATGGATGCCGTACAACAAGCCGATGCTCCATTGACCGAGCAACGGATGTTCAACTGGCACGCCGCGCTGTTTCCTACCGGAAGAAGCGGCATCATACCGATTACCGTGGCGGCATGGCGTACCGGCGAAGAGCCGATGCAGGTGGTCAGCGGTGTCATGGGAAAGGAGAAAATCCACTACGAAGCGCCACCATCGGACGACGTGCCCCGTCAGATGCAACTGTTCTTGCGATGGTTTAACAGCGAACCCACTACTGACCCAGTGCTGAAGGCTGCCATTGCGCATCTTTGGTTCGTCAACATACATCCCTTTGACGATGGCAACGGCCGTTTGACACGCACGCTCACCGATATGCTGTTGGCGCGAGCCGATGGATCACCAAGGCGTTTTTATAGTATGTCGGCTGCTATCTTGCGCGACAAGAACAATTACTATGACCTGCTGGAATACATGGGCAAACACGGAATGGACATCACCCGCTGGCTTTTGTGGTTCTTGCAGACCATGGAAAGTGCCATCGACACCGCGGTCGAGAAAACCCAACGGGTGATTCGGAAATCATTGTTTTGGCAGGAACACCGCACTGTCGTGTTGAACGAAAGGCAAATCAAAGTCATTAACCGTCTTTGGGATGGATTTGAGGGCAAACTCAACACCAGCAAATGGGCCAAGATGACCAAGACCTCCACGGCTACCGCCTTGCGCGACATCCAGGACCTTGTTGACAAAGACATCCTTCGCCGCACCGAAGAAGGCGGGCGTAGCACAAACTACGAGTTGGTTGATTGATCTGTCGCCTTTTTCTTGCCCTAACTATCGAACATTCAACTTTTTTTCGTACTTTTGCGCCCTCAAAAAAAGCCCTATAATGGCCTATAAATCAAGTCGAATCAAAGATTTAAATAGTTCAATAATAAATAATTAAACAACAAATGAAGAGAAACAGATTTTTACTTCTCATCTTCGCCCTCGTAGCCTTCGGGCAGACGGCTTGGGCACAATTCAGCGGCGGCGACGGCTCGCAGGGCAACCCGTACCTGATTACCAGTGCTTCTGACTGGAACACCTTGGCATCTAATGTTCAAAACGGCAATTCGTACAGCGGCAAGTATTTCAAACTGATGGACAATATCAGCGTGACCACCATGGTGGGTACCAGTGACAACAACAAAAAATTTAGTGGCACCTTCGACGGCAATGGACAAATGCTCACTTTCAACAAAGAAAGCAGTGAGCAGTATATTGCTCCCTTCAGGTATATCAACGGTGCCACCATCAAAAACCTTAAGGTGGCAGGTACTGTCTCCTCCATTAATAATAAGTTTGCAGGAGGCGTGGTGGCACACGCAATAGGATCAAATACCATCACCAACTGCGTGAATAGCACCATCATCAATGCAACTCCCCCTTCAGACCACAATGGCTCGCATGGCGGTATTCTTGGACAACTTGGCGGTAGTAACAACAGCATAACTATATCGGGTTGCTTGTTCAACGGCCAAATGCAAGGCAGTAGTGTAGAGTATTGGTGTGGTATTTTAGGATATTATAATGCTAATCCTAATGAACATAACCAAGTCACTATCAGCAATTGCTTCTTCAATCCCGCAGAAATCAATGTCAAATCGTCTAACAATAACTATACTATTTGCCGTACAGCGTCTGTCGTTACTAACTGTTACTACAATGAAAAAGCCACAGGGATGTCTCAAAAACAAGGTAAGCAGGCTCGCAGCATCACAAGAGCGAACAACAATGTTGCATTGGCTTTCGCCGGCGGTGCCACCACATACAATGTCAGCGGCATCACCTCTTACGGCACGGGCATCAAATATAATGATGTGCTTTATGCCGGCAACAGCGAGGACGTGAGCCTCAGCCTCACGGCTCCTTTGGGCTATGAAATCACAGCTGCAACTTATACCCCCGAAGGCGGTCCAGAAACAACCATCAATCCTGCCAATGATGTCTATTCCTTCACCATGCCCAATGCCAATGTCACCATCAACGCGGAAATCGCCTATTGTGTAAATTATTGGGCAAATGGAGATGGCTCCTATGATCATCCTTTCGAAATTGCCACCACGGACGATTTTGATATGTTGTCCACACTTGTGAGAGGATTGCCAGACGGTCACCCATTTCGTCCGTATGATGAGTCGGATCTTATCTTCTACGGTTATTATTTTAAACTCATGAACGACCTCGATTACACAAATAAAACCTTCACCCCCGTTGGATATTATTCCCTTACTGAAGAGATTTATAGGGGTTTTAGAGGCACCTTTGACGGACAAGGGCACGTCATCAAGGGCATCAACTACGAGACGACAACTGGAGCCGCAGGTATTTTCGGCTTCGCCACTGGCGACATCAGCAACCTCGCACTCATCAATAGTAACCTTACGGGTGGCAACAATACGGGCGGCATTGTGGGTTATTACAATGGCGGAACCATCAGCAACTGCCATGTGGCCAGCAATGTCAACATTTACACGCCAACAGGCTCAACTATTGTCGCTTTTCATGGTGGCATCGTAGGCAGAAAATACGCTGGCATTATTTCCTATTGCACCAGTGCAGCTCATATTGTAGATGGTTGTACAACTTATGGAAATCACTTTGGAGGTATCGCTGGCTCCAATGACAGCCAGAGCATCAACCATTGTCTTTTTACCAACGATATCGTCACGTCTGTATATACGGACAACAAAGGACCCATTGCCGGATCGAACAATGGCTCTTTAACGAACTGCTACTGGACGAACTCAAGCTTTGAAGGCAGTTCACCTTCAGCTAATAACGACAATAGCGGCTTCATTAACGCTATAAACGACCTACAAGACCGGATGAACGTGGAGAGCTACAGTCCAGCGTTTAAGGCCCTCGCCCCCAACGGATACACGCTTCAGAAGACCATTTCAGCATGGAGCGAAAATCCTGCGGGTGGCTGGTACCTCATCGCCTCGCCAGTTGTGGGAGACATCGCACCCGATGCGGTCATGAACCTTCTTGGCACGCAGATTCCAAACTCAAGCCTATACAATTTCGACCTCTATCGCTTCAACCAATCCCCTGACATGATCAATGGAGAATACAAGGAGTGGGAAAACTACCATCAGCATAACGAAACGGAAGAACCTTTCCTGCTCGAAAACGGTAAGGGTTACCTTTATGCTCGCAGTGAAGAAACCACTCTGACCTTCACGGGTACTTTCAACACTAGCACTGAGCCTGTCGATGTGACGCTTACTTACGAAACCACCAACCCCAAGGCCATTATGCATGGCTGGAATTTGGTGGGCAACCCCTTCCCTGTGACGGCATACGTCAATAGACCTTTCTATAAGATGAATGACGCAGGCACAGGCATTGTACCAGTAGTTAACGACTTTAATAGCTATACGCCTACAACCATTCCTACCTGCACAGGCATCATGGTGCAGACCACCGCAGATGAAGTTACACAGGGAACCAACAAAGTCACCTTTAGCACCACGGTACCTACACAACAGGCTACTAACAATGGTAACTTGCAAATCGCGTTAAGCCAATCCAATACGCGCGGCAACGCCTTGTTAGACAACGCCATTGTGAGCTTCAACGAAGGCAGCAAGTTGGGCAAGTTCTATTTCGGCGAACAAAACGCCAACATCTACATCCCGCAAAATGCCGAGGAATACGCCATCGCCTACAGCAACAAGCAAGGCGAGATGCCGCTCAACTTCAAGGCCTCAATGAACGGAGAATACAGCCTTAGCATCAATCCTGAGGGCGTGGAGATGAGCTATCTGCACCTTATTGATAATATGACGGGTGCCGACGTCGACCTGCTCCAGACCCCGAGCTACACTTTCAATGCCACGACAAACGACTATGAGAGCCGCTTCAAGCTGGTGTTCAGCGCCAACACTGAGGACGGCCCTTCGACAGGCTCAGGGACCTTCGCTTTCTACAGCAACGGCAGCTGGGTCATCGCCAACGAAGGTGAAGCCACCCTGCAAGTGGTCGACCTCATGGGCCGCATCCTGAGCAGCGAGACGGTCAACGGCAGCGTCAGCAAGGCTATCAACACTATGCCTGGGGTGTATATGATTCGACTCATCAATGGAGAGAATGTTAAGGTGCAGAAAGTGGTGATTGAATGATAGAGATTCCCCTGCGGGGAATGGAGTTAAGGCTTAAGTTTCCATGCGGCGGCTGAAAGTGCTACAAGCTGGTAACTGGTTCTTACCGCCGCTGGCTACAAAAACGACAAACTCCATTCCCGCGAAGCGGGAAACTGAACAAACAACAATTAAACAATTAAACAATAAAATACAAAAATGAAAAAACTAATAGTAACCATCGCAATCACCCTCTGCATGGGCATGACCACCTACGCGTAAGAAGCCTTCACCGGTGCCGACGGAGTCGCCGAAAGCGGCCTCTTCAGCAGAGGCACAGGCTTCTTCGGCAACGGAGAACTCGGCTTGTTCTCTTCTGATTACTACTACGATTATGAAGATGAATACGAGGCTTACAACAACTATCCGCAAAACTATGTGGACAACGGCCTTTTCGGCATGGGTGGAGGCACGCTCTTCGGCAATAACAGAAATGGTGGTCTTATGCTGCCTACTGAACATGGCCAAACCAACGACACCTCTGCTCCTCTGGGCAGCGGCATCGCCGTCCTGATGGGTCTTGGCGCAGCCTATACACTGAAGAAGAGAAGAGTGAAGGACTAAAAACCATTAAAAAATTGTAGGAATAAAGAAAAAAGCATTATCTTTGCATCGTAAATATTGCTCTAAACTTTGTGCTATGAAGAAAAGTTCAATCATTCTGGTTGCATTGTTGGCACTTACGATAGGTAGCGTCAAGGCGCAATGGTTCGATTTCTCGCAGAACATGTCTGATGTCACCATTGGCGTGAATGTCGGTGTGGTGGGCTATCATTTTAATGGTCAAATTGACAAGACTTTTTCTGGTTTAGGTGTCGGTGCAAGTGTGTCTTTGGTAGGTGTTTATATGGACTTTATCTACCGGTCTCCCGAGCATAAATGGGATAAGACAGTGACCTTAGCAGAATATCCCGACCAAACAGCTCTTACCATCAACATGGGCTACAAAATTCCCGTCACATCTTGGCTGAACCTCATTCCTTTAGTTGGCTACAGCAACGAAACCTCAGGAAGGACCATCGGCAACTCCATAAACGTGGATACGGAAAACCATTCCATCTACCACGATTACGTTCGCGACGAAATCTATAACCACTTCAACTATGGCGTTGGCCTTTCGGTGAAGCCTATAAATTGGCTTGAGATTGGTGGCGTTTGCACCGCCCATGCCGTTTATGGCAACCTCTCCTTCAATCTGATGAAGATGAAAAAGTAAAAATCGACCCCATTATTAACAAATTATACGTATAATTAACAAAATTAATCAACCTAAAATCTAAGTATCATGAAGAAATTCAGACTGTTATTAATCTGCGGTTTTGCCATGCTGCTTATGGCTAGCTGCAACACTTACACCCACAGCATGAAGGGCCCCAATGCCAATGTTGAATTTCATGCTGCTGACTTTGACCTGTCAGGTACTGTGACTGGTGAAGCCACTGTCGTTCGCGTGCTCGGTATTGACTGGGCTCACCTCTTTGGCACCGAAGAAATCGGTGAAACTTCCGACTTCGGTACTGCTATTCCTTACATCGGAACCATCGTTCCCACTGGCAGCAACTACGCTCTGTACAACCTGATGAAGAAGAACCCCGGCTACGATGTGGTGATCTATCCTCAAGTGGAAAGCCATCGTCATGCCCCGATTCTCGGCACTGACCTTTATTCAAAGACCACCTATAAGGTGACCGCTCGCTTGGGCAAGCTGAAGAAATAATCTTTCCCTGCTTAATGAGCAAAATGGGGTATAACGGGACTGCTCACCAAGGGCAGTCCTTCTTTTTTTATTAAATGGGCAGCATTCCAGAAAAAACCGTATTTTTGTCCGTTCTAATTCCGATGAAAATGAAGAAAATCTGCTTATTCATTGCTCTTTTGTCAGCAACCTTCGGGTTGCAAGCTAATAATGACACCATTCGTCCGCCGCGCCTCAAAGTCGGTGTGGTGCTGGGTGGCGGCGGTGCCAAAGGTGCGTCGCATATCGGCGTGTTGAAATACATCGAAGAGATGGGCATCCCTGTCGACTATGTGGCGGGCACCAGCATGGGCTCCATCATCGGGGGCTTTTATGCCTTGGGATATTCGCCTGACGAACTCACCCAACTCATCGCCGGCATCAACTGGTCGGAATATATCGGCAACAAGATTGACCGCCCCATGATGTCGGAAGAAGTGCGGCAACGCAACAGCACTATGGTACTTAATGTGCCGTTTAGCCTCGAAAGCCTTTATAAAAAAGACTCCAATGCAAGTTTCATTAGCCAACTGCCGAGTGCGTATGTCAATAACAGTTCGCTCATCAACCTGTTCAACAATCTGTGTGTGGGCTATCAGGGAGAGATGGACTTCAACGACTTGCCCATTCCCTTTGCCTGCGTGGCTACCGACATGGTTACTGGCGAGGAAGTGGTGCTGCGCAACGGCAGCGTGCCTACGGCGATGCGTGCCAGCATGGCCATTCCGGGCTTGTTTTCTCCTGTCACGATAGGCGACAAAGTGTTGGTCGACGGCGGCTTGGTGAACAACTTCCCTGCCGATGTGCTCCGCGAGATGGGAGCCGACATCATCATCGGCGTTGAGGTCACTTCGACGAAAGACATCACTACCAACGACATCAAGTCGCTACCCCAGGTGTTTGGCCGGTTGGTCACCAACAGCACAAGTGCCAAACGCATAGACAACCGCAAGATGTGCGATGTCCATATCATCCCCGACATCAGCGGCTTCGGTATGCTCAGCTTCACGCCTGAAGCCATTGACACTTTGGTGGGCAGAGGTTACAAGCGTGCCAGTGATTTCCACGACCAACTTTTGTCCATCAAAAAGGCAGTAGATGCCTCGGCGGGACATCCTGTCAGCAAAACGTTGCATGCGCCTCATGCCAAGAATTTGGCCACAGATGCGGTACTCATCCAATCCATCAAATTCGATAATGTGTCTCCTATGGATAGCCGCTGGCTCCTTCGCAAAGGTGGCCTGGAGGCGGGAAACCGTTATATGCAAGACGACGTTGAAAATGCCATGAAAGTGTATCGTGGCACGGGCTGTTTCGACGAAATTACCTATCGGATTATGGAAAGCGATTCCACACAATGGAATAACCAACTTTCAGACGCTTACGACCTAAATGTCGACATGAAACCTGCCAAGCCCCATGTTTTTGGTTTGGGTGTGCGCTACGATACCGAGGAAGGTGCTGCCCTTTTGCTTAATGCGGGTTTGAATGAAAAAAAGTTTGGAGGCTCGAAAATCAATTTCAGTGCCAAATTGAGTTACAATCCCCAAATCAGTCTTGTGTACACTTATTCGCTTCCTGCAGTGGCCAATTTCAACTTAGCTTACAACTATAGGAATGAGCATTTCGGAATTGGTGGAATAGGCGAAACGAAAAGGGGGCTCAATATGCGTTACCACCAACATAAAGTGAGCGGCTACATTTCGCAATTCCATCTGCTCAACTTCAACACCAAAATCGGATTGTCTTATGCAAATACAGTTTATGACTTCAGTTCTGCCGAGGGGAGTTTATTGGATTCCACTATTTTCACACAAAACAAGCTGCTTACACCTTTTGTCAATGTGGCATACGACAACCTTGATGATGCTTATTTCGCCAAGCATGGTATCAAGGCACGTTTGACAGGCCGTTATCATATAGACATGGATCCTCCTGTGCTAGATGATATAGATTTTGAAGACAAATACTTCGCACTCGCATACGCCTTCCAAGCCTACCTCACGCCTGGTAATGGACGGTTCACCATCATTCCTCAAGTTTATGGACGCTACGTGTCAGGACTACCTCTATATTATAACCTATTTAACATTTATGGTGGAGAAATTGAGGGTCGCCATTTTGAGGAGCAAATACCCTTTATTGGCTTTGCTACTGTAAGTAATTTAGACAGCTACAATGCCACCGTATTCCGTTTGGACTTGCGGTACAACTTTTACGGAAAGCACTATCTGACAGGCATGTACAATTTCGCGGCATACTTGGAACATCTGCTCTATTATGACTTCTCTCTTTCTGAAGCATTTGATTTTAAAACACAAGGCGCAGGTCTGAAGTATTCCTACAATAGTGCCTTGGGACCCATTTCACTGACAGTACATTGGTCGGAAACTCGTAGTGGGCGTCATGTCGGAGCCTATTTCTCGTTCGGATACACCTTCTGAATGCGGAATTAGGAATGCGGAATGCTGAATGAGGCGAAGCCCAGCGTCGCTTTGCGCCATTCAGCATTCCACATTCAGCATTCATAATTCTTTAACCTCGTTTTCTACCATGAATTGACGGATTTGATCGGCGTGTCGTCCACGGATGATGACATGATGGTTGCCGATGGAATGTTGGAGCAGGTATGGCTTCAGGTTCACATTGAGGGTGATTTGTGTGCGGCAGAAATGATTACTGTAAGGCGTTTCAATGGCCTTTGCTTCCACAACGAAATAACGGTCTAATTTCGGGCCACCCCATTTAAATAAGGTGTAATCCGTCAAAGGCAAAAGCCCTTGAATGGCAACTCCGATGCCCGACTCGAAATGGGAACGGACGACCGTTTCATCGCACATCGTGAGCGGGATGGTGCAATGTGCCAGCATGGAGGTTTTATCCGTAAGTTGTGAAGGATTGGCCATAAAGGCTGCCTCGCCGCACAAACGTTTGGCCAAAAACATGGAGAGCAATGTCTGCATGTCGCCTTCACAGCCTGCCACGATGCCTTCGTTGTTGAGCAAGGCCAAAGCCAAGCAACTCGTCGTGCCACAAGTCTTCACAATATCGAAGCAGCGGATGGTCATGGCATCCAAATGTTCTTCGATGCAGATTTTCTTGATAGCGAGATAGGCCTTGGCGGCCTCTACCATGTCGGCGCAGGTGGGTTCTTTGACAGCCTTGGCGCGTTTCACCATGGCTTGTGCCACTTTCTCAGCCTCGGTTTGAGGAATGTTTTTGATGCCCTCAATGAGACGCTGCAAATCAATATCGATGGTTTCGATGCCGTAGCGTTGCAGGAGAAAATCACGGTCAACACCGCTGGCAATCAACCAATCGGAGGGTTGACCGAACAATCCGATACGTCCCTGTAGAGACGCACGGCTGTGCGTTTCAACCATGGCCGAAATAATTTCATCATTCGTCCCATGCACAATGCACCCTTCCATGCCGTTGTTGCCCAACCAGGTCAAGATTTCCAATGCGGCAGCCAAGGAATTATTCCGCCCGTCGGCAATCAATGTCACCGCCTGTAGAGACACGATTAATCGCGTCTCAAAAATACGTTTGAATAGGTTTTCCACACCGCCGGTGGCAATCATCACCGCATCGGGTAACGTTTGTAGAGACGCACGGCCGTGCGTCTCTACATTTTCGTCACCCATGATATTGATTTCAGCAAGGCATTCGTTTTCTAACCTTTGAATCAATTCGGCATATTCCGTCCTGACGAAATCATCCGTCTGGAAGGAGGAACGAAGGATGAGGATGTTCATGGTTTTAAAATTAAGAATTATGAACGCTGAATGCTGAATGACGCAAAGCGACACTAGGCTTCGCCCCTATTCAGCATTCAGCATTCCACATTCAGCATTTTATTAATGTTTAACCACAAATCGCAGCGTAGTCTCGTCAGTCTTGACGAAATAAACACCGTTTTCGTATCTCGTCGTGTTGATGCGGAGTTCGCTGCCGTTGGCCTCAAATTCGCCCACCATCTGGCCGAGGGCGTTATAGACACGCACCGTACCGAGGTTTTCACCGCTGAGGGTCACGAAATCGTTGGCGGGGTTGGGATAGAGAGAACAATGATTTGGATGAGATTCTTCCACACCTACATTCTCTTCATAAACAATGGTTATTTCATAGTTGCCTATAGAGGTAATAAGACGCATTGTTCCTATATACAAACCATTCTCTCCCATCCCATAGGCGGACACATAAACATGTAAACTATCTGATGGGGCGATAAACAAACCAGCAATATCATTACCATAATAAGGATCATCACCTTCGTGGCATTGAATTGTGAATTCATCAGAAGTGTATTCCAAAATCTGTACTGCTTCAAAATTCATGTTAGTTATGGTAATTTCACCAGGCACAATATAACAACCTTCATTAACAATATAAACCGTATCGTTGCTCATCACCAATTCTCCAGTTGTTGGACATTCATGTTGCTCATAGCCTTCTGCGTTCATGGCATTAATAATGTATTCCAGCGTAGGCGGATAGATGTCGCGATTCGCAAAAGTGTGGTCGGGACGGATGAGCATGATAGTGGGATAATAGCCCACAGGAATGGCTTGGGCGATGTCATTGCCGCCACCGTCACGGCTGATGGTGGGATATTGCACATCGAATTGGTCCACCCAAGCTTGGCATTGGTCGTCGTGGCCGTTGGGTGATATTTCCATAAAGAACACATCATGCGCATTGCAGCCATAGAGTCGGTAGGCTTCAATCATGTCGGGCATAACGGCCTCGCTGAATTCGTCGCCATAGAGGAAGAAATTGATGAGCACGGCCTGACCTGCGTCGAGGATGTCGTAAAGGTGGATGGTGTTGCCGTTAATGTCGGTGGCGGTGAAGTCGGGCATGATGTCGTCACCTCCACCAGGTGTAGTGGTGACAGGTACTTGAACGACCTCGCCGAGGTTGCCTTCAATGTCGGCAGGAACGGCATAAATCATGTATTCCGTGTTGGGAATCAGGTCAGTGAAGTTGTGTGAAAGGGTTCCTGAGCCAGGAATGCCATACATCCAGAGGTACTCGGGGAGTTCAAGACCAGCGATGCCCATCCATTCCTGAATCTCGGCCTCGGTAGCCATTGTGTAGGCGTAAGAAACACAATCCTCGTTGGGTGTGAAAGTAGCCGTGACTTCGGTTTCCAACACTTGGTCGACAGTGATGGTCACCTGTGGGTCGTAAGTGGCAGCATTGCAGTCATGCTGTTGGATGCCGTGCTGTTCCAACGCAGTGATGATGGTCTGGGCGTTGTTGATAGGCCACAGGTCCTGAATCACGATTTGGTGGTTCGGCATGATGAGGATGACGGTGGGGAAAGCACCGATTTGATAGGTGTTGCAAATACTACCGCCACCTGCTGGACCGCCGATGGTCGGATATTCCACGCCGTAGGTGTTGGTCCAGTTTTGGCAGGCCGCATCGCTGTCACGGTCGGAAATTTCCACGTAGAATACATCATACATGTTGCAGCCCATGGCATAGTAGGATTCCACTACTTTAGGCGTGGCTTGTTGGCATGGGCCGCAAGTAGTGAAGAAGAAGTCGATGAGCACAGCTTGGCCACTGTCGAGGATGTCGAACAGGTGGACTTCAGTGCCGTGGCAGTCAGTAGCCGTGAAGTCGACGGCTTGGGTAAGCGGGCATTGCGCTTTCAGGCCAAAACCAATGGCCAGCGCGAGGAGGAGGGTAAATACTTTTTTCATATTGAATTAATTAAAGGTTTGATGGGGGCAAAGATAGTTATTTTGTTGAAACGTTTAGGTGTTTATTTGTTGAATTGTTTTGACGCTTCATGTTTTTAAGCAAGTGTTGCGCCTCTTGCTTGATTTCGGGTCGCCCTTTCAGGGCTATACACAAAGCTCTGCCAGCAAAGCCCTGAAAGGGCGGCCAGAATAGAAGCTGGCGATGCAATCCTTGCGGAAAAAATGGCTAATTATCGCGGTAATCCTTCTTCTTTTCATACTTTAAGTCCTTCAATGCCTGCGACTTCACGTT
>Ga0310696_10006096_pt1 | contig 14383 bp, 10 predicted proteins | sample AusTroGonzalo_MG_4_FD_203885 | JGI IMG/M metagenome (GOLD analysis project Ga0310696, IMG submission 203885) | Bovine rumen microbial communities from tropical cattle in Woodstock, Queensland, Australia - Gonzalo_02 (v2) (version 2) | ecosystem: Host-associated > Mammals > Digestive system >...
GCGCCAGCGCTTCGAAAAGCCCTCCGAAGAAAAGAAGCGCATTGAAACGGCTGCTCGTCGCAAGCGTCTCAAAGAGATTGCTGACCAGAACCGCAAGCGTCTCTACTAATTCGATTCCGTAATCGGATTTTTTTGCTAAACTTTAATGAGTTGTCGATGGATGTCGATGACTCATTAGGTGTTTTATTAGACTGCGGAATTTCCGCAAAGGAAATAATATGGCAAGTGAACTTTTGACAAAAATTCTCGACGACATCAAGACTGCAATGAAGGCTCACGATGCCGGAACTCTCGGAACGCTCCGTACGCTCCATTCTGACATCAAGAACGAGGCCATGAAGGCAGGGGCCGCCCCGGCTCAAATCATGGATACCATTACGGATGCCATGTGCGTTGACGTTCTTGCCAGGAGCGTAAAGCAGAAACAGGAATCTATCGAAATTTTGAAGAAGGGTGGCTTCTTGGACAAGATTCCGGAAGAAGAAGCTTGCATCGCTTTGTACCGCAAGTACATGCCCGCCGAAATGACCGAAGACGAAGTCAAGGCCCTTATCGCCGAAATCAAGGCTGCAACGGGTGCCTCTTCTCCGAAAGACATGGGCAAGATCATGAAGGAACTTTCCCCGAAGGTCAAGGGCCGTTTCGACGCCAAGCGCGCTTCCGCTCTCGTGCAAGAAGCTCTTAAGTGACGCGTAGCGTCATCCTGAGTGCGAAGCACGAAGGATCCAGACCAGCAATCTCACCCCGCACTTGCTCAGCTGCGGGGTTTCCTTTTTTTAAATTTCCGTCATGCCCACGACTCACGCCAAAATTCAAGAATTGGAACTGCTCTACAAGATCAGCTCCATTTTGAACCAGAGTCTTGATTTCGAGACGGTCGCGCATCCCGTATTGCAGACGGTCGAATCGGTGATGGGCGTTGAGCATGCAACTCTTACCTTGTACAATCGCCACACGGGCGAAATCTCCATCGAAATTGCAGAAGGCTTGAGCAGCCGCCAGGCGAGCAAGGGCCGCTATAAGGTGGGTGAAGGCATTACTGGACGTGTCGTTGAAACCGGCAAGCCCATCATCATCCCCTCTGTCGCGAAGGATCCGGATTTCTTGGACCGCACGGGCCGCGGCAAGACTGAAGACAAGGCGTTCCTTTGCGTCCCGATTATCATGGAGCAGGAAGTCGTTGGCGCCTTGAGTGCCGACGAACACAATCCCGATGAGGCTAATCTCAACGACCAGATTCATTTGCTCGAAATTATCGCGCAGATGCTTGCAACTGCGGTGAAACTCCGCCGTCAGGCCCGAGAAGAAAATGAAATTCTCAAGGCCGAAAACGAACGCATGGCGATGGAACTCAAGGCGCGTTTCCAGCCGGACAACATTATCGGCCGCACGCCCGAGATGCAGCAGGTCTATACGCAAATCGATCAGGTTGCAAAAAGTCCGCTGCCGGCGCTTATCGTAGGCGAGGTGGGGACTGGCAAGGGACTTGTCGCCGAAGCGATTCATTTCCGCTCCGACCGGAATTTGGGGCCGTTCGTGCGTGTGCATTGCGCGGCCCTCCCGGAGTCCGTCCTGGACAGGGAGCTTTTCGGTAGCGAAAAGGGCGCCTTGGTCGGTGTCGTGAACGAGGCGCCTGGCCGCGTAGAACAGGCCGAAGGCGGAACGCTATTCTTGGACGAAGTTGCGGAACTCACGCCGAACTTGCAGATAAAGTTGCTCCGTCTTTTGCAGCAGGGCGAAATGGAACGCGTAGGCGCCCGGTTCCCGAAAAAGGTGAATGTGCGTGTCATCTGTGCGACAACCAAGAACTTGCAGCAGATGGTCTCCGACGGGACCTTCCGCGAGGATTTGTATTACCAGCTCCATATTGTCCCGATTTACGTGCCTCCATTACGCAAACGCCGTACGGATATTGTGCTGTTGGCGGATTACTTTGTTGAACATTACTGCCGTTTGGTGGGCAAGAACGTTCGTCGTCTTGCTCGCGGGACGATTGAAATGCTCATGAGTTACCCGTGGCCGGGCAATGTGCGTGAACTCGAGAATGCGATTGAACGTGCGGTGCTTTTGACAGAAGAAGACGTCATTTACCCGCATCATTTCCCGCCGACCATCCAGACGGACGAAACGAGCGGAACTCCTGTAAGCGGAAACCTCAAGCTTATGGTTGAAGCGTACGAACGCGATATCATCTGCGATGCCCTCAAAAGCAGCAGGGGTAAAATGGCTGCTGCAGCCCGCAGCCTTTCGACCACTCCGCGCATTCTCACGTACAAAATCAAGCAACTCGGCATAGACCTCGCTGCGTTCAGTAAGTAATTTCCATACCCCAAAGCGAAGCGACCTCTTAGCGAGTTTACGAGCGTGCTCACCGCTCATTTGCTATAATTGCAAACATGGAACTCACACAACTTAAATACTTCTTGGAAGTGGCGCGCACAGAGCATGTGACGCAAAGTGCAAAGAACCTCTGCATTGTCCAGCCGGCACTCACGCAAGCCATCCACAAGCTCGAAGACGAATTGGGCATCTTGCTGTTCAAAAATTCTGGACGAAACATCAAGCTCACGGATAGCGGAAAGTTTTTCTACGAAAAACTCTTGCCGCTTTACGAAAATATGATGTCTCTTCCTGGACTTTTGAAGGAAACGGCGAACAAGCAGAACAATAATGTCAAGCTAAACGTTCTTGCCGCATCAACGCTTATTACGAGTGCGGTGATAGAGTACAAACAGAGTAATCCCGACATTGATGTGGATATCGTGCAGAACGAGGAAACTAGCATCTTTGACATTTGCGTGCGCACATATTCCGTTTACAAGCCGGAACTCGACAATACGGAAAGCGACGAAACGTTTGTCCATTCCGAAAAAATTTTCTTGGCTGTTCCGAATACGGCACAGTACAAAAAAATGAATTCCATCTCGCTGTTTGATTTGAAAGACGAAAAGTTTATTCGCCTTTACGGTTCCAAGCAGTACCGCAAAATATGCAATGAACTTTGTGATAGTATCGGGTTCCGTACAAATGTGACTTTTGAAAGTGATAATGCCGCCGTTGTCAAGGAGGCCGTAGCCGCAGGAATCGGTGTCGGTTTCTGGCCGGAACTTTCATGGGGCAAGATGGACCACAAACGTGTCAAGCTTCTCGAAATTACCGACACGGATTTCAAGCGCGATATTGTGGTCTCGCTCCGCCGCAACAAGCAGGACAATTCCAAGACCGAACAGTTTTACAGCTTTTTGACAAAGTACATTCTCCAACGCCAATCAAAGAAACGAAAATAATTTTGCTTAGATTGCTAAAAACGATGGCCTTGAAACAGAGTTCCGTATTATGCGACATCTCTAATGACTAATGACCAATAACCAATAGCGACTAATTACTATCTTTACCTTCGTTATGATTATCCATTCCTTCTACATGGGCTTTCAGTGATTAGCGGTTTAAATCTGTAATTTCCCTAACCACTAACCACCAACCACTAACCACTCAATTAAAAACATGCAATTCCGTCCTGTTAAAGAACAGCTTGAAATTTTGATGCGCGGCGTTATCGATGTCGTGCCGCAGGAAGAACTCGAAAAGAAACTCCAGAAGTCTTACGATACTGGCGTCCCGCTCCGTATCAAGATGGGTGTGGACCCGACGGCTCCGGACGTGCACTTCGGCCATACGGTCGTGATGCGCAAGCTCCGCCAGTTCCAAGACCTCGGCCATACTGTCGTGCTCATCGTGGGTGACTACACCGCACAGATCGGTGACCCGAGCGGCCGCAACAAGGCCCGTCCGCGTTTAAGCCACGAGCAGGTGCTCGAGAACGCGAAGGAATACCAGGAACAGTTCTTCAAGGTCGTCCGCCGCGACCAGGTGGAAATCCACTACAACGGTGAATGGTTCAGTAAGCTCCCGTTCAGCAAGGTGACCGAACTCATGGGCCAGTTCACCGTGGCCCAGATGCTTGAACGCGAAGACTTCCACAACCGCTACACGGCCAACACGCCTATCAGCCTGCACGAATTCATGTACCCGATGATGCAGGGCTACGATTCTGTCGCTATCCAGAGCGACGTGGAACTTGGCGGCACCGACCAGAAGTTCAACGTGCTTCGTGGCCGTGACCTCCAGCTTTTCGAAGGTATGGAACCGCAGATCGGCCTCTTCATGCCTATTCTCCTTGGTACCGACGGCAAGGTCAAGATGAGCAAGTCCATCGGCAACTACGTGGGCCTGAACGAGCCTGCCGACGTGATGTACCACAAGATTTACAGCCTCGCCGACAGCATCGTCGAGAACTGGTTTGAACTCTTGACGAACATTCCGCTTGAAGAAATCAAGCAGATGATGGCCGACATCGCCGCGGGCAAGATGAACCCGAACGATGCCAAGCACCGCCTCGCTATCGACATTGTGACGCAGTACTACGGCGCAGAAGCCGCCGAGGCCGCCGCAGCGAAGGAACGCGAAATCCACAGCGGAAACGCCATCCCGAGCGATGCTGCCGAGTGCAGCGTGGCGGCCGGCACCTATGGTGCCCTGGACCTGCTCGTCGAGGTCAAGGCGTTTGCGTCCAAGGGCGAAGCACGCCGCATGGTCCAGAACGGCGGCGTGAAGATTGCCGGCGAAAAGCTTGCCGACCCGCAGTCCCAAATCGAAATCAAGGGCGACGATAAACTCGTTATCCAAGTCGGCAAGCGCAAGTTCTACAAGGTGAACTTCTAAGGCTTTTCTATGTCGAAGGAAATCCTAGTTCTCGGCCTCAATCCTGCATGGCAGCGTGTGTTCTTTCTGGACAAGTTTACTCCAGGAGAGGTTCACCGTATTTCCAAAGTCAAGGAATATGCGTCGGGCAAGGGAATCAACTGTTGCCGCGTGTTGCAGCTTTTGGGCGGAACGCCGCGGTTGATGCATTTTCTCGGGGCAGAGCACGGTTCGAAAATTTTTGACGAACTCTCCGCCTGCGGCATACAGCAGGTGCCGATTTGGATTCGCGAAAACACGCGTATCTGTACGACAATTGCCTGCAACGGCGATACTACGGAACTCGTGGAACCGTCGCCGATGCTAGCCTCTTCCGAAAATGATGATTTTGCCCAGACATTGAACGACCACTGGGATTCCACTCAATATGTTGCTCTTTGCGGAACGTTCCCGCAGGGCTTCAATGCGAAGATGTTCAACAGGCTTGACTTTAACGGGAAACATGTCTTTGTCGATGCTATTGACGGTATCGATGAACTTCTCGCGATGGGTGTGGATTTGCTGAAAATCAACATGCTGGAATACTGCAAGCTGTTGGAACGCATGAGCATCCCTTTGGTGAAGTCTAGCCCGCAGTTCTGGAAGATGACGGCAACTGCTGTTCTAGAACGCCTCCCCATCAAGAATCTCGTCGTAACGAACGAAGATTCCCACGTCCGTGCGTTCCGTCTTGTCGAAAAGAAATTCCAGGGCATTCAGCTGCAGCCAGCTGCAGTCACGGTCAAAAACGATATCGGCGCTGGAGATTCGTTCTTTGCGGGGTGGCTTTATGCGTGCGACCAGGGATTGAGTTTTGAAAGCTGCCTTGCCAAGGCGACCGCCGTTGCTTGTGCCCGCTGTGAAGTCGAGCGCCCGTGGAACTTGAGCTTGGACCGAGTCGTGGAGCTGGAAAACGAACTGGCGACAAAGGTTGAACGCCTCGAATAAGGATTTGGCCGATGTGTGACCGCTTTGTTCCTTTGTTTGTCTTTGCGTCAAACGTGGAATTTTTCGGAACGTTCCCGGAATGCAGGTCCTTTGTTCAAAATAATATTCGTTTGGGCGAAATCGTCGAGTTGCCCGGTAATCGTGGATTTGCCGTGGTGCTTGGCGTTGGACTCCTTGAATTTTCTACAAATTTGTCGGTCCTGCTTTCGCGTTTTTCTTCGGAAGGCGCTTTTACGCATGTGGTGCTTGCCGGTATTTGTGGCGCCTATCCTGGTCGTGGATTGAACATCGGGGATGTTGTTCGTGTCGATTCTGAAAGGGTGGGGGATATGGGCGTTGTTGAACATGACGGTTCCTTTACGCCTTGGCATAAAGTTTGCAATGGCTCCGAAAATGCGCAAAATCCGGCTGCTTCCGCTCATGTCTATGAATCTTCTCCGCTGCGGGGCGTCCCTGCCTGGCTCGCTGGTTTAAAGTCCGTTGCCGCGCTTAGCGTTAACTGTTGCACGGGAACGGCTGCTATGGCGGCGGAACGTGTCCAGAACTTCGATGTCGATGTGGAATCGATGGAAGGGGCGGCTTGCTTCTCGATTTGCCATGCTTTCGGTATGCCTTGCTACGAAATCCGCGCCGTAAGCAACTTGGCCACAACCCGCGACAAATCCACCTGGCGTATCGCAGATGCACTTGCCGCATTGCGATCGCTCGTAAACTCGCTTTGAGGCTATGGCTATGAGCTCGGGGCTAAAGCCCCTTTGAGCGCGCATCGCTTTGGGCTTTTTTTTCTAATTTCTTACAGGATTGCAAAATGAAAAATTAAAAATGACAATTTCATTCTTCATTCTTAATTTCTAATTCCTAACCACTAACCACAAGCATTTCTTATTGCATTTCGCTCACACCCCATACCTCAAAGCGCCGTAGGCGCGACCTCATACCTCTATGCAACTCACTCTCGGTATTTCCACTTGCCCCAACGATACGTTCATCTACGAAGCCTTGATTCGCGGTCTCGAGGATTCTCCCTTTGATTGGAAGGTGACGTTTGCCGACGTGCAGACGCTCAACGAGATGGTTCTGCGGGGCGAACTGGATGTTGCAAAGATTAGCGCGCAGGTCTATCCTGAAATTCGCGAGTCTTACCGTTGTCTCGGCTGCGGCGGTGCGATCGGGTACGGCTGCGGTCCGCTTTTGCTCTCCTCTTCGTCGGGTTCTTTTGACCCGGAACTCCCGACGACGCTTCCGGGGGCAAATACGACTGCAGCGCTTCTGTTCAAGTTTTGGTATGCCCATCGATACAAAAACGCCCCAAAAATCGAATATGCGCTTTTTAACGAGGTCTATTATGGGCTCCTGCGCAAGGACATTCCGCAGGGCGTTACCATCCACGAGCATCGTTTTACTTGGAAACGTGACGGTCTCCATCTTTTGCAAGATTTGGGCGCCTATTGGGAGCAGGAAACCGGTTCCCCGATTCCGCTGGGTATTGCCGTCGCACGCAAAGAACTTGGTTTTGCGGCAATCGAATCTGTTGAAGGTGAAATTCGTCGCAGTCTCCAAATTGCACGTCAGAGGATTAGTCCGCTGACGCCATTTATCGTCGAAAAAGCGCAAATTGACAATGACGATGTCATCAAGTCGCACATCGCCATGTTCGTGAATGATTTCTCCGAAAACGTCGGTGAAATGGGTTGGAGGGCTTTGGAAAATCTGTGGCGGTTATCACACTGTTGATAAGTTGTTGAATAGTCCGTAAACTATGTAATAGTTTGTAAACGTAAATGTAATTTTGCAAAACGGCGAATTTTTAGCAAAAACTTTATTTATTTTCCAAAAAGCATCTTTTTTTGGAGTTTGCTTATGAGTTTAGTGAACGATCTTGAACAAGAAATTGAAAATTTCAAGCGCGAATACGAAAAGTTCGAGCGGGGCAACAAGTCCGCTGGTACACGTGCTCGCAAGGTACTGCAAAGTATCAAGAAAACCTGCCAAGAAATCCGTGTTTCAATTCAAGGTGCAAAGAAGGAGGAGGAGGAAAAGGACGATCTTCCTAGCGAGGATTGACATATAAGTTTTCCCTAAATGGCTATACCTGTGTTTTTTTTACACGAAAATGGCGCTTTTTGAAGAAAAGTATTTGACTAAAGTCATTTTTGAAGGTATATTCCCACATGGGTTTTGTGTTTGCCAAACTGGCAAGCGTATGTTTAACGAATTTAAGTGTTCTATGATTGGAGAAACGTAGCAGTATGACCCTAAAGAAACTGGTCTTAATTACGGCCGGGGCGATGCTTCTTTCTGGAACCGCCATGGCCAAGAATATCAATGTGCCGGGCGATTTCGCTAAGATTGCAGATGCTCTCGGAAATGCGGATGCCGGGGATACCATCCTTGTCAAACGCGGTGTTTATAACGAAAACATCACCCTTATCATGGGTGTTGTCCTCAAGGGCGAGGATCCTTTGACAACCATCATTGATGGTGGTCGTAGAGGTCCGACCGTCATGGGTACATCGGGCGCCGAAATGTCGCACTTCACTGTGAGGAACGGTCTCGAAGGTATCCTTTGCGAAAACGCAGCTCCCTACATTCATCATTGTTATGTCATCGATAACCACGCAACGGGTATCGGTGCTTTTATTTCTCTGCCCTGGCTTCGCAACAACGTGGTGTACGGCAACCGCTGGTCCGGTATTCTCGCCTGGGGTGCTAAGTCTCTCGATGCTTACGTCGAACAGAACGTCGTGCTCCGCAATGGCTACTCTGGCCTTGCATTGAAGGGCCCGACCAACATTATCGCACGTAACAACATCTTCATGGAAAACCACTACTACGGTGTGTTTGCTGACCCGGCTGCCGGTCAGACGAAGGTGGAGTACAACAACATTTACAAGAACTACTACCCGTTCAACCAGTTCATCAAGGTGAACCGCACGAACGTGTCCCTGGACCCGAAGTTCATCAGCCCGTCTCTCGGCAACCCGAACTTCTTCTGCCAGTCCACCTCGCCGATGCTCAAGCGCGGTAAGGGCAAGCTGGATATCGGTCTTACGGCGACGGACGTCGTCAAGGAAGAAGAAGTTGTCGAGGAAACTCGCAATCCGGATACCGACGGTGACGGTCTCTGCGATCCGTGGGTCTCTGAAGAAGGCCTCTCTGAAAAGTACGCCGGTACTTGCACGGGCTTCGACAACTGCCCCGAAGAAGCCGAAGACTTTGACGGTTTCCAGGATGACGACGGTTGCCCGGATGCCGATAACGACCGCGACGGTCTCTGCGATCCGTGGGTCGAAGCGAAGGGTATGCTTTCTCAGTACGCCCACATCTGTAAGGGCGTTGACCTCTGCCCCGAACAGTCTGAAACTTTGAACAGCTACAAGGACGATGATGGTTGCCCGGACGAAGTCCCGCAGCCACCTAAGAAGGTCTTCGTGCTTGAAGGTGTGAACTTCGAATCCGGAAAGTCCACCATTACTCAGGACTCCTACGTCTCCTTGATGAAGGTGGTCGACATTATGGAAACCTTCCCCGAAGCTACATTCGATATTATTGGCCATACCGACAACATCGGTAGCAAGGACAAGAACATGACTCTCTCCGCAGACCGTGCAAACGCTGTGAAGAACTTCCTTGTCGAAAAGGGCATTGCCGAAAGCCGTATGACAACCCAGGGCTTGGGCGATACAAAGCCTGTGGCTTCCAACAAAACACCTGAAGGGCGTGCGCAGAATCGTCGTATCGAATTCATCCGCACGGATATTAAGTAAAGGAGTAGGTGATGTTGCATACTAGTTTCATCAAGACGTCCGCAATTGGACTTGCCGTAGCCAGCACTTCTTTGTTCGCTGAGGCAACCTACACGCCGAATAAGTATCAGCAGAATGACTGGTTTGCCGAATTTGGTGGTAACACCTCCATGTATGTGAACCCCGCTGGTATTTCTGAAACTGATCAGCTTGAATTCAGCGCTGCATTCTTTAGTACCATTAGTGGCGAAGCTAGCCAGGAATATGTCAGCTTGACATATCCGATCGACTACAAGCACACTTGGGGCATTTCACTTTTTGAAAACGGTGCTTCCATCGAAGGTGGCGAATCCTATGGCGAAATTGCCGCTTTAATCGGCTATTCCTATAGACTCTTCCACTTGCTCTCTCTTGGTATCGACCTCTCTGTCTTGTACATCAACCAGTTTGATGAACTCAAGCAGCTCACGATCGGTGCTGACGTGGGCTTGAGCTGGAACCCGCTCGCTTCTTCGAAGTACGGTTACTTGCTCATTGGCGTTGCCGTCCAGAACCTCCTTGCTCCGGCTGTCAGCGAAGCTGATGGCGACGGTAGCTTCAAGTTCGTGTTCATGACCGCAAAGGATGCCTATAAGATCCCGACGAACCTCAACCTCTCCATTTTCTGGCGTGGCTTCAACCGCCTCCTCGAATTGAAGGCTGAAATTTCCTTGATCGATATCATCCATGATTCCGATGAAGGTGGTACGGGTTCTAACCTCGAAATGAGCTTCACCTTGACCTATTACCTTTCTTCTCACCTCGGCGTTCGCGCCCGTTTCACGAAGGAAGGCTACCCGGTCATCGGCGCTACGGTTAACGTGAAGGACGTGAGCATCTTCCGTTACCTCGCTCTCGACCTCGAAATGTCTCATGACGACATTTGGGCCAAGAAGAACCGCGGCTTTGTTTGGGCTGTCAAGCTGACTTCTCGCTTCGGTGATACCCGTGAAGAGAAAATCGGCGAAGAACGCTATCGCCGCTTGAAGATCGAACCTGAAAACGATTACCGTGCAGCTATGCGTCTGTACTTGAACCGTCAGTTCCTCGAAGCTGCTTATGCCTTCGGTAAGGTTCAGACGAAGTACCCGGCATTCCACTTGGTGGACCAGGCTGCATTCTACAAGGCTAAGTCTTTCGAAAACCTCCGCATGCACAAGGCCGCTAAGTCCGTGTATGAAGACGCTATCAAGCGCTATCCTCAGAGTGACCAGCGTCCGAAGTACCACTTCCAGTTGATGAACATCGACTATAAGGAAGGCAAGTATACGGAAGCCATGAACAAGTATCAGAACATCGCCCAGAAGTATGGCGAAAGCGACGTGAAGGCTGACGCTGACTACGTTGCCGGCCAGATCAAGTTCGAACAGGGCCTCTATCAGGAATGCGTGGACTTGCTCGCCGCAATTCTCCCGGGTAACGCGAACTACTTCTACGCCCGCTACACCATGGGTATCGCAAACAGCCGTATGGGCAAGTTTGACGAAGCCGAAAACTGCTTCCGTGACATTACGGAACAGCCGGTATCCAACCAGTCCGAACGCGACTTGCAGGATGCTGCCAAGGTGAAGCTCGGCCACTTGTTCTTCTCTGGTGAAAAGCCGGACATCGCAGCTGCCGCTCAGATGTACGGTCAGGTCCAGAAGGGCTCTCCGGTGTTCGACGAAGCTATGCTCGGTATTGCATGGTCCTTCCTCAAGGTGAACAAGCCGGATGAAGCCATGAAGCCTGCAAAGTGGATCATCAGCAATCTCCCGGAATCCTTCCTCGTTTCTGAAGCATACCTCGTGGTGGGTTACTGCTACTTCATGAAGAAGGACTACAAGAATGCTGTTGAAGCCTTGACCGAAGCAGACAAGCGTACGCAGCAGCCGATTGTGTCTGTTGCCGCTCGCGACAGTGCTCGCCAGGCATATGACGCCATGCAGAGCCAGTTCGACTCCGTCCAGGTTCTTGCCTTGGATCTTGCTCGCCAGTTGCCGACTCCGCGTGTGGAAAGCAAGCGTGAAGCTTTGCGCCCGACGTTCGATAAGGCCAACCAGGCTATCGAAGATTACGCTTCCTTCATGCAGAAGTCCATCCAGAGTGACCGCTTCGAATCCAACCGTAAGCGTATCTTGGATGACGCTGGCTTTACTTTGGCAACCGTCAAGACGAAGATGGGCCAGGGTCAGGGCGTTTCCGAAGAAGCAAAACAGCAACTCGACCAATTGGAGGACCTGGAGTAATCCGGGCCCGTCCCTTTATTTTGTTATCATAGGTGGATAGAGAACGATGAAAAATCTCTTGCTCGTCTCGGCAATTGTTTGCTCCATGATAGGAACGACATTTGCTGCATCGGATCCGTGTAAAGATAAAACGGCCGAAGCAAAGAAACTGCTTGCTAAATGCAAGTCCATTGGAAAGGGCAATTCTGGTTATGAACAGTGCGCCGGTTCCTATAAAGTTATCAAGAACCAGGCCGAACAGGCTTGTCGTTCTGGCGGTCTGAACGAAGCTGAAATGCGTGATGCTATTGCGCAGTGGGAACGCCAGGTCGAACGTTGCAAGGGCAAGGTGAGTAACCGTTGCGCATCCGCTTTGCAGCAGCTCGGTCATTATCAGTTCCAGCTCGAAGAAAAACAGTTCCTCGACAAGAACGCCCAATATGAAGAAGATGTGGCATGGTGCGCCGACCGCGATAACAAGCCGGCAAAGTGCGCCAACATCAACGAATTCCCGAAGGCAGATCATAAGAAGTCCTTGGGCTACTTCCTTGAATATATCGACAAGTATCCGAAGGAAGCCAAGGCTCCGACCGTGATTTATCAGGCTGCTGCCGTGCAGGAAGCCAGTGGTGAAGACGACAAGGCATACAAGCTCCGTATGCAGCTCGTCCGCGACTTCCCGGACAACGGTCTTGTGCCGAAGGCATGGCTCCGTATTGCTGAATACCACTTCATGAACCGCAAGTTCAAGGATGCTATCGCCGCCTATAAGAAGGTGACGGGCTTCGAGAACCTCACGGGTAAGGAAGCGGCACTTGCCATGTACCACTTGGCAGAATCTTACTATAACACAGCAGAATACGAAATCGCCGCTAAGCAGTACTTCGATTACATCGTCGGTGCTGACAAGGGTAAATATCCTGCTGACTTGCGCGGTGAAGCTATGGACTTCATGGCAGCCTCCTTCTCTGACTTGGAAGGTGGTGGTGTCCAGGAAGCTGAAGCATTCTTGAAGGACAAGAAGGTTGCGTTCAAGGACTCCGTCTACTACCGTATCGGTATGAAGAACAAGGACCATGACCGTAACGAAGAAGCTGTTCAGTCCTTCAAGCGCTTGATGAAGATCAACCCGGACTATATCGACGCTCCGCTCGCCGATATCGCCATGATCGAAATCTTGATCGTCCAGCAGAAGTTTGAAGACGCTCAGGCTCACCGTTACGAAGTCGTGAAGCGTTACGACCGTAGCTCTTCTTGGTACAAGAAGAACCAGAAGTATCCGGAATCTGTGAAGAACGCCGAAGCCGCCATCCGTGGCGCTATGCTCGACATTCCGCAGTACCATCATGCTCAGGCTGCCAAGCTCACCAAGGAAGGTGATATCGAAGGTGGCAAGAAGCAGTATGGCAAGGCTATCGAAGCATACGAAGCATTCTTGAAGCGCTATGCCAAGGAACCGACCTGGGACGAATACAAGGTTCACATCAACCTCGCTCTCGTTTATCAGGAAATGGGCCAGCATGCTAACGCTGCCAAGATGTTCAACTGGATCGTCGAAACCGATACGACTCGCTATGGCCGTCGCGAAATGGGTTCTGGCAACCTCCTCTCCAAGGATGAAGCTGGTTACAACGCCGTTCTCATGATGGACCAGGCTCGCGAAAACGCAAGAAAGACGAAAGCTAACGATGATGCAGTCCAGGCTTACAACTTGCCCGAAACCAAGGCTTACTTCGACCAGGTCGATAAGTACATGGCCAAGTTCGGCAAGAACAAGGAAGCTGCAGAACTTGCTTACAACGCCGCTATCGTCCATTACGACGCAAAGCAGTTCAGCGTTGCCGTGAACGTTCTCCGCAAGCTTAAGAAGGACTTCCCGAACCATCAGTATATTTTGCTTATCAGCCGTATGTTGGCTCAGTCCCTCTTGGAATCCAACCAGCTCGACGAATCCCTCACGGAATTCGAATGGCTCCTCAAGCAGTACAAGTCCAAGGAAACTAGAAACGATTCCATGGCTCGCGAAATCGAAAAGGCTATCGCCTACGTTCTCTTCCAGAAGGCTGAATCTTCTGTCAAGGCTGGCAAGAGCGAAGCGGGTGCCAAGGCTTACATGGACCTCGTCAAGCGTTATCCGGATATCGACATTGCTGACAAGGCCGTGTTCGAAGCCGCTGCCGCTTATGAAAGCGTGAACCAGTTCAACAAGGCTGCTGAAACGTTCATGATCCTTCCGAAGAAGTATGCCAAGTCCCCGCTCACTGTGAAGGGTATCTTGCGTGCTGCTAGCAACTACAAGAAGGACAAGAAACCGGTGGTTGCCGCCCAGACGTTCTTGTTCATTACGGACAACTTCCCGCAGGATTCCATGGCCTTCCCGGCAATTGGTTTTGCCGCCCAGACCTACGACTCCATCCCGGACAAGAAACAGGCTGCTATTACCTTTGAAATCGCCTACAAGCGTTACCCGAAGAACGAAGAAACTCCGTCATTCCTCTATAGCGCATGCTTGAGCTACGACGAAGCCAAGATGACGAACGAAGCTATCCGCTGCTCCAAGGACCTCGTCCGCGACTATCCGAAGAGCTCCTACGCTGTTGACGCTGCCTTCTCTATCCCGATGGCATACGCTAACGCCAAGAAGTGGGACCTCGCCATTCAGGAATATCGCAACTTCGTGAAGATGTATCCGGATGACAAGGA
>Ga0310696_10006097_pt1 | contig 14383 bp, 7 predicted proteins | sample AusTroGonzalo_MG_4_FD_203885 | JGI IMG/M metagenome (GOLD analysis project Ga0310696, IMG submission 203885) | Bovine rumen microbial communities from tropical cattle in Woodstock, Queensland, Australia - Gonzalo_02 (v2) (version 2) | ecosystem: Host-associated > Mammals > Digestive system >...
CTCGACCACGATTTCATCCCGAGCTTCTGCACAGCATGCTATCGTTTGGGCAGAACCGGCGAGCATTTCATGGAGTTCAGCGTGCCAGGCTTCATCAAGCGCTACTGCACACCTAACGCCATCCTCACCCTCAGCGAATACCTCGTGGACTACGCAACACCTGAGGTTGCAGCAAAAGGCTGGAAAACAATCGAAAACAACTTTAAAAACGTTGACCCTCAGTTCCTCGATGAACTCAAGAAGAGAATCGAGCGTATCAAGAAGGGTGAAAGAGACCTATACTTCTAATTGATTTTACTTCGATTTAGAAAATAATGAATGATGTTTTTGGTGACCGCGATGAGCGGTCACCTTTTTTATTTACAGACTCAGCTTCAATCCTGCAAAGAATGTGCGAGGGAACGTAGGACCATAAACATATCCTGCGTCGCGCAAAGCACCCTGGTCGAAGTCATCCTGATAGCTGTCGAAGATGTTCTGCACTCCCCCGTTGATTTGCAACGTGGTGCCTATACACAGAGGGATATCATAGGTCAGCTTCACACCCATGTCGAAGAATGAAGGCGTGATTTTCTCACAGTCTTTTTCGACATAACCTGCGTAATGCTGCACCAGCATCGGTCCGGTGTAGACCGCCGACAACGAGGTCTTGAAACGCTCGGTGATCGGGAACATACCGGTGATGTAGCCATAGTTGTCAGGGGTGCGGAACATGCGGCGCTGCGGCTCCACATCAGGGTCGTCGCTCCATTGCTCAGGCTCGTTATAACGGCTCTGCTGCCAGGTGTAGCCAATCTGCAGTATAAAATCACCGTAATCGAGCTGCGTCTCGATATTCACGCCGCCCACATGAGCGCCAGAGCCGTTGCAGCGTTCGAGAAGCATGTTTCCTTGAGCGTCATAGCCGTTAGGACGAAGCACAAAGACATCGTTCAACAAAGTGTAGAATCCTTCGACCATAATATCAAAACAAAACGGTCCAAAATAATGCTCCCATCCCACCGAGCCGCTGAAGCTATGGCTGTATTCCGGCTTCAAATCAGGGCTTAAGGTGATGAGCGACACTTCGCCTCCCACTGCCATGATATGCAAGTCCTCGTCAAACACCTGAGGCGCACGGAATCCCGAAGAATAGCTAAGTCTTGTGGTGACCGAAGGCACTATCGCCCATCTCACATTGGCTCGCGGACTGAAAACAGGATCATCCATCATGCTGTGCTTGTCGACACGAAGTCCCAGGAGGAAACCGAAAATCTTGTTTTTCCATTCGTTTTGCAAAAAAGCGCTTGCCACATTCGCCTGCTGGTCGACCTCACGATTGTAGGCTGGCTGTTCATCGACGAGATGATTGGTGGTCCATTCGACACCGGCCATCAGCGTTGAAGGCATGAAGATCACATGGGCAAAGTTATACGACGCCTGCGTGCCCAACACCGAGCTGAAGTCAGTGGAGTTTCCATAGGCATTAGGATCATATTGAGTGCCATAATATGTGTCACGATGGATATCCTGCAACGAGCCATAAGCCGACAAATGGAAACGCGTGTTTTTACCAAGGAAATCGTAAGTCAAGCCACCTCCGTTGATATGATGTTCGGCCTGCTCTGCCACCTGACATTGATGTGGCGGACGGTCGATGCTGTCGCCACCACGACGGAACTCGTAAATGCTATGGTATTCAGCGGTAATCTTAGAATTTACATTGAATTTATAGAACGCACGCGTGCCGATATTCATCGACTTCTGCTTGCCTAACTCCGTGAAGCCGTCACCATCACGGTCATAGCCCTGACGGTTGTGCGATGTGCCGAAGATATAAGCTCCTGTCTTAAAATCGTTCGACACCAGCGAAGCATTAAACGAACTGGTGTTATCCCACGATTTCCCTCCGATAAGCCTTGTGGTATTAGCCACATCCAGACTGTTTTTTATTGGTTCGCGTGTGATGATGTTCACTACGCCGCCTACGGCATTGGCACCGAATAAAGCCGACCCGCCACCACGTATCACCTCGATGCGGTCAATCATAGAAACAGGAATCTGTTCAAGACCGTAAACACCCGCCAATGCACTGAACACCGGACGGCTGTCAATCAATATCTGCGAATATTTTCCTTCCAAACCATTGATTCTAACTTGGTTAGCGCCGCAGTTCTGGCAGGTATTCTCCACCCTCAATCCAGGTTGGAAATTCAATCCTTCAGCGAGGTTGACTGCATTAACCCTATCCAAAGCCTTAGGATTCAACACATTAACCACCACAGCCGCCTCCTTGCGATTCACCTCGACACGGCTCGCTGAGACCACCACATCCTTCATAACCTGGGCATCGACTTCAATCGCTATGTTAAGCTCATGACTCTGACCTTTGACAATCGCCACCTCAATTGACGTCGTCTTGTAACCTACGCAGGATGCCTCAACAACCTGATTGCCTTCCGGCAAATTCGTGATGTAATAATGTCCGCTTTCATCAGTCGATGCGCCATGTTTCGTCCCTTTTACCACCACGTTGACGTAAGGCAGATGCTCGCCGGTATATTTATCAATAACGTGACCGAAAATATTGGCGTCAGTATTTTGAGCCATAGCAGCAAAACCAACTATCAACAACACAAATAATAATTTAATTTTTAAAAATTTCATACAATAATAATTTCTTAATTAAACAATAATAAACTTTTGCAAAAGTACAGCCGCCATATCATCCAAATCATCACTATTAATGGTGATTTCCCATCAACAAATACCCTCTAATGGCTAATTGACTTCTGCAAATGCTATTATGTATTCTTTTTTGTAAACGCCTTCGAGTCTCCCCAAGCGTTGTAAAGCACCTTATGCCCTATCGACTCCATGCGGAGGTCGAGGCATGTCTGACATTGGTCTGGCTTGTCTTTCACGCAGGCCTTGTCAGGATAAATGAGATAATTCTCGCGAAACTCATTCGGCGTAAGGTTTGGCATGATGACGTTGGCTCCCACCATGATGGCCTTCTCGCGACCGAGCGGGTCGACAGTCTGGTTGGCAGTGGCCGCCACCATATTGATTTCAGGCATCATCAAGCGCAGGATGGCTATCATCTTCAAAGTGAGATTCATGCGGTCTTTCGCCGATGGGATCTGGTCTCTATATTCATAAAGAGGCGTGTCAGGATGCGGTATGAAAGGTCCCATTCCGACCATCGCCACGTCTTTTTTCTTAAAGAAAAGCAGGTCGTCAGCGAGGTTGTCGAGGGTTTGGAACGGCAAGCCCACCATAACGCCGGTGCCTGTCTGATAGCCGAGATGTATCAGATTATCTATACATTCCAGACGTTTATGAAAATCGTGTTTTTTATCCTTCAGATGAATCTTATAATAAAGCTCTTCTGTCGAAGATTCTATTCGCAACAGATAACGGTGTGCGCCGGCTTCAAACCAGCGGCGGTAGGTCTCTTCGGTCTGCTCGCCCAACGACAGCGTGATACCGAGGCTTCCGTTGTCGATTTTCTTTATCTCCTTGACGAGATATTCTATTTTGTCGACGAACTCCTTATCGTCGCGCTCGCCACTTTGGATGGCGACAGAGCCATAGCCGAGTTTATGAGCCAGATGTGCGCATTCGAGCACTTCGTCGTCGCTCAGGGTGTAACGCTCCACCTTGGTGTTTTTGCTTCTCACGCCGCAGTAGAGGCAATATTTAGCGCAACGGTTGCTATATTCAATAAGTCCGCGCAGATGGACATAGTTGTCGAGATATTTAAGCTTGGTTTTCAGTGCCTTGTCGAAAAGGCGCGACATCTCCTCGCCTTCTGCGGCAAGGAGAATTTTCAGCTCGTCTTTTGTAAAATCGTGTTTATCTAGTATTTCGTCGAATGCTGACATCTTAATCTACATTATCAGAATTATATTTCTCCCAGTATTCCGCGCCTTCGATACCAATCTCTTTAGGATTGAAAACCGGGTCTTTACCTTCTTTTTTCTGGCGTTCGTATGATTTCAGGGCTTTGAATGCCTTTGGTGAGAGCAGCAGTATCGCGATGACGTTGATCCAAGCCATTGCTCCGACGCCTGTATCACCGATGGCCCATATCACTGATGCCTCATAAAGCGACCCCACAAACACCATTGTCACCAATCCGACACGCAGCAGCCATATCAGGATCCGTTCCATCTTGCCTTTTCCGAAGAGATAGACGAGGTTGGTTTCTGCGTAGTAATAATAAGCCATAAGCGTCGTGAAGGCAAAGAAGAACACGGCAATAGAAATTATGATGCCGCCCCATTCCATTCCTAATAACGTTCCTATGGCGGCAGTGGTATATTCCACTTCAGGTTCACCCAGTTGCACGCCTTGGGCTGCGATGAGGATATTGCCCGACGCGTCGAAAACATTGTATGTCTTGCATGCCAATATCATCACAGCGGTGGCAGTGCACACCAGCAGGGTGTCGACATACACCGAGAACGCCTGAAATGAGGTGACACCAGTGTTTCGGCTCTTATCGTTCGCGAACAACAGGCGTGCCATCTCGCGAAAACGGCGCACCTGCACAAAGCGTGTTCCTATTGAAAAGTACAATCCTGCCATAAGACAGATGACTACCAGCGGCGGACTCCAAACCAACTCACTTATCGACCGTATGATTTGTTCCATATTGCAATTAATTTTTTGCAAATATATAAAAAAAATAGAGACGCCGATGACGCCCCTATTTTTGAACATAAATTTCCGCAAATTATCGAGTTTTTTATTCTTTTCTTTTATGAAAAGTAGCATAGCCTGCTCCGAGTGCAACCATGATAAGCAGTCCGCTGCCGAGAGGGGCTCCGCTGCTGTTGTCGTATAACCCGATATTGGTATTTGGCATGGCCAGAAAGACGTTATCATGCATTACGCGATCGTCGTCGAGCTGCCAGTCGGCTAAGAAGCTGTCGCACTGAGCATGGGCGCAAAAACCAATTGTCATTACCAATGCGATTGTGAATAATATCTTTTTCATTGTATTTTCCTCCTATTTTTTATTAACGAACAACAATTTTCTGAGTCATATCATTCAATTTCATGATATAAACACCTGTCTGATCCGGTTTTCGTATTGTCTCCACTCCGTTGACGCGTTGTGAGGCTATCATACGTCCCATCACGTCGAACACCTGCAGCTCGCCTTCGCCGCTCACCACGATGTCGTCGCCGTTCTGATATACGAAGTTAGCATCTGAGTTGTCGCCGTTGGCGTTGAATCTTACGATAAAACGGTCTTCATTGTCAGCAGGCGTGCTGATGAATGAATATTCATTGTCTAAGAGCAGATCCACATCATTTCCAGTAGCCTTATCGATAAGATGCAGATAGCTAAAGCAGCCGTTGGCATTGATGTCAAGAGTGTAATATCCCATTGTTGTCGCCTTGAAGCAAAGGCTGATGACGTGGATATCATCGTTCATGTCAACCGAAGCGAATCTCTCGCCGTTGTGGCTGATGTACAGCGTAGGTGCATCGTCGTTGTAGTGATCCATCTTGGTGAAGCCGTTGCCTTCTTTGAACTCGACACAGGCCACATCTTCAAATTCGCTGTTTCTTACGCTAAACCAGATGTTGTTGTTTTCGCCACGTTTTGCCGTGCCTCCTGTCGTGACGTCGTGCATGGTGAGAGTACCTTCACCCTTAGCCTGAACAAGGATTGCAGTACCCGGCATGATGGCTGTACCGTCGTCGGTGAGCACCCAGTTACCATTGACCCCCAGCACACAGTATTTATCTTCGAGCAAAGCTCCATTCGGTATTGCCGCGTCGCTTGCACCTTTGTATATATTATGCGGATAAGGGTTTCCGATGAGGCTGAAGCCTTTTAGATCGCCTGCAGAAGCCGAGTATGTCAGCGGGATCTCGACATCACCGGAATTAATCGTTCCAAAATAACCTATGTTGCCTTCGTACATAGTGCGATAGAGGTATCCGCGGCCGTTTTCAAATTCATCAAAAACGTTGGCTGTGTTACGATATTCTTGCCAGAGATGTGTAGGCTCGTCATAACGATAGATGTTATGATCATAGCTATCTGAAGTCAAATTATTGACATCTTCGAATTTTTGGTTAAAGACCGGCGATGCTATTGCGTACCAGCCACTGTTTGTTGATGAATTCCACGATGTGACAGGTTTTTCAATCGTTGCCTCGACAGCGCGGTTTGTCACAAGCTGACCTCCGGCGGCTATGGTAAGCTTGCCGAATTTTTCAGCCCTGCCGCCAGTATTTATGGTGTCGGTGTTGATGACAATCTGATTTGCCTCAGCTACTACTCCTTCAGGGATATTCACGTTGGCGTTGATGATGACGTCATCGTCAGGACCAGGCGTGCTGCCACCCCAGAAATCGCCATTGTTCCAGTCACCCACAGTGACGTTCTCATCGCCACCGCCGACCTTGTCGAACACCTGCAGGCGCACGTTATCCACCCACCAGTCATAGTTGTTGTAATTATGTGTGACAACATAATCGAAGGCGATGATAACCGTCTGGCCGATATATTCGTCAAGATTGACGAAACACTGTCTCCAATAGCCGGCTTTACTGCTTCTCTGATACTCACAGCCGAGGTCGAATGCGGTATAATCGGTTGAAAGATAATTACCGTTAACCCAAACCATCTTAGTGCCTCTTGCATCGTTGTCATTGTATGCGTCTTTGCTCCAGAAACTGAGCACCGCTGATGTAGCGTTTTTGTCGATATAGATAGCCGGCATCAATATCATGGAGCCAGTGCTAGCCCACGACATGTTTTCTCTGCAACTTGAGATACAGCCGATATCAATATACTGCCATGCATCGTAATGTCCCATATCGTAGTTACAAAGATTCATTCTGCTCCAGTCGTCTGGCATTCCATTTTCAAAATCCTCATAATACGGATGTGTTTTATCCACAGTGATATAACCGTCAGTGCTTCTGGTAAAGAAATAATCTTCATCCGACCAGTCACTTTGGTTGTTTTCGTCGCAATAGCCCCTCACCTGCCAATAATAGGTCGAATTCGTTTCCAAATTCGTCAAAGTGTATTGTTGCAATGACGCTTCAGGCAGTACATCCGTCGTGACGATGTCTCCATCTTGATAACCTTCTCTTGACAATCTGTATCTGATTTGCCAACGCATGTCCGGTCCGTTATTCAGCCATCTTAGGGTGGCTTTAGTACCGAGATGACTCGTACACATCCATGGGTCACCATCCCAGCAGCCATCGTATGTCGTAAACTCAAGTTCTAACCAATCACTATAGCCATCATCCACATCAGGGCAGCTGCACATGCCACAGTGCTTGCGCAGACGAGCATCATATTCAGTACCCGGAGTCAGACCATGCAACGTGTAGTTTATATAAAGTTCATAGCCTGGCGTTACCGTAAAATCTGCTGGTGTTATCCAATTTTCAGAAGTTTTTTCCTTGTATTGGAACTCCCATTCAGTATCAACATCACCCATCCACTCAAATTTCACGTAGGTGTTCTTTTCTGTTATTGAAACATAGTCTGGTGCCGGACATGCCTCACCTGTCGTCAAGCTGGCATAGTCGTCGCTCCAGTCACTATAGTCGCCGTTGCCACAGTTGGCACGTACGTAATAATAATATGTTGTGTTAGAATATAGGCATGTCAGATCGTAGTATCTGTAATTTGTGCCTGCATTGACCAATGTGTTTTCATATTCCACATCCACTATGGTGCCGTCTTCAGGGTCAAAACCTTCCGTTGTGCTGTATGAGACCTGGTAGTTGCATTGTCTAAGGTCGCGGGTCTTCCAACGGATATTGGCCTCATGTGCGCTGGTATAACTGGTACTCAATTCAAGCGGTTGACGGCATGTCGGAGCAACCGAGACCTCAATATCGTCGATGCAGAAATAATTACTGTCGTTAAAACATCTTAAAACAATGTACTCTGCTTCGCCAACATAATCGTCGAAATAGATTTCGTACAAAGAATAGTTATTTCGAACATTTACAGAAGTGATAAACTGATAAGTATCGATGTCGTTCGGATCGGTCATCACGCCGATTGAGAGATACATAGATAAATAGGTCGAGTTCCACATTCTCGCCCAGAATGTCAGTTGCAGGGTGTTGATAGGGTTATCGGTTGTGTTAATGACAGGAAGAACCACATAACATGCCGATTCATTGGATGGTTTTTGCATCACCAGTAAATTGGAACCTGAGTGAGCCATACTTGTACTTTCGTAAACGCGGTGATATTGTCCATCGCTGAAATGCCAACAAGTCGGTGCGATGTTACCAGTCGCATCGCTATCGAAGTTATGGCTGTAAGGCAACTCCATATATCCGCAATCGGTTTGGAATGGTTCAGATGTGACCCAGTCGCTGTAGCTTTCGCCACCACAAATGGTACGCACACGGGCTTGGTATTCTGTCGCCGATGTCAAACCGTTCAAAGTGCAAGATGGTGTTTCAGCAACAGCAACAGATTCGCTCCACTCTGCATCGGATGTCTTTTTGTATTGCACCTGCCAGTTAGTCACCGCGCTGCCTGGAGTCCATGTAAAAACAGCTGAATTAGTGGTGACATCACTGATTTGAGGGTTTTCAGGAGCGAAACAGACACTGTTTGCAGTCACTTCAATGTCATCAACATAGATTTGGATATAAGCGTTACCTCTCTCGCATTTCAAAGCAATATAATGACCAGAACCTTCATATTCATCGAAACTCACTGTGTATTGTGCATATTCCGTGGAAGCCACTGTCACATCCTCAATTTTAACGAATGTCGAAGCATCTTCGGGATCCGTCATCACACCGACCGACAAAGGCTGATTGCTTCCAGAGCCCAGTTTGGCGTAAAATGATAGCTGAAGTGTCATAACATCAGTATTCATTTCTGGAAGAACCGCGATTTGATTTAATGCCGTATAATCATACAAACGCATGAAAAACAAGCAATTCGCGCCAGAATATGAATTGCTACCCATGATATAGGGATAATAATTATAGCTCTGGTCGTCCGAATCATTAATCTTTGTCCAGCATTGTGGGAATGCAGCACTTGAACCTGTAGCGTCGTTATCGAAATTATGTGAATAAGGCACATTTGCTTGGCCGCATGAAGTGGTAAAATTTCCGGCAATCCAACCGCTTGTATCTCCTCCTCCACAGTCAGCCTGAACACGCACCATATAATTGGTAATAGGCGACAAGTTATTCAAAGTATAAGTAGGAGTATTCTCAATTGCAATAACAGCGTTCCATTCTGATGCCGAAGCCTCTTTATACTGCACATTCCAATGGGTTTCACCATCACCGGCCGTCCAAGTAAGCGTTGCAGAGCCTGAAGTCTGGCTAATGCTGAGATTGCCCGGTTTTACACAAGTCGGGACAGTGCCCGGAGTGTAGCTGAAAGTGGTTTTTGGCATAAACTTATATCTACTATATGAAGTATAGCTGTAGGCAGTCATCTCATAACCGCCATAGGCGCAATAATCCGTAGTTTCCAAACCGTACCAGCCCAAATAACCGCTTGTACTGCCCGAAGCCGTCTGCGCAATCCCGACCAACAAATTACCGCCCATATACTGATAAGGAGCAGTGAGGATGATTTCCATCTTGCCTTCACTGACGGATAAACTGCCGGAATACACCGATGTCATATCCGACCAATCAAAAAATTCATTGTTTTCAAAGGACGTCACATTGTCTAATTCACCAATAAGAATGTTGAAAGTTGCTGTGCCCATATTTCCTGTTTCTGAAGACGCATAGAAAGTCATTTTTGAAATGTTGGCATATAGCAAATCTGTCAAATCGGCAGCAGGAACGATAAACTGGCCTTTCGTTGTATAGTCTATGGCGTAGGTGTAAATTGGGATGTATGCGTTGTAATTATTACCGTTGCCCACCGTGAGTTCGTATTTTGGCATGAAAGAGCAGATATTGCTCCAATCACTATAGCTGTTTTCGCCACAAACGGCACGAACGTAAGCATAATATTGAGTATTCAGTGTCAGACCGCTCAAAGTGTAAGAATTGGAATTAACGGTAACGATGGTTCCATTTTCAGGAGTGAAATTCTCCGTTGTGGAATATGATAACTGCCATTGCGATTCGTTGCTTCCCTGAGTCCATGCCAAAGTGGCCGTAGTTGGGGTTACGCCGTTCTCATGAAGATTCGTCGGAGCGAAACACTCAGTGGTCATACTCACCTCCTCGCTCCAATCGCTGTAGTCACCTTCTCCGCAGACGGCACGAACACGGGCATAATAGGTAATGCCTGTGGTCAAATCTTCTTTGACAAAATACTGTACATTAACTGTCTCAGGCGCAACCGCATCAGGATTAAAACCCTGCTGGTCGGAAAAAGCAACTTGCCATGAAGACTCATTACCGACTGGCATCCATGAAAAATAGACTTGGTTGCATGTAGCTTGACTTACGGCTATAGTGGGAGTAAAGCACCCCACCTCAAACGTGCAGACATTACTCCAATCGCTATAATGTTCACCATTATTATAGTTTCCGCGAACGTAAACGTAATATGTCACACCTGACTCAAGGCCTGAAATAGTGTAAGGCTTTGTGTCAGTATTGCTCACTTGTGGAGTTGTGCCTGCATTAGGAATCATGTTGCCGTTAGTGGAATAATAAATATCCCAGTGATCTTGACCGGAACGAGCCGTCCAATCGAGAGTAGCTGTACTAGAAGTGTAGTTTGTTAAAACAAGATTTTTAGGCGCAGGATAATCCGTGTATTCTTCAAAACTAAAATCGTCAAAATACAGGGATGTATAAGCCGATCCACTCGTGTATTTTATTGCGATATACTTTGTTTCAGCGGAAAAAGTCTCACTAAAATTTGTCCATTGTGTACCACTTGTAGTGATTTCATCGCCATAAGTGAATGCACTTAAATCACCAGTAGTGGTTGAATATCCCACTTGAAAGGTATGCGAACTTGATGAAGGTTTGTAATAGAACTCTACCACAGTGCCGTTAGTTGTAGCCGACAACTCCGGTGAAATCAGATATTGTTCCGAGCACGACGAAGTGTAGTAGAATCTGAAGCTGTAATCGCCGGTTCTTTTGGCATATTGATAGATTTTTGTGTTTGAGGAACAGGTATTTAACGTCCACCCTTCCGTGGCCAAATCGTTATTCTCAAACCCGTATTCATACGGCAATGTCTTCTGTCCCCACATCGCCAGCGGCATCAGCAGGGTTAATAGCAAAAATGTGAGTAATTGCTTGATTTTCATATTTGTAGCTGTTTAAATTTTACATTTTTTATCGCTACAAAAATATCCCAACAAAAACAAAAAAAATGAGGAGTTTTCTCCTCAAATTCAATCAAGTTATCAACATTTTTCTGTTTACAACTATGAAAATCAGCTGATTAAGCCCACACGAAAAGCATAAAGAATAAGCTCGTTGGTCGACTTCACACCTACTTTGCTGAATACCACGCTTTTCATGTTCTCGACGCTATGCGGAGTCACATTCATTTCCTCGGCTATCTGTTTGGCATTCAATCCCGAAGCGCATAGTGTCACGAGCTCCATCTCGCGTCGAGTGAGGCTCTGCATGGTCTCGTAGTCGGTCTTCAGCTCGTCTTCCATGCGCACCAGACCCTCTCCTCTGTAGTCGTTGCCTTGCATCACCGAGCGCAGCACCACGGCGATCTCCTCAGGCGTGACACTCTTGCTCATAAACCCGTTGACGCCGGCATCCATCAGCTGCTTGACGATGGCACCTCCAGCCTCGCCCGATAGTATCACAATCTTTGCCTCAAGACCAAGTCGTTTGGCGGCTCCGACAACATCCATGCCAGTGCCGTCTGGAAGCATGTAGTCGAGGAGTATCAAGTCCACGTCATTGCCATATTTCTCAAGGAAAGTCAAGGCTTGTGTCACGTTCTCGGCTTCTTCCAAAAGCCTGAATCTAACTCCTGAGCTTTGCAAAGTCATGCGGATGCCGAGCCTGCACACCGGCTGGTCTTCAACAATAAGGATTCGTATTTCTTTTTCGGTTGTTTCCATTATCTTTCCAACATTTTACACTTAATACTGAAACTGACAGTAGTGCCGACGTCTTTTGTACTAACAATAGTGATTTCGCCACCTATTTTGTCGATAAACTGCTTGCTGACGAAGAGTCCGATGCCTGTGCCGGTCTCACCGCCGGTACCCTTGTCCGACGAAGTCATGAAATTGAAAATTTTCTCAAGTTTCTTCTCGCTTATGCCCATGCCGTTGTCAACCACCGACACCCAAATGCGACCGTTTTTAACCTCTGATTTTATCGTTATCTCACCGTTCGGATATGAGAATTTCACAGCATTTCCAAGCAGATTCTGTACAACCAGACTCACCACATTGGCATTGTCATAAGCAGTCAGATTTTCAGGGATGGCGTTGATGACTTTCAGCGACTTCACCCTTATCGATGTTTCCTGAGTTTTAATGCAATCATCGACCAGACTCTTGAGTATGAATGTGGTCGGTTTCACCTCGCTGTTTGCAAGCTCGCCCCTCACCCATTGGATGATATTCTCCATACGGTCTTTCAGCGCCTCCGAAGACGAACGAAGCATCACAAGCTGGGCTTTTTTATCAGTATCTGAAATCTCGTCATAACCTGTCGTCATCCCACGCAAAACTTGGCACATCGCTCCGACAGGTGTCTTAACGTCGTGCGAAACGATAGAAATGACATGGTCCTTTGTTTGGTTGAGATGCGTAAGCTCCTGATTGCGTTTCTTCCTTGTCATCGCCAAGCGATAACCAATCAACGTGATGACTGAAAGCAGCACCGCAATTACCGATAACACTATAACATACAGTCTGTTACGCTTCGATTTCTCCTGTTCCAACTCAAGTGCATGTTCCTTTTCCTGTGTTGCATATCGCACCTGATAATCACGGATAAGCTGTTGCTGTGTCTCGTTGAAAACAGAGTCTTTCATAGCCATGCTCCGTTCATAATATTCCAGCGCCAGCTTCGGATTGCTTTCACGTTCATTCAGATAGGCGTCTTTTAGCGCCTCCTGAAGCAACTCGTCGTAATGGTTTTCTTCAGCCATCTCAATGGCTATGGCGTAATCGCCTTTCTGCAGATGTATCACCGCCTCGAGATATGTCTCGTTATTCTCCTCAGCCAATTGCAACGCCTCGTCGAGCAGCTGCCCGCCTTCAGTCACCTTACCTATTTTAATATATGCTTTCGACAGCGTCATCAACCTGTTGATGATCTTATGCGGTGTGTCGGCATATCTTTGCGAGAGTTCCAGCGATTGCTCGGCAAAGCCTACGGCATCGTCTTTGTTTTGAGCAATATGCACCTCGGCAAGATTCTGGTAATATGTCGCCAAATCAAGCATCGAAGCAGTGTCATTTTCGTCAATCTCACCGAGCATTTCGATGCAATTATGATAAATCTTCTCCGCCACATCGTATTCGTTCATCGCAAGATGCATCTCTGCAATGTTGTTCATCACATAGCGTTTGTTGACCATCGCCATCTCGCCACCTATCTCATCCATGATGTCGCTACAGCGGTTATAGCATTCAATCGCCTTGTCGAGCTGTCCCAGACGTTGATATGCGTTGGCGAGCGTCATAGTGCAGCCAGCCTCGTTAAACAAATCGTCAATTTTCTGATAATGCTCAATACCCGCTTCCGAATATTTCACAACGTGCTGAAAATCATTGTGATTGTAGTAATACAATATCATCGTGCGCAGCAGCTTCAGCTTGATTTCGTCTTTGTCGGTTTCGATAGTAAAATTCGGCTCACGTCCAGCCGCCTCGTCTATCGCCACCGCCGCACGATAAGCCGCCTCACCGCGGTTTCGCTCAAAGACCTGGTAAAGGCTGTCGATGTCCTGCGCCTCAACCGTCGCAAAACAGCACATCAAAAACATAAATAACAGAAGCTTCTTCATCTATTCTTCCTCCTTCACCATTCTCACCGACAATCCATATTCATGGTCAAAAATATTTGTCGATGTGCTCAACATTGTGCTATTGAAACGCAGATACGGAGTGTCTTCCGGATCACTCGACCAATAATATCCGTCGGTACCGACTGACTTATCCCAACTGTTAAAACGATAGCCCGCAGCAGGTAGGAAAACCGCGCCGTTTGCCTCAATTTTGTTAGTCCAATCAGCTTTTGAAATTGTAATGCCGTCTTTAATATTGAAATATGTGTTTTTCCAGTCGTCAGGCAGCAAAATCACACCGAAAACACCATTGACTGTAGCCTTTGCATATCTCAATCCAGAACTCGTACTTCGTTTATTGAACAGATATTTCCATTCATCAGAACTGAGCACAAACCAGACACCATCTGCCATCGATTGCATGTCGTCAAAACTAATCAACCCACCGTTATCCCA
>Ga0310696_10006098_pt1 | contig 14382 bp, 12 predicted proteins | sample AusTroGonzalo_MG_4_FD_203885 | JGI IMG/M metagenome (GOLD analysis project Ga0310696, IMG submission 203885) | Bovine rumen microbial communities from tropical cattle in Woodstock, Queensland, Australia - Gonzalo_02 (v2) (version 2) | ecosystem: Host-associated > Mammals > Digestive system >...
GATATCTCTGATGATGCTCATGTCTCTAACCTCCTCTCATGTATTATAAACAACTCCACCCCGTTTGCAAGTAGAACGGCATCCTGATCACCTGCGGAAAGTTTTTCTTTTCTGTCTCTTTTTTCATGCTTTACTTTTCATAAATAATAATGGTATAATCTTTCCGGCAGAAGCCGGATCTGAAAACATAATTATTTTTATGGAGGTAAAACATTATGAAGTGGGTATGTCCCGTATGCGGCTACGTACATGAAGGACCCGAACCGCCGGAAAAGTGTCCGGTGTGTAAGGTTCCCGGTTCCAAATTCATCAAGCAGGACGGCGAAATGACCTGGGCCGCCGAGCATGTGATCGGCATTGCCAAGGATGTTCCGGAAGAGATAAAGGCCGGTCTCCGCTCCAATTTCGAAGGCGAATGCTGTGAAGTCGGTATGTATCTGGCCATGGGCCGCGCCGCCGCCCGTGAAGGCTATCCGGAGATCGCCGAGTACTGGAAGACCGCCGCTTTTGAAGAAGCGGAGCACGCCGCAAAGTTTGCGGAACTCCTGGGTGAAGTGGTCTCCCCCAGCACGAAGGAAAACCTGCGCGTCCGTGTGGAAGCCGAAAACGGCGCCACCCAGGGCAAGACCGACCTGGCCAAGAAGGCCAAGGAGCTCGGCCTGGACGCCATCCATGACACCGTGCATGAAATGGCAAGGGATGAAGCCCGGCACGGCAAAGCCTTCAAGGGGCTGCTGGAGCGGTACTTCAAGTAATTTCGTCACATCTGTTTAACTGTCAAAGGGATCCTTCCGTCCGGATGGATCCCTTTTCGTTTGACTTGCAAAAACTTCATTGATATAATAATAAAACCGGCTCATTTTTGCCGTATTTTGAGAGTAAGGACGGGTTTTCCGCGATATGAAGAGACTGATTTCACTTCTGGCTGCCATGATGCTGGTCTTTGCCGCCGTTTCTGCATCTGCCGGCACTGCTGACATCCACATCACGGAAGAATCCGGCGGTGTTTTCAAGCCCCTGCCGCTCAACCTGGACGGCGGATATAAGCTCCCGGCCTATAAATACAGTAAAGACATTGAGGTCTACGAAGATCCCACCATCCGGGTGGAACGCCATACGGTTGACCTGCATGAGGAATGGCTCGTTACCTGTTACTATGCCATCATCGAGATCAAGGATCCTTCCCAGATCCGGACCGCTTCGGCGGACGAAGCCAACCCGTTCCGCTCCCAGGCTGTCAAGCCTGCCAAAGCGATCGCCGCGCTGAAGAATGCGGTCTTTGCGGTCAACGGCGATTATTGCGCCGCCTTTGCCGGCAACAAATCCACGAACTATATCATGCGGCAGGGCACGGTGTATTCCGAATCCGTGGAACCTTCGCTGGATATGCTGCTCATTGATGAGGACGGCGATTTCCACATCCTTTCGGCGGACCAGGACCTGGCTGCCGTCGACAAAACAATGGTGGACGGGAAAAAGGTGGTCAACGCTTTCCAGTTCGGACCTGCCCTTGTGATCGACGGGAAGCCCGTGCCGGATGAGATCATCATGAATCCGGACCGTTCCCCTACCTATGCGAAACCCGGCGCCGGCGAGATTCGTCTCTGCATCGCACAGATCGACAAGCTGAAATACATGGTGGTAACTTGCGCCCACTGGGGACAGGAACTGAACCGGTTCCGTGATATGGTTATGTCCCTCGCGCCGGTCCAATGTGCCTACACACTGGACGGCGGTCTGTCTGCCTCTTTGGTTTTCCTGAACAGGAAATTCAACAACGTCCAGTCCGGCAGCGAACGGCCCATCACGGATATCATCTATTTTGCCAGTGCCTGGGATATGTCCGGAGCAAATTAACCCGATAGTTAATTCTTTCCGCTTACCGAAACGAAAAAGGAGCATGAGGGACAAGCGCCGTCGATGCCTGTGATGGACGAAAAAACCCTCGCATATGGTTACAATATGGAAATTAATCTGACACCATATCTGATTTTCATGGGATGCAGCGTCGCCGCGTGCATCCTGTGGTTTTTTTTGAGCGCTCGGAAGGAGCTGCCTGCAGGCCGTGCAGCCGCCCTCAGCGGACTGACTCTGATTCTCGGTATTGTGCTGGGCATCGCCGGCGCGCGGCTCGTCTGGTTCCTCTGCCGGATCAACACACATCCGGCACTGTTCTCCCTGAAATACGATGAGTTGAGCTACTACGGCGGCGCAGCAGGAATAACGCTGGCTGTCTGGCTGAGCGCGAAAGTTCTCGGCCTCAGCGGCCGGGGCACTCTGAACAGTTTCGCTCCCATGGGTGCCTTCCTGGCTGCCATGGTGCGCTTTGCCGAAGGTTTCCTCGCCATGGAAAAGGTTATGCTCGGCGTCGGTGCCTGGATGGAGGAAGGAATCTTCTTCCCCGTCACGGTCGAGTTTGTTTATGATGAAAGCTATTCCGAGTTTTATCTGGCCGTGTTCATGTTCGAAGGCCTGTTCTCCCTGATCGCGATGGTCCTGTCCCTGTATCACAAAAATGACCGGGATCGTTTTCTGCGCACGATGTACTATCTCTGCCTCCCGCAGATTTTCTGTGAGAGCCTGAGAGCCATGTCCATCAAATGGCTTTTTGTCCGTTCGGAGCAGCTGTTCTGCTTCCTCTTCTGCGAAGGCGTGCTGATCTGGCACGGAATCCGGAAAAAGGAAAAAATGCCGTCCCCGGTCCCCGGCATCGTTTTCCCCGGCATGATGAAAAAAGAGCGTTATACATTCCTGGAGCGCTTTAGCCCTGCACTGGTGGGCCTGCTGGTCTGCGGGGTGGTCATCGTTGCGGAATTTGCTCTGGATGGTAAAATCCTCTTTCGCGGGGAGATGATCCCCAAATGGGTCACCTACGGATTTGTTCTCGCCGGCCTTGCCGCAATGGCGGCAGCTGAGCATAAAGCAAGACTTCCGGAACAATAAACTCCGTTTCGGAAAGCTGACTCTATAATTGTTTTTCGGATCAGTCCAGGAAAGAATAATGTCCGTCTGTTTGTTCAGGTTGATATGTTTCGGCTGTTACACGCAGATAGTCCTGCTTGCAGGCAAAATTCCCCAACTGATAGCCTTCCATATATTTTTTCGCTGCTTCGGAAAACATTTTGGGGCCTTTTAATTCATAGAAATATCCCAGCGCCTGCTTGCTTTTGTACACTGAATATCTGTTCCCTTTGATCGGAGCATTTTCCCCCAGTTTGAACAATTCCAGCGCTTTTTTATTGTTCCGCCTCACGCCAAGGCCTTCGGCATACATCTGCCCATGCAGACAGAAACAGTAATAGTCTCCGGCTTTTTTCCCCTCCTCGAAAAATTCGATGGCTTTTTTATAATCCTGGGGTAAAGCAAGCCCGTCTCTGTAGAAAATCCCCATCCGCCGGTATGCCTTCATATATTTCTGTTGAACGGCAAGCTGCGCGTACATGACGGAAAGATCATAGTCCTGTTTAACCCCGATTCCGTGATAATAATACCAGGCCATCAGGTACTGTGCCCTGGCATTTCCCTTCCGGGCACAATCTTCATAGATCGCGGCGCTCTTTGCGGCGTATTCCGGACAGCCGTAACGGCCATAGTAATAAGCATTTCCGAGGAACAGTCCGGCAGGGACAGATCCTTCCTTATACATTTCTTCTGCCTTATGGATATATGCCCGATAGTTCTCTTCTGTCTGTTTCTCCTGTTCCAGCTGTTCCAGTTCGATCTGGAGCAGCTGGAACGCTGCGTCCTGGTTTCCGTTATAAGCGGAAATCTTGAAATAGAAAAGAGCCTTCTTGGGATCGATCTTTGTTTCGTCGCTGCCATAATAATACCAGCGTGCCAGCGTCAGCGCATGATCTGCTTCATAGCAGTATGCATACTCTTCAGCTGCCTCTTTATCCAGCGCCTCACGAATCTCCTGACTGTTCGTATCCCACCATTCCGTACTGAATTCTTCCTTGTTTTCCTGCCATTCATCCGAATGTTCCATGTCTTCACCGACAAAACACAGCAGGTCACTGGTAAAGGCTTTATCATCCTGGTATTTATACCAGAACAGTCCGTGATGCCGCAGAACAATCATCTCCAGTTCCGCTGGCATCACAACGGGCTCCAGCCAGACCGGGATAATCCGGCAATGGTTACTTTTGGCAAACTCTACTTCATCCATAATCCATTCGGACTTTACCGAAGCATTGGAGATCAGCAGAATAAACACTTCTGTTTCCTTCAGTCTTTCCGCAATCTCTTTCCGGTATACCTCTCCCGGCTTCAATCCCTTGTCGTACCAGATTATAAACTTATTTGTCACTTCAATCGCATTCGCAATACGGTCACACTGTTTCCGGTCAAAATGTGAATAGCTGATAAACATACTTCTCTTTTTATCCGTCATTTGCTTTGTTCCTCCCTCATGTATTTTTCGCTGCTTCATTCAGTTAGCACCCGTTATCCTGCTCAGCAGGCAGTCCCCGATCACATCCGCCATATACAATTTGTATGCCCGGCGCGAGGTTTGTGCAGGGACTGTACAGTGGAAAGCCTCTGTACCCTGAGCAGTGGCAATCGCAAAATAGACCTCTCCCGGAATACTGTCCGCATTGTTGGGGTCAGCATTTCCGAAGCTTCCGGTAATGCCGGTACCGATATCGGCGCCATATGCCGCGCGGCAGGCTTCAGCCATCGCTGCTGCCGTCTCGGCAGAATAGACACCGTATGTGTCGATGATTTCAGCCCGAACCCCCTGACGGATCTTGGCTTCATTTGAGTAGGTGATGAACGCTCCCTTGAGAATTGCGGAAGAGCCTTCCGTATCTGAAATCAGGGAGGCTATCTGTCCCGAAGTGCAGCTTTCCATCGTTGTAATGGAAATGCCCCGCTCAATCAGGCCGAGTGTCAGTTTTTCATATTTCCGGCTGACCGCTGTTTCGTTAACAGCGTTTCCCGCACCGAGAACCTCTTTAACCACAGCGAACACTTTCCTCCTCCATCAGCTTGGCGGCATCCTCCGGGGACATGGGCTTGCCCCACAGGAAACCCTGAATATAGTCACAGCCGATTTCCTTCAGGTCTTCCAACTGATCGGTTTCCTCAACACCTTCAGCCACAACCCGGAAGTTCATCACATGGCCGATCGCGATAATAGCGGCCACATATTGCTTTGATGCTTCTCCGGAATGCATTTTGATGATAAAGGACTGGTCTACCTTCAGCACATCTACCGGGAAGGTATTCAGATAACTGAGAGAAGAATAACCCGTTCCAAAGTCATCAATAGCAATATGCACACCCAGTTCCGTAAGCTGATGGATGCATTCGATCGCTTTTTCAACGGAATCAATCATGACGGATTCCGTGATCTCAATCTCCAGCTGTTCCGCAGGAAGGCCGCTGGAATTCAGTGCCTCCCGGATTTCATCCACAAAGCCGTTTCGCAGCAGATGGCGAACAGAGGCATTCACACTGAGAATGACGTCAGAGTGATACTTTTGAACCATTTCCCCGATAAACGCCGTAGCACCGATCAGCACCTCATGGTCGATCCTGTCCACCAGGCCCGCTTTTTCAGCCACAGGAATGAATTCACCCGGGCTGATAATCTGCCCGTTTTCATCCTTCATACGAGCCAGTGCCTCAAAGCCCCGGAGTTTATGATCCATATCGAACTGCGGCTGGAGATTGAAAAAGAACCGGCCGTTGTCAAGGGCACTTCTGATCTTGCTTTCCATTTCAATGGTATGGCTGCTGCCAAGCATTCCCGTCTCAAACCGGCAGATAAGGCCGGTATGATCCATCTTCTTGGCCTGAATCATCGCAGAATATGCACAATTAAGCAAGGTATCGCCGTCTTTTGCATCTCCCGGGAAAGTAGCATAACCGATACTGGCCGTTAGAACAAAATCGCTGTCGTCAATCACGATTTTTTCCTTCAGTGCGTCGGCATACCTTTCAACGCTGTTGCGCAGTTGTTCTTCAGAAGCATAATCCCGGATGATAACGGAAAATTCATTGCCGCTTTGGCTGGCAACAAAATCATTTGTGCCTGTTGTACCGTCGTCTGCCAGTTTCTGCCAGCGATTTCCGATTTGAATCAACGCTTTGTCGCCGGCTTGCTGACCCATGGCGTTATTGATATTTTTGAAATAATTGAGGTTGATCACAGCAAAGGCAAACGGTTCATTCTTCTGGATCAGACCATTCATCATTTCAGAAGCCGCATAACGGTTCGGCAAACCTGTCAGGCGGTCCGTTAGCGCCAGGTCCCTCATTTTTTCCTGATATCGGGCAGATCGGCTGGTCGTTCTGTAGATGATGATGATAATGACAATCATCACGCAATTCACGAAGATTCCCGGAATCACGGTATAATTATGATGAAGGATCCGCGTAATGAGCGCGGGGAAAGAGGTTGCAAGAGCAAAAAGAGAAACATAGAAACCGGGCTTTTTATACAGAACCACCAGCATCACCAGGCACAGGTTGGAGATGGAGGAGAAAGCTCCCGTAAGCGACCTGTGTGCAATCGGCTGGTCAAAAATCAGAATAACGCCATCGGATACGGAGGTCTTGTTCACCATGACAACACCGGTAATATAGAGCGCAACCAGAACGAAAAAGCCCCATACGGGAGCGGCTTTGGCTGAGCTGAACTCATCCAGCATTCTTTCACTTCTGGACCGTCGGCCAAGGAACCTGTTCCATTTGTCCAAGTTTCCATCCTCCATCATCAATGTCAGGTCGATCGGAAAATCTCCGGGAAAATTCATCCATTCTGTCATTCTGTGGAAATCAGACGATATCTGTCACAATTCTGTCTGTTCGGATTATTCGGTTTATGTATAAGATATTTTTTGAAGCTTTTTATTATAACATGTATTCAGCCTTATGTAAACCTTGCATTTGTCATATTCTTATTACTCCAGAAACGACATCTGCTTAAACTTGTCCGGCAGATGAATCATGTAGTCAAAGCATTCATCCGGTTTGTACAGGATCCCGTGATTCCGGCAGAAAGACCGGAACAAATCCATCAGCTGCCTGCTGTTCGGGCTGGACAGTTCGTATGCGTTCCCGTAAGTTCGGATATATTTTTCCTTCAATCCGGGAAATTCCCTGTCCAGCGCTGCATAATAATATTCCCGGTCACCTTCCCGCAGGGTCAGCCCCATATCAAAGCAGATGATCCCTTTAACTTTTACCTGCGCACAGGCTTCCAGGATTGCTTTGATGTTTTCCTCTGTGTCGTTGATAAACGGCAGAATCGGCGTCAGCCATACAATGGTCGGAATCCCGCGTTTCCGCATCTCATCCAGCACCTCAACCCGACGCTGTGTATTGCATACATTCGGTTCAAGAATCCCGCACAGCCGCTTGTCCCAGGTTGTCAGCGTGATCTGGACCACGCATTTGGCTCTCCGGTTGATCTCCTCCAGCAGATCGATATCCCGCAGGATCCGGTCGGATTTCGTCTGGATCGCCGCGCCGAATCCGTGTCTGCAGATGATTTCCAGGCACTTCCGGGTGAGTTCCAGTTCCTCTTCGCAGTGCATATACGGGTCAGACATGGAGCCTGTGCCGATCATCGCCTTCTGCCGTTTCGACTTCAGCGCCTGTTCCAGCAGCTCTGGCGCATTCTGTTTCACTTCAATGTCTTCAAAAGCATGGGTAAACTGATAGCACCGGCTGCGGCTGTCGCAGTAAATACAGCCATGGGAACACCCACGGTAAATATTCATCCCGAAACGGCCTTTTCCGCCGGTCAGAATCCCCTTTGCATCCACAAAATGCATTTTGATTCATCCATCCTTCTGTGCTGTCCGACAGTGTCTTTCTCCTCTGATCGCAGCTGCTGCCTCAATGTGGGCCTCCGGTGCCTGCATGATATCCCAGCACATAGCAGCTCTGTCAAGTCCGCATTCCCTGATTGCTGCCAATGATTCCCGGATATATTCCGCATCTGTTTTTACAAGATCTTTATCGTAATTAATCTCGATACCCGGATATTGCTCACAGGGAAGATCTTTAACTGCCTGAAGCTGGGAATAAAGAAAGTCCTTATCCATAACCGGTTTAAGTTCGCTCCGCGCCCCCGGTGCATACTTTTCAAAAAGCGCATATTCATATCCGATACCGGCCGGAGCTTCTGTCTTCCGGTACAGCATTGGCTTTATGAAATCAGCTGCTTTGGCAATCAGCAAATAGTTTTGGCCTACAAAACGGCTGATCACCGGAGCAAACAGATCCAGTCCGACAATAAGCCCTTTGCTCCTGAAATACCCTGCCAATCCGATAACCGCTTCGGCGATGATCTTCTCTTTAGCTTCAAAAAAGCGCTGCGCAGACAGTTTCTCAAGAACAAACTCACCGTTCATCGGCCATGATGCCATGTCAAAGAAGGCATCCCCCTGTTCCTCATACAGGTTTCTTACTTCATCGATATTCACGCCTTTTTCCGAAAAAGATTTCCTGCACCTTTTGCAGGCGCAGCTTAATACGCCGGATATACCGGTTTCAAAAGACTGGCTTCTGATCCTGTCGAGAAAAACACCGTCAAAGCCACAATCTGAAAAGTGCTTCTCAAAAGTATCGGTCACGATCCGGGCGTTATGGCCGGATGACGGGCATACAAAATGAAACGATTGATCTTCCGTGGATTCAGGTCCGATGACCGGCTTTCCGAAAACATCCATCGCCTGATCCGGCCGAAAACCTTCAATGCCCTCTGAAAAAGCAGGAAGCCAGAGCAGCATCTGTATTCCCCGCTCATGAAGGAAAGTCGCAAGCTTCCTGTAAACAGATGCTTCCCTGCTCCAGCCGATAATAATCTTATCAACCCTGATACGTGAAGTAATCGTTCTGATCCGGTCGATCATCTCCTCCGCCCGATAACAGGAAGTATCACTGAACCCTGTATAAATCTGCAAAATATATTTCATAACAGATCATCCATCACACAGTATCCGATATTCCACCGCGGTCAGCCGGAGCAGCCGAAGCCGAAATCTTCCTTCTGTGGCTGCCTCCGTTTCCTTTAATGCTGATATTTTAGCAAACCTGTCAGCCCATGTCCACCTGGCAATCTTTTTGCCACCAACCGTGCTTTTTGATCCGCAGCCGAATCTAATTGCTTCATTACCCTGCTGATCCGTTACTGCCGGTACACTGAATTTTTTTATCTGTCAAAGTAGCCCGAATGCCATATCATACATTTCTCTTGAATCAATGGTGTTCCTGATATAAGTGGGATTGTCCGGTTCATACCTGACATATTTTTCAACTTCTTCAATAAGCGCAAGATAACAGACTGCAAGGGCATATCTGATCTCTGTTTCCTCAGTGATAAAGATTTTTTCCCAGGCCATATCGTTATAAATATCCAGTTCCTTCTGTTTGGCCGAAAGAGGCGCTTTTTGCCCTGGACCGAGTGTTATAAAATCTGCAACTGGATCACCCCAGAAGCCGCGTTCCGGATCGATCCAGCAGATTTTTCCTGTCCTCGCGTTATAGAGAACATTGCTGTCCCACAGGTCAAAGTTCACCATTCTGCAAGGCACTGCCTCCAGCAATTTTTCATGTTTGTCAATCAGTCGTACAAACCGTTCTCCGTCAGGCGTGTCATGGCCAAGGCTTTTACAGTCGGCAACCAGCCTGATCGCCATATCTTTCAGGGCCTCATACCATGAAGCCATAAGTCCCGTCTGGATGTAGCCGTATCCGTCGTTTGTAATCCTGTGTATTTTAGTGAGCATACAGATTTTCTGCTTCTGAACCGCTTCATATTCCTCAGCGGAGAAGCCCATAGCCCACAACGGTTCCCCCGGCATCATCTCCATGATAAAGCAGTTGCTCTTTATGATTTCTTTGGAAAAATCGGAAACATAAACCTCAGGGCAGAGGATATCTGTCTTTTCATGCATCTGCGAATACCAGAAAACCTCTGCTTTCATCATGTTTCTTTCATAGTTCAGAACCTTTGAGCCTTCCGGCGGCGCGATCTTTAATGCGTAACTAACACCGTTATCGCATAAAACTTTGTATGCCGAATTGAATTCCCCGTTTCCAAGGGCAGCTGTGTCTATCACATTCCCCACTTTGTGAAAAGAAAACAATTCCCTGATCTCCGCTTCTGAAGCCTTATATTTTGTCTTGCTTATAACCATTTTCACAGAACCTCCTCGTAAGGGTTTCCTGAACCCTTTCCCGCCGCTATTCTATCAGACCTTGCATACCTGTGTCCATCCGGCAAAAACCCGACGCATGCTGTGCGTCTGTATGTCTGTTTGTGTTGTAATACCAAGGTGTTGGTGGTAAAATTTGCATGGAAATATTTTAAAGGCAGGCCAATTGATATCCGGAGGTATCCCATGAATATTTACAGCATATGTCCGACATTTGAGAGTGAAAAGTTTACAGTCAGATTGCTTCGGGATGAAGACTGCGATGATTTGCTGAAAGTATACAGTGACAAAAATGCGCTACCGTTCTTTAACAGTGATAATTGCAATGGTGATATTTTTTTCTATACAACAAAAGAAAAGATGTCAGAAACAATAGGTTTCTGGAAAACAGCTTATGATAACGGCTGGTTTGCGAGGCTTTCCATTGTCGATAGGTCAGGATCAGGTGTTATCGGTACAGTTGAATTATGCCTGAGGGTATCAGAAGATGCTTTTAATCATATGGGAATCCTGAGAGTAGATGTGAGAAGTGATTATGAAAGGGAAGATTTTTTATACGAGATTTTCTCACTTATCACACCGGAGCTTGAAGAAATCCTGGGATGTAAAGGCGTGCTAACAAAAGCTCCGATATATGCAGTAGACAGAATCATCGCCATCCGGAAAGCCGGTTTTACCAAATCAGAACATATGTTAATTGACAACAACGGACATACTTATGACGGATACTGGACATTAAATCGTTAATCGAGCTCCCTCATGCAGACGCATTCAGACTGAATCTGTCCCTTATTGCGCCATATAGGCATAAAGCGTTACCCACTTGTTCTCTTCATTGACATTCCCCGCGACATTCCCCGCTTTGAATGCAGGCACGCTTTTGGACCCTGTCAGAATATAACTTCCGTTTTCTGTTCGATGCTGATCCAGTACTTTATATCAGGCCTGCATCGTTTCATGTAGAAAATGTTTCGAAAGGAGATGCCTCTGCCGCAATCTCTCCGTCGTGATATATTACAAAACGCCGGAACCCTCCGTCTGGAACGTATACCATTTCCCGTTTTTCGCTACCTGCGTAAGAAAGCGATCTGCCTCTTCTGTCAATTCTTCTGTCAGATCCGTGTCGATATTGTGCCCGCAATTGGAATATATTATTAGCTTGCAATGTGGAAGACAGCGTGCTGTCCGTGTCATCAGTTCCGGAGTGCTGATCGGATCATCCATACCACCGAGGATCAACGTCGGCGTCCGGATAGAGGATAATGCTTCACGCAGTCTTTCTTCCGTCCCGCAGTGCATAAGCGGCCTTCTGTAATCCACCCGCTTTTCCAGCGGATCTGCTTCCGGCAGTCCTGCCAGCCACCCCTCCCGCTGTGCACGGCGTGCTTCCCGTCCCGGATCATGATCGATCGGCGGATCAAAAGCCGGTGGAGACTGGATCAATCCCTGCATCAGCATCTGGCGGTAGGACATCGCGCCTTCCGCCAGGCTGTGAGGTCCCGGAACTATTGCGACAAAAGCCTGTATACGTTTCGGATGGCAAAGCGTCAGGTGCCAGCCCACTCCCGCACCGTGAGAGGCGCCGATATAACCGAATCGTCCGATTCCTTTTGCATCCGCCAGGCAGATCACATCATCCGCAAATACGTCATACCAGGTGTCTCCGTAATCATCCGTCACGTAATCCGATGGAGCAAAGCCCCGGAGCGTCAGACACCACACATGGTATCCCTTTTCTGCCAGTGCATACTGAATTCCCGTTGGATAAAACCCAACCTGAGCAGAAATGATATGTTGTTCTCCCGATCCGTATTCATCATAGTGGAGGCTAAATCCGTCCTTCGTCTGTATATATCCCGTCTTTTTCATAATACAAATCCTTTCCTGCAGCAGAAGTCAAATTTTACGGGCATGTCTCACTGTCTTTCAAATATTCTATCAAACCCGCTGTCTTGTGTCCATCCGGTCAATCTCCGCCGCCAACCGGGTGCTCGTAATCCACATCCGGGAATGATGGATCCCTGATCACTGAAAAACCGGAAGCGTAGGAAAATCAACGCTTCCGGGAGTCAAAGCTGCTAATTCTTTTACCGGCAGGCGATATAGACATCCATGCTTTCACCGTCTGTTTCAAAGCAAGGGATTACTTCATTTTCGACCTGTGCCAGCCCGTTCGTTCTCATATAAACCTGCAATGTGTGATATGCTCCCGGTATCGTTGCAAAAGGGTTGTCAAACGGTCTGTCAATATGAATCGCAGCATACTGATGTGCAGGCTGTCCTTTTATTTCGTATCCCTCAGGAGTAACATTCTCCGGCAGCATCAATGCCGCTGTATACCCATGCATGTTGAACACATTCACCTGTTCCTGCGACAGCCTCGGGAAATCCCATCCGATGACTCTCGGATTCGCAATCCCGTTCTCTTCAGCACATTTGTACATCCTGCCGATGGCATCCGCTTCCGGCTCACGGCTGATCACAGTATACTCAACATAGCGGAATCCTTCGACTTTCTCAGTGCGGAGATTGGAATACGCGTCGCTGCGCTTATCCATTTCTTCCCTGAAGAGATTATCCAGAGAGCAGTTAAAGATTTTGCAGATTTCAAGCGCTTTATCCATTTCCGGATTCGCTGCATCCATTTCCCACTTTGAAATGGTTTGCCGGCTTACGTTCAGCTTCTCTGCCAGCGTTTCCTGTGTCATATTTCCGCTCAGTTGCCTTAAATACTGAAGATTTTTGCCAAAGTTCATGTTCCTTCTCCTTTTAATCTGAATTTGTTTCCCCTGACAGTTCTTTGCTCCGCGTCGCAAGGACAGATTAACAGAAAGCCGACAGCTTTCCCACCAACTCGCAGGCGCTGTTTCAGCAAATCGCGCAACTGCAGGTTGCCCCTTAACCATAGACCGCGTCTCAGCGTCGATCATCTTCTTCCATATACCGGCGGTGTTGAAAACCGCTGAAAAATCCAACTGTCTTATTGCTGTTCTTAATCGTTTCCTTCATATTTATCTTCATCAGTCGTCTGTATGGTTTCTGCCTGGTCCAGTTCCCTGTAGACCGGTTTCCGCAGCCGGGTAAAGCTGATCAGCATCCCGGCAACCCCGATAATAAAGAACATCAGCCCGATACCGGCTCCTTTTCCTGCCCCAAAGAGTCTGGACAGTGCCTGCTGTGCCGGAGAATCTGTCATCATAAACGGTTCAAAAACCGTATCCGCCAGCAGACCGCCCAGCAGGAGAGCCGGCGGAATCGTGAAATTCTGGAGAGTGCTCTTTGCGGAGAACACCCGTCCCTGCATCTCCATCGGGACTTTCTCCCGCATTAAGGTGTCCAGGTTCACATTCATGATGGCAGCCAGTAAATAGCTGCCAAATGCCGCCGCACACCATAACCAAGGCTGTCGGGTCAGGCTCTGGATAATGTTTCCGGAAAAAACCAGACCCGTAGTTATAAAGATTAACGGGACCCGTTTCTTTACCGGTTTCATCAGGGTTGCCAGCAGGCTCCCGGACAGCACGCCCAAGGCCGTAAAGCTTTCCACCATACCCAGCACGGACTGGTTGTTGCCCGTCCGCCCCAGGATAAACGGAGAAAGCATTCCGTCGTTGCCCAATTTCGCCATGAAATTGATCACCGCCAGGAATAGTGTAATCCGCAGGATAGCTGTATGCTCCTTCAAATAACGGATTCCTGCAAGACAGGTTTCTGAGAAAGGTTCCTTTTCCGTTTTCTGCCGTTCCGTCTCCGGGATCCGGATCAGGAACAGCAGCACCAGGAAAGCAACAGCAAAAGTCGACAGATCAACAAGCAGAACCAGGTTCAGTCCGCCACTGGCCAGCAGCAGTGCTCCCAGCGCCGGGGCCAGAATGGATACCGCTGCCCCGCTGAACCCCTGCAGACCGCCGGCCCGGGAATAGTGCTCCTTCGGAACCAGCAGACTGACAGCGACAAAGGAGGCCGGTTCCTGGAGCGCGTTCATAAGGCTGAGCAGGAAGTTGATCACATACAGGTGCCAGATCTGCAGCACGTCAGCGGAATGCAACACAAACACAACCAGCGTTCCACAGGCTGCCAACAGGTCCGCAATCAGCATGATCCGCTTTTTGTTCAGCCGGTCTACTACGCTTCCGGCTAGGAAGCGGAAGAAGATCGTCGGCAGAAAAGTGCACACCGTCAACAGGGTCACGCTGGACGCGGTTCC
>Ga0310696_10006099_pt1 | contig 14379 bp, 13 predicted proteins | sample AusTroGonzalo_MG_4_FD_203885 | JGI IMG/M metagenome (GOLD analysis project Ga0310696, IMG submission 203885) | Bovine rumen microbial communities from tropical cattle in Woodstock, Queensland, Australia - Gonzalo_02 (v2) (version 2) | ecosystem: Host-associated > Mammals > Digestive system >...
CTGTTACAGAGAGCGACTATAAGAATGGAATTACCCGCCTGATTAACGAGTTCAATGATAAGTATCCGCTGGATGAGAAGTATCGGGAACTTTGCTTGGAACTGATAGGACTGATTGGAGGGGACTATGAGCAAGAGTGATAAGAAACTAAGCAAACTGAGTATCGCGGGACTGGTAATAGCGGTTATGACGCCTGCCATACTGTGCCTCAATTTCCCGTTAACATCAAATATCATTAGAAATTATTCAGCAATTCAATTGATAAATATCATCTGTGATTGGCTCGCCATAATCCTGCCGGTTCTTGCACTTCACCTCTCGATAGCGGGAGTAAAAGCTGCCAAAAAGCCGGATAAGAAGGGCGTCATTCCGGGCGTTATCGGCATAGTGATCGCATCCTTGGAGATCGCTGCCTATGTCATTTTTGTAGTCTTCTATACTCTTAATACCACATTCCCTACCGTGTATTGAGTATATTTTCGCGATCTTATTATTCGTTTTAGTCCGTTCGCGACCGCTTTTTTACCACTCACGACAGACCGCGTTTTAGCACGGTTCTGTTTGTTATCCTTACGATGTCAAAAGCAAAACACATCTTACATCGGAGGAAAACAGTTATGAAAAAGTCAAATGAGAAGAAGATCGATACACTTAAGGTTTTCAAGGTAATAATGTTCGTATACTCCTGCGCAATGGTATTATTGATCCTCGAGACAATTTACGGATGGGTAACAGGTTATTCAGATAACAACTATGCAGCTCTCGCTGCCTGCACTGCAACCTACTGCGCTTCAGCTGCTGCTTACGAAGAATTGAAGAAAAAGGAAGCAAAGAAGAAAAAGGAAATTGCTGCAGCCTGATAATTAGAAGCATCATAGGACACGATTTACCCCTTGAATCGTGTCCTTTTTTTGCAAAATATCGAAAAGTGCTGCTATCGGACACGTTTTGGGGTTCAGATCGTGTCCATTTTTGGCACTGATGAATTGCAAGCTTTAAGATTCACGATGTTTTCACGAAAACCAGCTGTTTCGTGAATCCTACGTGAATTTCAGCCGTTTTTCAGGTATATTCCCTTATCGCTTTGTGAGCTCGATCATCAGCTGGGCAAAACGGCCTTTGTTGAATACGTCTTGCTTATCATCAGGATGATCTTTGTACTTCTTGTTGCGCAGATCATATAACTGACCGTAGTCCATATCTTCTTCAGCGACAGTTTTTTCGGGCGCATTGGCGGATTCTATCTGAAGCTGAGAATACTGCTCAAGCATCTCGATCACTTCGCGGAATTTAAGGAAGTAATCTTTATCTTCATCCGCTGCTTTGGCAACTGCTTCTTCAGCCATTGCCTTTGCTTGTTCAAGTCTTTTTGTATCGCGGAAAACTTCAAGTTTAATGTGTCTTACAATATCCCATTGTCCGGCACAAAGTATACGTCCTTGAAGAGCAGTAAAGTTACCGGGATCAAGCAGCATTTCCAAAACGAATCGATCGTCTGCCTCTTTATATTGTTTCTTTTTCAGGAGCTCTGTGGCGGTCTTGCAAGAGTCTGTATCAGCCATCAGAACGGTGCTGTATGCAACTCCGCAGGAGCGGCATTCGTACAGTCTCCTATCCCTGTCAAGCGACAGCGAGCCGCCGCACTTGTTGCATACCAACTGTTTCTCTTCCTCTGTTGTTGCAGTATATGCGATGGGTTTTCCGGCTGTCTTTGTTCTCTTCCTGTCATCGGGAACCATCTTCTGCAATTCTTCATAATCACTTATGTATTTTTCCTCAAGCTCAGTAAGCTTAGAAGACAATGTGCCTATTGAGCCCTGATTATCCTTCATCTTTTTTCTGTGGGGAGCCTTTGCCTTGTTCTCAAAATGACGGGCTGCGAAAATTATTCCCAATATCAAGGCCACAACGCCCAGAGTAATATAAAAAGCTGCTCCGCCAAACGCAACAAACACGCCTATAACAATTGCCACGCCGATAATAGACAGTGCCAGCACTGCAGCATCTATAAGCTGTTGCGTGGAAGTGTCTTCGCCCGCGAATGGCAGCACGATTAATACTCCGATGAAAAGCAGGATCGCTCCTAATACAGTTTTTGTTTTCTCGGATTTATTATCGATCTCAACGATCTTCTTGAATTCCGCATTCGTATCGCTGGACAGTTCATCCCGCTCTTTGCGGAGATTGACATACTCTTCAGCCAGCTCAAACAACTCAGTCAGTTTATGGAAATAGGCTTTGTCTTCTTCTCTCGCACGGTCCGTAACATCTGTTAAAACGCCGCGGACTTTGTCGAATTTGCATCCTTTTAATTTTGTCGGCTTCGTAAGATTCTTAATCGAGATAATACTTCCGGCGCAGAGAACCAATCCTCTGAGTGCCAGGAATTCTTGAGGCTCATGCGATAAGATGTCTTCAAACCTTTTCTGGGCTTCTGCAAAATCCATCTTGCTCAGATAGCCTTCAGCCTGTGCCAGAAGATCCTTGCGGTAGAAATAATAGTAATCAAAATCAGCTCCGCAGAAAGGGCAGTCGAACAATTTGTGCCCTTGTTCCACATTAAGGACAGCGCCGCAATTTGAGCAGGTATAACATGTATATACAGACATAAATCACCCGTGGATATTCAAAAACCGTTTATCCCATTCACCATCTATAATATCAATTATTTCAGATGAAATTTCAATGCAATTATCTGACCGTTTGATTTTTCAGGCGGTTGTTTTGGATATTGATTGAATTTGTCCTGCATAACCATAGATTCCATCGGTAGTTTGCGTAAGCTTCCATAGTTTATTATGTCGGTATATAGGAGGCTTAGTTATGCTGTCCTTGTTATTGTGGATATTAGGCGGAATAGGAATTCTTTGCATCATTGTTTTCCCCGGTGTGCGAAAAGGCGCATTGCCACCCGACAGAGAAACGATGATATCTGATGCTGCATGCAATATCGCATCAACGGCTTTTATCCTGATCCAGATGCTGTTCCCGTTATACGGATACTACTTTTTCCGCGTGAGATTCTTTATTTACGATCCGGAATTAATTGACGGTTTCGGCGATGAAGCGAAAAGCATTGTTTCCTGCATAGTCATGAATTTTCATGAGTTTTTCGAGAACAAACCGGAAATCACCGTATATGCGTTCCTGATGCTGATTCACGTGTTCTGTTTCTTTGCAGGCATGAGCTTATATAAAAAAGGGATAAAGACAGGGCACAAATTGTTTTTGTTGCTCCCGCTGCTGGCATTTATCGGCGCGACCTGCTGGTATTGTTTAAGCCATCTGAAAGCGAGATTCAGAATCGGCATTTTCTTCCTGTATGAGATACTTATGCAGCTCGATGTTTTCGTGAGATACCTATGTGGGGCGTTCATCATGATCGCCATTCTATACGGCATATACATGCTGCTGAAAAAACTCCTGAAGAACGAACTCATACCTCTTATCGTGATACTCGTATTGTCTTTCTTCGCGCCTGATATCAGGGTAATAAAAGACGGAGTGGACATAATCGAAGTCGGCAATATCAAGTGGATGTTATTCGGTCCCGGCATTCCGCTCTTCCCGATCGGAATGATCGTGATGAAGTATAAGGACAAGATCCTGCCGAAGACGAAGAAAGGCATCATCATTCATCTTGCATCGTGGCTTTGTGTCGGAGGGTTATCATTCTATGCGCTCTCAGGCTTGCAGTTCTTCCTGATAAAGCAGGCAGGCCTCAGCCCTTATGACGCATTGAAGGATATCTGGTACGACGGCCTCGGAGAGAAACTCAATAAACTTGAGAAGATCTACAAGGTGGACAGCATTCCGTGGCTTATCTTCGGCCTGGCATTATCGATGCTGGTGCTCGGTCTTGCGCTCCTTATCAGGACCGGCAATCCCGTAACGAAGTTTATCAGGGAGCACTGCTACCTCATAACAGTTCTGCTGTTTACCAGGCACGTATTCTTCGAGGTCAGCGGATGGGATATGGATATCTGGACCAAGACCTTCGGAATGCCTGAAGAGATGCGTATAATCCTGCCGTTTATCTTCTTTGTATTGTCTGTGGTTTTGGCATTCCTGATAAAGAAATTCATCTTGGATAAGCGCGTGGCACTGTCTAGGATTTTGTCTAGGAAAATCGGCTCGAAATCCTAGACAAAAAGTTGATTTTCTTCAGTTTCCAGGTTTTTGTCTAGGAAAAACGGCTTAAAATCCTAGACAATTTCCTAGACATGGTTTTTGTGCCTCTTGAATTATCAGCCATCAACATGTTCAACATTTTGTTCAACGAAAATCCTCGAAAAAGTTGAACAAAGCATTGAATTCCCTCAAGATTCAACATTTTGTTCAACAGAACTGCGCATATTAATTGAACAAAACGTTGAACACTATTTTCGGGCGGATTTCCCGAGGCAATTTAGGGCTGCATTCCCGTGTCAGCATTTTAGCTAACATTTACCGGCCAAAAAGTTGGACAAAAAGTTGGATTTTGGCAAAATCCAACTTTTCAGCTAACAAAATGGCCGATAAATGTTAGACGTTTTGCAGACACGCATTTCAACAATCGCCGAGACACACCTTGTTGCAAATTTGTTGGTCTAAAATGGCCTTCAGACATCAACAAAAAGTGCATTTTCGGCAAAAGTGGTCTATTTGTTGGCCTAAAACACCCTTTTTAGGCCAACAAAAATAACACGCAAAATAAAGAGGATGCCTCGCCCTGAGACAGCCCCCATAACTAATTCATGTTAAACCGTTTATTCTTTTGCAGTATCGGTTTCTGCTTCACCCGTATTGTCACCCTTATCATCCTTACTTTCTTCCTCATCAGCGGCTGCAGGAATCGCCATGGAAACGAGGTTTACGCCGAGCGATATGGCGGCCGCGATCTGCTTGCCTATAACGGCTGACAGAGCGTTGGTCATTATTGAATTGCCGATAATGTCGGAACGCAGTCCGTACACTTCGGAGACGAGCATTGCCGCGTACATCATTCTCTTCTTTCTGTCCATCTCGGAATCCTTGAAGCCTTTGAGTCCCTTGAGGCAGACTTCGGCATCCAGAATCTCATTGACCAATGTGTCTGTATCGAGATCGACGTTAATGAGGGAACCGATAACGATGAGCTCGTTGTCTGAACCGAACTTGGCTTTGCGCTCGGTAAATGTGTTGAAGATCCTTACGACCTTATCGCATTTATCCTTCGTGTCGCCGTATGAGACCGCGAGCACTTCACTTAAGCCCTGGATGGCATTTGAAGAAGACTTGAGCTTGCATGTATTCTTCAGATAATCGTATGCCTCTTCGATGTCGCTGACGATACGCTCGGGGTTCTTCTCGGTAAGCGCGAGAAGCATGATGAATGAAGTGTCTTCAGATGCCGTGAGGACCGGGTGATCTTTATCCATAAGGCTTCTGATCTGCTCGGCTTTTACGACCAGATCTTCTGCTTCATCCTGACGGCCGAGGTCGCAGATAAGAGTGGCTGCAAGTGCCATGTAAGAGGTCTCGAGCTGCTTTCCGCCGTGGATCTTTTTATAGACTTCGGATACGTTGTTGATGTATTGTTCCGGATCGTCTGACAGGGCCATCTTACTTAAGATAACCAGCTTGGGATTTGCCCTGAGGTTAGACAAAAGACCTGTATTCTTCTCAAGTAACTTTTTGCATTCCTTAAGCTTTTCAGTGTCGACTTCCTTATCGGCGGAAGTGAAGATGAGGCCTGCGATAAGACACATGTGGGCGTCATCGAAAAAGTATTTGTTGCGAATGGCAGAAGAGTTCTTCAAAAGCAGTTCGCACTTCTCGTTTATTGCTTCGTTCATAAGAATTCCTTTCGGGACAAACAGTTAAGGCTAATTATATCGCAATACATTGTATAATGAATGTCAGGCGAACAATCGAATATGGGGAAGGTAATCGATATGACGAACAATGACATGATCAGCTGTTGCGGAATGGACTGCATCCTCGGAACAAGAGATCCGAAGCTCAGCGAAGAAGAATTCATGAAGACTGTTGAGGAAAGAGTTAACCGTCTAAAGGGTAATATATAAGTTGGCTGCCATGACTTTGTTTTATGAAGGCTTGATCGAGAACAATCCTGATAAGCTGCTGAAGTCTCCAAAAAGTGATCTGCATAATCATTCCACAAAGGGATGCAGAAGATCTTGGCTTGAAGAGAGAATCGGCCGCAAACTAGTGGCACCTCCGGAAAGATTCGAAGGTCTTGAAGGAATGCAGGAATGGTTCACGTCAGAGATCAAACCGTTTTGCAGCGGCAAAGAGGGAATAATCCTCAGATGGGAAGGATCATTTGCTGAGGCACAGCGGAATAACATCACAAGACTCGCCATGAACTTCGGTTATGAGGAGATCGAACTGGTCGGAGGAATGCAGAAGTTCCGGGAGATTATCGACGGCTTCTATAGGAGATACTGTATCGATACGGTTTTCGAGCCCGAGATAACATACGTATCTCGCTGCAATGTTGATATGGAGGTCGACAGGATCGAGCAGTACATTTCAGACGGGTTTTTCAAGTCGATAGATGTATGCGGCGGAGAGAACCTTCAGCCTGTTGAAGCTTTTCTGCCGTTATATCGAAAAGCTGAACAGTACCATCTGATCAAGAGAATGCATGCGGGGGAGAGCGGTTCTGCTGAAGATATTAAGCGGGCGGTTGAAGTGCTTGGATTAGACGAAGTGCATCACGGAATCAACGCTGCAAAATCAGATAGTGTCATGCGGTTTCTTGCGGATAATAAGATTCAACTTAATGTATGTCCGAGCAGCAACGTAAAGCTCGGTTACGCTGACAGCTTCAAGGATCACCCCATCAAGTTGCTGTATGAGAATGGTGTCAAGGTGACCATAAATACAGATGATCTGCTTATCTTCGACAGTTCCATCGAGAATGAATATCTTCTGCTTTATCAGGCCGGTGCTTTGAGTGCTGAACAGTTGGATAGCATACGAAGAATTGGGTTGAAAGCAGGTTGAAATCAATTAAACTAATTGTATGAGTAAGAAGAAATCTAACAAGAAAATAATCGGTATTGTTATCGCGTTGATACTTATTGTATTGTACGTTTTCTTCCCGCGAAGATTCGTGTTGGCGGACGGCGGTTCGGTTGCGTATGCAAGTTGTCTTGCCGGAGCGGTTTACCAGGTAACTCAGCTTCATAGGATAGCATCGCCTTTCGATGAAAACGGAGTCACATACTATGAGAAGGGAACAGTAATAACTGTCTTCCACCACGAGGTTTACAGGAATAGTTATGTTGATTACAACGATCCGAAAATCGCGTCTGATGTAGTTGCGCAAGACTTGGACAATGTCCTTGGAGATTAGAAAGCATGCACGTTTATATCGCTTACAGAACTCTGAAAGATCATTACTTTCAAAACACCTTGTGCGGCGGTCCGCCGCTTAATAACGACTACAGATTTACCCCGGTTAAAGACGGCATTTACTATCTTCTCACCCAGAACAACCTGAACTATGCGGTGTCGAAGGAAGAAGGCGACAAGTTTATCGAGAATGTCTTGAGTAAATGCAGCGGAGAGCACCAGGGATTATTCCCACCGCTGTGCCAGTCGCTTGACGGCAAGGAGACAGCTGCAGTTGTAGAGATGTCGCGCACCGTGGATAACGGCAGAATCTCTGTGCAGCAATACTACTATTGCGACATGGATGCTGACGTTCTGCTTCAGATGTTAGATGATCTCAAATCAAGATCAGGCGAGCCTATGGATGCGAAGGCATTAATGAACTACTGCTATCCCAACGCGGTCCTTCCTGAAGATGATTTTAAACTCGATACCATTTACCACGGGATCTACTGCAAACCTGACAACACTTCCAATTCCGTGATACAGATGGTATTTCCTGATAAGAGGACCAGTCACTTTTGGATCAGAAAAGACGGATTATCCGTGGAGATCAGAGAAGGTGACAACGAGATAACTTACGCTGTTCCCACTGACCTTCTGCCCGAGATAAAGGATAAGGTCAGACAGCTCTGCAAAGAACCCGGTGAGGCCTATGTAGAGCACGGTGACTGGGAAGGCTATATTACATTCGGCAAGGACAAAGAGCGGATCTTTACTGACCCTGATAAGACGCTGGAGCTTCTTAAGGAGATCGCATCGCGCGGCACGGTCCTGTCGACCGAAGCAGTAGATTTTAACAAGTACTATCCGGTTAACAAGTTCCCGGGAACTAGTCCTTTCATCGGCTTGGGGATGATGGGAATGATGGGAAACATGAATGTGAACACCCCCGCGCCAACCCCTGCGGATACAGCTGATGCCGGCCCGTCTGACGGACAGGAGCGCCAATACTGTCAATACTGCGGTGCCGATGTTACGGGCAAGAAGTTCTGCATCGAATGCGGTGGGAAAGTAGAATAATCTGTTGACAGCAATGAACATAGATGAGAAGAAAGCTTTCAATTCCCGACTGAAAACACTGGCGGTGCCGCTCGCTCTTCAGAGCCTTTTGAATGCTCTGGTCGGCGCATCTGATGCTCTCATGCTCGGAAGGCTTAATCAGGATTCAATTGCGGCAGTGTCACTTGCTAACCAGCTGTTCTTCGTGATGACGCTGTTCACGGGTGCGATTACCGGTGCTGCCGGAATCCTTATCGCTCAGTATTGGGGCAAGAAAGATTATAAGAACGCCGGACGTTTTCTGGCGATGGCGATAAGATATTCGCTCCTGATAAGCCTTGTGTTCTTTATTGCAGCACTTGTTTTCCCGGAATTTGTAATGAGGATATTCACGCCGGAAAGCAATCTGATAACTATCGGTGCAGGGTATCTTAGGATCGTCAGTTTCTCATACATATTCTCTGCTCTGGCACAGTGCTTTCTGATGAACATGAAGATCGCGGGAGATGCGAAGCTGAGTGTCATTATCTCTGCCGTTACGGTTACGGTGGACATGATCGCAGACTATTTCCTGATTTACGGTAAATGCGGTGTGCCGGCGCTCGGTGCGAACGGCTCTGCATATTCAACTATAGTTGTTGAAGTCTTATCTCTTGTGATAGTTCTTGTCTGGGCAAAGAAGAAGGAAACGATAAAGCTCCCGTTTAAGAGTCTTACTTACTTCTCGAAGGATTTCGAAAAGGATTACTGGAAGATATTCCCTGCGAACTTAGCAAGCGCGCTGTCCTGGGGCATAAGCATTACAGTCCACAATGTGATCATGGGACATCTGGGTTCGGATGCGACAGCGGCCGCTTCAGTCACGGGAGTTGCGCAGCAGCTCATAGCCTGCGTTACCTGGGGAATTGCCGGAGGCTCGGGCATCATGATCGGCGAACTGCTTGGAGCCGGCAAACTTGATGAGGCGAAGAAGTACGGCGACAGGTTCTACAAGGTCTCGTTCTTGAGTGGGATCATCAACGTTCTGCTCATCGCAACGGCAGGACCTCTCGTTTATGTTTTCTATGCGCTGACGGATACGGCAAAAGGGTATCTTATCTGGATGCTGGTATTCAGCTGCTTTTACATGTTCGCTTTTGCATATAACACGATCTTCACCTGCGGAGTGTTCCCGGCAGGGGGAGATGCCAAGTACGATGCGGTGAGCGTTTTCTTTGCCACATGGTGCTTTGCGATTCCGGCAGCGCTCATTGCGTGCTTCGTGCTCAAATGGCCGGTGCTCGTCGTGTATGTCATAATGTGCCTTGATGAGATCGTCAAACTGCCGTTCCTGAAATGGCATTACAACAAGTATATATGGGTCAAGAATCTGACTAGAGAAGTTGCAGATTAGAATGGGAATTAACTACCTGCAGGAGGCCAATTTATGAGCAATGAGAGACAGTATTACGAAGACATCGGCTATAAGCCATTCTTGTTCTATGTGGTTTTCGGTGTGTCGGCAGACGAACTGGAAGTGTCCAGGACAAAGCATAATGTTGACGGCATTCCGGAGGGATTAGATATCATCTCGCTGGCGAGGCCGGATCATTCAGAATATATCGACGGACTTATAGGCGGCGAGATCGGAAAGCATCTCAGCAAAGCTGACAGCACTCTCTACAATTCATGCAAAGACACTGAGAAAGTGGTCATCATCAGAGGTGAGGCAGCCGAAGACAGCACGCTTGATTACATGAGAAATGTTATCGGTATCTGTGAGGCGTTCATCGATAAGGGAGCAGCAGGTATCTTAGACCTCCAGACATTCACGCTGTATTCACCTAAGGAATGGACTGAGCGCTTCTTCGGCAAGGATGTTAATGCCCAGAATCACGTGCTCATAATGTTCTCCAAAGAAGATAACGGATACTGGATCCACACCAGAGGAATGGCCGAATTCGGAAGGCCTGATTACGGCATAAGCAACGTGCCTGAAGATAAGCTCGAAGACTACAAGCAGGTCATTGACCAGATGGTCTTTTACGGCGGGCAGGGGATCCTTTTTAAGGGCAAGGCAAAGCTTCATACATCTAACGGCAAGACCTTTGAAGTTGTCACTGAATTCATCAATGATTTCGAAAACGACGACTACAACAATGCGTATTACAACGTGACAGTATTGAACTGAAGAATCGATGGATAAGCACCTAACCTGCGAGTGATATAATAACCAAGTGAGGGGTCTGCTTAGGACAGCAGTTGGTTTAGTTGCTTTTACGGGATAAGGGTATGGCAAAGACAGTTAAGTACGATGCTTTTATCAGCTACAGGCATTGTGAGCCGGACAGCGATATAGCGGCCAAATTGCAGAAGAAGCTGGAAGGATTCCGCCTTCCGAAGGATATCGCAAAGAAGTTAGGCAGGACAAGGCTCAACCGCGTTTTCCGCGATGAGACCGAGTTTGCCGTATCAGACGATCTGACGCAGGCCATCGATGAGGCGATCGCAAATTCGGAATACCTCATCTGTATTTGTTCACCTGAATATCTTAAGTCCGCGTGGTGCCGTAAAGAGATTGAATCATTCTTAAGGTACCATGACAGAAAGCACATCCTGCTCGTTCTGGCAGACGGTGAGCCCAATGAAGCTTTCCCGCCGGAAGTCATATATGAAGACGTCTATAAGATCGGCTCTGACGGCAGGCCCTACTGGTCTAAGGCCGCGAGAGAGCCTCTTGCCGCTGACTGCAGAGGCGAGACTTCGAAGGAGAGAAATCCCAAGTTAGACAAGGCTGCGATGCGCCTCATAGCATCGATCTTAGGCATCAGATACGATGACCTGCAGCAGAGGCACAGGCAGGAGCAGTATAAGCGAACCAGAACCCGTGTGCTCATTGTTTTCGGAGTCATGGCAGCATTCCTGGCGGTAACCATGGGATTCCTCATCAGGATCGCAATGCAGAACGTGGAGATATTAAGGCAGAACGAAGAGATTGCGCGGCAGAACGAGATCATCAGTCTCAAGTATGCGGACACCCTTGCCGCGACATCTGACAATCTCCTGCGCGACGGTAAAAGGAAGGATGCTGTTTATGCTGCAAGGCTTGCGCTCGCTGATGAGAAGACGGATAACTACAGCGAGCTTGCGACAAAGGCTTTAGCGAACAGCCTGGGCATCTATGATCTTCCGAACAGTTTCAGCTGCGACAGCGATATCCTGCTGCCGTCTTCGGTATTAGATGACCTGGTCGTTTCCGCAAATGGCAGTTATGCCTCATTCAAGGATCTTGACCGTGTCAGATATGTTGTTGACATGAATACCGGAAATACGGTCATGAGCTTTGAGGAGAACGATTTTGAGAAATTCGCGTTCGACGGGGATAACGGATTCGTCTTTAAAAGACGCGACGATAATTATGCCTATTACGATCTGGCGACCGGGACTGAGACAGATCTCGGAGTATACGATGTGTATTTAGATTCCAACCCCGAAGGCGACGGATATATCTTAAGGTCCGGTGATGATGTGACTCTATATAAGGGCACCGACAGCATATGGACTATCAACGCCCGGCACGAGGGATTCCAGGATGTTGGAAGACTGGATTTCCTGGTGAGGTTCTTAAATGATGACAACGAATGCTTTATCTTCGTCACGGATTACGACTACCAGATGACCTATGCATATATAATCAACATGACAAGCGGAAGTTCAAACCGTATAACGGTCGCCAGCTGGATGTGTTTCGGCGCTGTCACGGACGGCAAGAGTATAGTCTGGTATGAGCCGGGCGAGTTTTTTGATACTGTTTATCTCATGGATATTGATTCCGGAACAACAAGAAGCATGACTGTGTACGATACCTGCTATATGCTGGCTGTCGCGGATAATGATGTGGTCGTTGTAACATGGTCGTATATACTCGTGCTTAATAAGGATCTTGAAGAGATCACCAGGGCAGATTGCGGCGATTATATCAGGTTATATGTTTCCGGCGATGCCATTTATCTGGTTGATTCAAAATGCCGTCTTTATAGGGTCAAAAACGGCGCCTGTGACTGCTACGATACTGTCCCTGCGGATACTACGTTTTCATGGTTGCAGATGTTCAGAAACGGAAAGCTCTATGCCGCCATCCCGGGTGATAACCATATCTATACTTACTCATTCAGGCAGTCTGATTACATGACTGTTGCAACGGGCGATTATGAATCATTGGAATTCGATTACTATGAGATGGATGAGATCTACGATAACCGTGAGACCGGGGATTTTGTCGATCTTATCATGGAGAACGAGACCGAATTCGAGGATGAAAGAATATTCAGAGCCGTTATGTGTGAGAACGCCGACACGGGACTTGTCCAATTATTTGACGGCGCTGTCCACATCTATGATTCGGAAACCGGAGAGAAGCTCAAGACTATCTATTCCATCGACGGTTCGGTAAACCGTTTCTATTATGACGAGCGCAACGGATATTACTATATCAGTTCCAATAACGTGGATGTATATGACGAGGATCTCAAGAACATCTACAGTATCCGTGACTGCGTGATGGTGGGCATCGATAAACACAGTGACGCCATCGTGGTGTACAATAACACGGGCGAGACCGGCAGTTACTATATGGTCTGTCCGGTAACGTACGATGAGCTTATTTCCATTGCAGATGAATACTTAGACGGCTATGAACCCGATGAGCGCGTTAAGGAGAAGTACAGCTTAGGCTGATAGTCCAGGCAGGGCGAAGACAAACCAAGATAGACCAACACGAAATTATATAACAGGAACAGGAGATTATATGACTGAGAATAATGTGAAAAAGGTTCCCACGGTTTCGAAAGTGTTTGGCTGGATATCATTGGTACTGTCCTGCGTGGGAATATTAGGAATGATATTGATAGTAATAGCTGCGGCTATGCCTACTTATCAGGGTACCAGCGCTCAGATTAATTCGGAGGGTATGGCCAAGGCGTTTGTTTTCTTTATCGGAGATGGACTCGGACTCATGGTCTCACCGCTTGGCGGTATAGCAGGATTAATCTCTATGATCACTATGCTGACTAAGCGCAGCGCGAAAATGATCTGGCTTCCGATAACGGGCATGGCTCTTGGAGCGTTCGCGTTCGTCGGAACGATATTTGCCTCAGTAGCTCTGATCGAGATGCTGTCATAAGCGGATAAGGTCTCAAGTGATATAATGTTATAAGAGTTTTCGATTACATTTAAGGAATATAGGGGGTAGTATGAAGACTTTTTGTGATTATTGCGGAAGCGTTATTGATGACACTATAGAGAAGTGTCCCAACTGCGGTGCGGTCAATGTTCATATTCAGAGAAGCGGCGACCAGATCCCTAAGACAATAGAAGAGCTCCAGACCTTCGCTCAGGCTAAGGGTATTCCGCTCGAGAAAATGAGGTTCTTCATTGGCATTGATTACAGGGAACCCCGCGCATTCGGTATCTACAAAGAACCTTCCACGGGCAACTGCGTTGTATACAAGAACAAGGCAGACGGTACCCGTGCGATACGTTATCAGGGCACCGATGAGGCATATGCGGTCAACGAGATCTACCAGAAGATGAGGGCCGAACTCCTTGAGCGCAAGCAGGCTGATCTGAACAGAGGCAAGACCACCGGCACTAATACAAGACCGAGCTCGTCTTCCAGGAGGAGGCGTCCGTTATGGGTTAATCTCATAATGTGGGGCATCGTCATCTCCATTATCGGATTGTTCGGTTTTTCCATGATCGTCATGATGATAGGCGATGCCATAGAGAATGCCAACAGACCTAACAAAGGCTACTACGATTACAAGGGAACACCTTACTACTATAACGGCAGCGGCTGGTACACCACTGATGATGACGGCGAATGGGAACGCACATATGATGCTCCCGACAGACTCGAAGAGAACTACAGAGATTACTTCGAGGCCAAGGATTACGATGACCTCGACAGCAATTACGCTGACGATATCGAAGAGTATGAGACCGAAGCCTATTCCT